>NODE-228-length-20349-cov-4.75461_pt1 | contig 20349 bp, 15 predicted proteins | sample MGYA00139097_ERZ477577 | MGnify/ENA metagenome assembly ERZ477577
CCGGGCAGGATCCTTTTTGGCTTCTGCTGTGTTCTGCTGGGTATGACCTGCTTTCTGGCTGGATTGGACCTGGCCCTTTTCCCGGTTGGCCGATCCATGGCAATTCAACTGACCGAGGGTGCCCGGCATAGCGGGAATGTAGGCGTGACAGATTATCTCTGGGTTTATCTGTTCGCTTTTCTGGTGGGTTTTTCCACCACCATAGCGGAACCCTCCCTCATCGCGGTGGCACATAAAGCCCATGAAGCATCGCGCAAAGCGATTTCCGCCTGGGGATTGCGGATTGCAGTTGCCATCGGGGTTGCTGTCGGCATCACATTGGGTACATTTAGAATCGTTACAGGGACACCGCTTTATCTCTATATCATGGTAGGCTATATCGTGGTGATTATTCAAACCGTATTCGCACCCCGGATGATTATCCCGCTGGCGTACGATTCTGGAGGCGTGACCACATCAACTGTCACCGTCCCCCTGGTCGCAGCCCTCGGATTGGGATTGGCTTCCAACGTCCCTGGCCGAAGTGCGGTTATGGATGGATTTGGGTTAATCGCTTTTGCCAGCCTCTTTCCGATCATCAGCGTTTTGGCTTATGCCCAACTGGTTCAGTGGATCGTGAAAAAACGCAACAGGTAAACACAAAGGAAATCCGACCGCATGGGCAAGCATTTTAATTTAAGGCCGTTTATCGTATATAGGGGTTATACTTATTAACCGCTGTTGAGGATACCAGCAGAAAGCAATCTGCCTCGAGGTCCAAAGGATTAAACCGAAAGTGAGGTCTCACAATGGCGTATAAATCTATCGTTGCAATGGTAAAACCGAACTTGACCGACATGGTCGTAAGTTCTGCGAAACATGTCGGTGCGACCGGAGCGACAATCATACCGGCTTCCGGTACCGGTGCGCACGAAGCCAGCACATTTTTTGGACTCAGCCTGGATATTCGCACAGACGTGATTCTTTTCCTGGTGAGCCAAGAACTGGTGGAGCCCGTGCTTTCGGCCATTCAGGAGGCCGGTAGATTCGATGAGCCTGGCACCGGCATCGCCTATGTGCTTGCCGTTGAACAAACTGTGGGTTTTGAAAGCCAACAATCACGAAACAAGCCGTAATATTCAAAGCAGATATACAGTCTTAAAGATCTACTGCTGGCACAGGACCTGGTCCGCAGTTTCGACCGCGCCATGGATGCTAAAGAGATCATGGACACCGAAAAAAAAGAGGCAGGATCGAAATGAAATACCAGTTAGGTCAGTTCATACACATCTTGACAAATCGAAAAGAGCGCAACGTCAGAATGTTGATGAAGTTTATCCTGATCCTGATAACAATGATCACGATCTACAGTATCCTGTTTCACTTTATAATGATTCTGGAAAATCAGAAATTCAGCTGGATTACCGGCTTTTACTGGTCTCTCACGGTCATGTCTACCCTGGGATTCGGCGATATCACCTTCACCTCGGATCTTGGCAAATTGTTCTCCATCCTTGTGCTCCTCTCCGGCCTTGTTTTTCTGTTGATTATGCTGCCTTTCACTTTTATTCAGTTCTTCTATGCCCCCTGGTTGGAGGCCCAGACCAAGGCCAGGGCCCCCCGGGAAGTACCTCCGAGCACGCAAGGACATGTGATCCTTACAAGCAATGATCCCATCACCATGAACCTCATAGATAAGCTGCGTCAGTATCAGTACGATTATGTTGTCGTCACAGAGGACATCCAGCGGGCATTAGAGCTTTTCGACTTGGATATTAAAGTGGTTGTGGGAGAGCTGAGCGATCCGGAAACTTACCGGCGGCTCAATGTTCACAAAGCCGGACTAGTGGTGGCCAATCGCGACGACATGATGAATACCAATATCGCCTTCACCATCCGTGAGATCTCCAAGGAGGTGCCGATCGCCGCCAATGCCGATCTGGATGATTCCGTCGATATCCTGCAGTTAGCCGGCAGTACGCATGTCCTGCAATTTACAAAACTGCTGGGACAGTCACTGTCACGAAGGGTCCTCAGAACAAGCACAAGGTCCAACACCATCGGAAATATTGGCGCGCTGCTTATCGCCGAAGCCCCGGCCATGCGGACATCCCTGGTGGGCAAAACGATCCAGCAAAGTCGACTGCGCGAGACAACCGGTATTACAGTTGTGGGTCTATGGGAAAGAGGCCGGTTTGAGATACCCACTGCCACGACCCAGATCCTCTCCACCACCGTGCTTCTATTGGCCGGATCGGAGGAGCAGTTAAAAAACTACGATGAGCACATCGGCACCCACCAAAGATTTCAAGCCCCGGTTCTTGTATTAGGCGGTGGCCGGGTTGGACTTGCCGCCGCTGGGTCTCTGGAGCTGGCGGACATCGATTATCGAATTATTGAAAAAAAAGAGCAACCCGTTCAAAACGACAAGTTTGTTTATGGCAGTGCTGCAGACATCAATACACTAAAGCGGGCTGGGATCGATAAATCACCATCGGTAATCATCACAACCCATGATGACCCTACCAATATCTATCTGACCATCTACTGCCGCAGGTTGCGGCCCGACATCCAGATTATCTGCCGGGCCAATCTTGATCGGAACATCTCAAAACTGCACGCGGCCGGGGCAGACCTGGTCATGTCCTACGCCTCACTGGCGGCCAACACGATCCTGAATTTGCTAAAACCCGAAGGGGTGTTGATGCTCGCTGAAGGGTTGAACGTGTTCCGCACCGTGGTGAACACCTCTCTTGTGGGCAAATCCCTGGCGGAAAGTCAGATTCGTGTGCAAACCGGTTGTAGCGTCATTGCCATTAACCGCGACAGCACCATGGTCAACAATCCCGACCCGGCCGTTCGCTTTCAAAAAAAAGACGAGTTGATCATGATCGGCACGGACGACGCTGAAAAAAAGCTTTTTAATAAATACGCCGATATGATCGAGCTGAAGACATAATAAAATGCGTTTTTTGGATCTTTTCCTATTCTTACTCGGATTTATAATTCTGCGATTGCCATCGGCACAAGTCGTTCTAACTCTTTAATGGAGATATAATTATGCTCCCAGCATTCCAACTTCTGATTGTTCTGGCTTGTCTCTACTTCGGTGCACGGCGGGGAGGCGTTGCCCTTGGGGTCATCTCCGGCATTGGCCTTGCCATCCTGGTCCTTATCTTCCAGATGAAACCTGGGTCACCTCCCACGACGGTCATCTACATCATCATTGCTGCCGTTACCACGGCGGGTATCCTGCAGGCCGCCGGAGGGATGGACTTTCTCATCCAAATCGCCGAGCGCTTCCTGCGTAAGCATCCCAAGCGGATCACCTTTTTTGCACCGTACTGCACTTTTTTTCTGACCGTTCTCTGCGGCACCGGACACGTGGTCTACACCCTGATGCCGATCATTGCCGATATCTCACTCAAAAATGGCATCCGGCCCGAGCGACCGGTGGCAGTATCATCCATCGCCTCTCAAGTGGGTATCACCTGCTCGCCTATCGCTGCAGCGGTGGTCGCCTTCGTCACCATGTCTGCTAGCAACACACACACTGGCGTATCCATCCTGCAGGTACTCGCCGTCACCTGGCCGGTCTGCATGATCGGTCTCTTCTTCGCCGCGCTGTACTCCAGTCGCCGAGGTAAAGATCTCGCCGATGATCCCCAGTATCAAGCGAGGCTGGCCGACCCCAATATAAAGGAATACATGTTCGGCGAGGCCATCACCTCCCTGAGCAAGGTGCTGCCAAAATCGGCCAGGCTTTCGGTCTGCCTGTTCTCCTGCGCCTTGGTCCTCATCGGCCTGTTTGCGTTGGTACCGGATCTGCTACCGGCTTACGGCGCGCCCGCCAAAACCATCAGTATGAGCCTCGTCATCCAGATAATAATGCTGCTTACCGGTGGGGTGATTTTACTCATCTGCAAGGTTAAGCCAACCGACGTCGTGAAGGGATCGGTTTTTCAAGCGGGTATGGTCGCGGTCGTTGCCATCTATGGCATCGCCTGGCTATCCGACACCTATTTCGGTGCCTACATCGGCACCTTGAAGGAATCGATTAACGCGATGGTGCAGGCAGCACCCTGGACATTCGCCTTCGCCCTGTTCGGGGTGTCCATTTTGATCAATACCCAAGGTGGAACCGTGCTTGCCGTAATGCCCCTTGGCTTTTCCCTCGGCATACCCGTGGTGGTGCTTGTGGGGATTTTGCCATCGGTCTACGGCTATTTCTTTATCCCGAACTACCCGAGTGACATCGCCTCCATGAACTTCGACCGCTCCGGCACTACTAAAATCGGTAAGTACCTCTTGAACCACAGTTTCATGTTGCCCGGCTTGATATCGGTGGCCACAGCCACGACGCTTGGCTACTTCTGGGCAAAATTAATCATCTGAGAGTCTGGCTTCTACACAGCAACGGAAATGGGGATATGATTTTTTTTTGGGGGGAGGTCAGGGCAAAGGGCTAATACCTGTTTTATATGGATATGGGCATGATGATATGGTTCAAAAGAAAAAAATGGATAGGGAAATAAAACACCATGGTTACAAATCGAAATAGCTTATCAACATCACTGACGCCTATAATGCTCATCGTACTATTCATTATGAATGTCTTGGCCAACCCAGCAGTTGCTCAGAATACGAATGATGCCTCAGTGACCGGTTACAATATATTGGAAATATCCATTGAGGATACAATCCAATTGGAGACAGAAAATCTGCAAAAACTATTGACCCAGTTTAAACAATTGCAGAATACGAATCAAGCCATCAATACAGAAATTAATGCCTACAAGGTACAAATTACCACTTATGGCAACCTGCTCCTTTTGCCTAATCCCGATATTAGACACCTGGAAAGAGCTCGCAGCGAAAATCACATCGCATTTAAAAATGTGGAGCCGCGCATAAAGAATTTAGAGCAGGATTTAGCGTCTGTGCAGACTGAACAGGAACAAACTGAAGCACAAATCCTGCTCAATAAAGTTGAATTGGAATCGCTCAAAGAGGACAGTCAGGAAACGCGTGATGCCATTGTCGCTTTTACGAAATTGCTGAAAGTGTTAACTGCTAAACAGGATTCGCTGTACGAGGTGCAACGTATTTATCAACAGGCCATAAATCAGTTTAAAGGCATTTTAAACGCATTGGAAGCGTTGTCGATAAAATTCGAGCAGAAAATTACACTACGAAAAAAACAGTTTCTTTTCTCGCGAACACATTCCCCATTGGTACTTTTCAATCAAGACGAAATCCTTAACGAGCTCCAAACCTTTAAAATACGAATAAAACAGTTGTCATTAAAAGAAACCTGGCTAAAGGAACTGCGTACCGATTGGGAATCCGGCCAGTCACGATTCCTGAGTCTTTTTCTTGTCTACTGTATTGTGCAGTTTCTGCTAATAAAGTTAAATCGATATTTAATAAGGTATGTTGATCAGGAAGAAATGAATGAAACCACCTATCAACAAATCACGTTAAGGATCATTCGGCAGTCCCTGTACCTCTCAGGTATTACAGCGTTTGGCTATATCTATTCAAGCCTGAGCGGATTATATAGCAATATTCCCGTTATCAGGCTGGCTATTCTCATCCTAACTGTTTTTCTTTTTACACGATGGGGACATGGCTTTCTAAGGTTGTGGTTGGGGCCTCGCACTTGGCTGAGCAAAAGGCCGGTACGTTTATTCCATAACCTCATTGGTTTTATCCGTTACTTTTCTATCGCGTACCTATGGATTGCCTGGATTTTGGATAGTAACGCCTTGTTACTGCTACTCGCACGATTCCTGCTCGAATCTTATTTGCTCATCTGGCTTTTCATGTTCTGGAAAGCATGCAATACAAATGTCCACAATATAGAAAGCAAGCCCAATAAACTGACCCCTTTTCTATCCTTCATGAGCCATGGAATTGTCCTTTCCGGTATTGTGGTGGAAATTTTAGGCTATGGAGGACTATCGGCCTTTTGGTATGCTTCGTGGGGGAATAGTCTTATCGTCATCCTTTGGTCCAGCCTGATATTCCTGGTTCTACGGGAGTGGCGGCTGGCCTTCAAAACACAGATAGGCGATCAAGACGATGAATACCCAAAACCGGCATTATTATTTCCTTGGACTATGTTGCAACTTGGTTGGATCATTTGGCTGATCACCAGTGCAATTTCACTGACCATCGCATGGGGAGGAAAAAGAGCCATCACTCTGAATTTTCTCAATGCGCTAACAAAGGAGGTGAAGGTTGGCAGTATCAATATCAGCCTGATGAGCCTGCTGTATGCCTTGCTCATTCTGATATTGACACAAGCCATCGCCCGCTTCTGGCGATATTTTTTAAAGGAGAAAATTCTATTGGGAAGCGGAATGAATATAGGACTTCAGAATTCCATCACCATGATTTCTGTATATTCACTGTGGGCATTTGGCATTCTCTTTTCTTTGCATATCTTTGGCTTCGGGACGACATCTTTGGCGGTTGGCTTCGGTGCTCTTGGAATAGGGTTGGGCTTTGGCTTACAGAATATATTCAACAATTTTATCAGCGGCATTATCTTGCTTATAGAGCGTCCCATAATGGTTGGTGATGATGTAGAGGTAAATGGAACATGGGCTCTCGTTAAGAAAATCAATGTGCGTTCGACCGTCGTACAGACCTATGACAACGCAACCCTCATCATACCCAATTCCGAATTTGTAAGCCAGCAGGTGAAAAACTGGAGCTTCAAGGACAAACGTTTGAGAGTGAAAATCGACATCGGAGTAGCCTATGGATCGGATATTGAGCTTGTTCGTGAGACGCTGCTCGAAATTGCCAACCAAACACACAAAGTTTTTAATAATCCACCTCCAGATGTGATCTTCCGGGATTTTGGTGACAGCGCACTTATATTCCGACTGCGAGTCTGGACTGATATCGATAATATGTTTAAGGTAGAAACGGCAATCCGATTTGATATTGATCGTCTTTTCAAGGAAAGAAAAATCGTAATTGCGTTCCCGCAGAGAGACGTTCATCTCTTTAATACCAATGAAGCACCACAAACCCAAAGCTCTGAATAAATACACAGGCAAGAACGAATTCAGTACCTGCAAGAATAACGCTTGCATCATCAAAGATTTCTTATGCTAATTGCATGCTAACAATTGATAGGGGCATGAAGATTTTGGCACTCCCAGAGATTACAGTCTGCTAATGTCGGATAATGTCTTAGAAGCTTGAGCCGGAATAATTCGTTGTTCAATATCAGACCAAATTTTGCGTTTCATAATTCGTAAATCATATTCAGTCTGTAAATTCAGCCAGAACTGAGCTTCGACACCAAAGTAGCGCTGCAATCTCAAGGCGGTATCGGTGGTAATGGATCGTTTCCCGTTAACAATCTCGCTAATTCTATTGGGAGGAACAGAAAGGTCACGAGAGAGCTTATTGATGCTGATACCCAAGGGTCCCATAAAGTCTTCACGCAGGATTTCACCTGGTGTAATCGGATCAAAAAGTTTGCTTGCGCTCATGTCAATACCTCAATGATAATCTACAATTTCAACATTAAATGCATTCCCCCCATGCCATTCAAAACAGACACGCCATTGTTTGTTAATGCTAATGGCGAATTGCCCCTTCCGATCTCCTTTGAGAGCGTGAAATTTATTTCCTGGATTAAGCATTAAGGCGTTCAGACTAGGAGCGGCATGAAGTACTATAAGCCTTTTTCTCGCTTGCCTTTCAAAAGACTGGAAACGGCGAACTCGTTGATCGTTGAACAGCTTTTCAGTCTCCCGGCAGACAAATGATTTTATCATATGCCCATAGTATTACGCAGCGAGTAATATGTCAAGCATATGTTGTATGCATCATTCTTATTAAAGGATGGATGGGTATAAAATTGGTTTTGGGGCCTTCTGATTTACGAACCCAATCACCTTATATTATCCAATTCAGTGATATTTAGATTTCATGCGGATTATGTTAACTATCTGTTTTAATGTTTTTTTTGAGCTGTGTTACATAATCAAAGCCTGAGGAAAACCGCCTGGATTGATATAATCTCCAGTCTACATAAATGCGGCTGATCGGAGGTTTAGAATGTAAATCATTTCATTCAGGAATCATGAAAAAGCCTAGTCTTGGCCACATCCACGATGTTACCCTCAAATGAATTACCCCGCAGCAGAGTTGCGAGGAATTCTTTTGATTAAAGCTTTTTAGGATCACAAAGATTGTCAGAGCTGTTTGCGACTCTTCCACAACCGCCACAAACAAATTGCCCATTGGAAACCAATTTTTTCCACTCTTCAAAATTATCCTTTAACAATCCATCTTCGTGCAGGGCGCATAGATGTTTATCATGTCCTTCATGAGGCATTTCATTTTTTGTCATAACTTCCTCCAGTGTATTATAAAATACTAAAATTTATTAAAATTACCTATGAAAAAATAGGTTGCTGATGGCCACTTGTCAAGTATCTGAATTAAATTGTTTACCGCTGATACCACAAAGGCACAGCCTATCTAAAAATTAGGCTTCGGTTGTGATATGCTGAGCTATCACCAATTCACCATGAAAAGACATGCCCGGTGTTAGCCTATAGGAGACTTTAACGCCGGATTAGCTACGATATATCTATGAGCTCCATAGCCACCTCCTTAAGCAACCAATAAACAGTGTACCCGCCAACTCCTTGGCATTAAAAATATATAGCCCAAAAGTTTCATCCGGGTCACCCTTTTCGTGTACGACGACCATCGAATCTAAAACAGGTCCGCTTTTTCTAAAAACCTTTCTGAGATTGACGTTTGTTAAACATATCTGTCATTATAGCGTTTAAACGCGTCTATTGAGTTCAAAATTATCTCATAAATATCTGTAAATACAAACACAATATAGGGAAAAATCCATTGAATAAAAGCTCATCCATTAAAGCTGGCATGTCACCAGGTTCGCTCGTATATATTGGTGAGAAAAAAGATGACGTGGTTAAAATACAGATCCTTGATTACAACAAACATGATGTCATGGAATCTGAAGTATCTGATATAAAAGCATGCCTACCATTTTTATTCCCTTAACTTTTATTGCCGGTATCTACGGCATGAATTTCAAGCGAATGCCAGAATTAGAGTGGAACTGGGCTTACCCGGTGTTATTGGCCATAATGTTTATCATCTTCATTGGCATGCTGATATGGTTCAAAAGAAAAAAATGGATAGGAAACTAATCCGATTTGATATTGATCGTCTATTCAAGGTAAGAAAAATTGTAATTGCGTTCCCGCAGAGAGACGTTCATCTCTTTAATACCAATGAAGCACCTCAACAAACCCAAACCTCTGAATAAATACACAGGCAAGAACGAATTCAACATATTAGCAGAAATAAGTTCTAATCAATTCATAGATTCAGTTGCATTTACAGCGAAGTACTTGTGTATAATGATCACAACGGCCGTAGCTTGCTGTGAGGCTCTTCAATATTTGTATGACATCTACAATTGTGCTAAAATTGGGTTGCCATTTTTCTAAAACTATTTGACCATTTCGATCGAACTGCCATATAATGTGTTTACACGCTGTCAGATAAACTGAAGTGGCAATAAAAACATTGCTTGTTAAGTGTTTAGATTAAGAACTTTATTGGAATGAAAGTTTGGTGCTGTAAAACTGTAAGTCAAGGGAAACGTATTCATTTTCGCACCAACTCTCTATGCACAGTAAATAAGGATTAGAAAAAAATGCATATGGTTACCAAAGAAGAATTAATCAACGCTGCAAAACGAGCGGACAAGAAAACAGATGGACCGCTTTCACAAAATGATTTCATCAGAATTACTGGATTTAGGGAATGGCAAATTGAGAATCTGTTTCCAGAAGGCGGTTGGTCCGAATTAAAACGTCTTGCAAAAATTGACAGTCAACCAAAACGTCCTAAGAAATCGTCCGGCAAGAAAACTGTTAGAAAAATGAAAGCTGTTGCCAAGAAGATAAGCGCTGCCAAAGAGAAGACTACTGCCAAAGAAGATGCTATTGCCCAAGAGGATGTTATTACCGAAACTGACAGACGGGACTTAAAAGATACAAATTCAAACCACAAAACAATACAGCCCCCAAGTAGTCCCCCTGCGGAATCTAAAAAAGAAATGGAGGAAAGGATTAAAATGGAAATTGCTGAGTTTGGTGAGCTAATCGACTTTAGAGGTCTTAGGCACGCGCCGATTAATGAAAACGGCGTTATATATCTATTTGGGATGGTGAGTCATGAAATTGGTTTTATGGTCGAAGCTGTTCATGCCGCTTTTCCTGATTGTGAAGCCAAAAGACACGTAGGGAATAATCGATACCAACGTGTAAGAATCAAATTTGAGTATAAAAGCAGCAACTATAAATCACAGGGCTATGATTCTGCCGGCGCGGATATGATCGTTTGTTGGCTTCATGATTGGCCTGACTGCCCATTGGAAGTATTAGACTTAAAAAGTGCCATAGATAAACTCAATAAATAGTTTGGGATATCGCTCGCCGCTTACGGCTGTCGTCTAGCCTCGAACCCTTGTGTCACCCGTGGGTTCCTGTACCCTCGCCCCCATTAATTCTAGCGGCCTCCCAGCCCAGCATGGCCATTTTCCGCTCTTTGCCGCCACCGTAATTTCCAAATTCACCCATTTTTCTGATAACGCGATGACAGGGTATCAGGAAGGGAATGGGGTTCTGCCCCACGGCATTACCTACGGCCCGTGCCGCTTTGGGCATCTTGATCTGTCTGGCGATATCCTCATAGGTAACCACTTTTCCCAGGGGAATTTTTAGCAAAGCTTCCCATACCTTTATCTGGAAGTTACTGCCTTTAACATACAGATGCAGGGGGACCCTGCCGGATACCGGATTAAACTCAAAAACTTTTTTCACAAGCGCATGACTCTTCTTGGGATTCAAAACAATATCCGCCCGGGGCCATCGTTTTTGAATACCTTGGATGGATGGATTTTTCCGGCCGTCCCTCTGAAATTCCAGATAGCAGACACCCCGTTCTGTGACACCCATCAGGCAATACCCGAATGGCGTGGGGTGGCATCCATAGAATATTTCCAGGTCGTCTCCCCCTCCCCGCTTGTATTCGCCCGGCGTTACCGCCTCACAGACCACGAAAAGATCATGCAAACGGCTGCCCCCAGACAAGCCGACCTCATAGGCCGTATCCATCACAGACCGATCATTCCGCAGCAGTTTTTTGGCATATTCCTTGGTAATAAATTGTAGAAAGCGTTTGGGGCTGATACCGGCCCACCGGCTGAACATCCGTTGAAAATGATAATCGCTCAGGTGAACACGCGCCGCTAACTCAGCAAGGCCTGGCTGCTGGCCCACATTTTTTTTTATATAAGCGATTGCTTTTTCGATACGGTAATAGTCTTGAGAGAGTTGACTTAGCCTGATATTTGACATGATCGATTCCTTTTACCCCATCGTTGCATAAACAACATGGCAAAGTGGGGTAGAGTAAACTCGCCGGACGATTTTATGCGATGCAGCGTGGCCACTTTTTCTGGTTTCTGGCCGAAAAACCCTGCCAAAGATATTTCATACAGCTGCCACAGATGAGAAAATAACATCACTGTGCTATATGCTATGGGGGGATCAATGTTATTTCAACCCGATTCTTGCGCTTTTGAAACAAACGACAATGCACGGTAGGATAAGCAATAGCTCAACTTCCCGGATAGAAGGACCTCACAAGCTGCTTATCGCTTAAAGCTTATAGTACAACTTCCGGGTTTCACCAGAGATCGAGCGAAATGGGTGATCCAATGGCGATTTGCGCTGTTTGAGCCAATTAGGGCACCTTACATCAGCGCATGACAATGAACAATCCAATATGAAAACACGGTCATTTAATAGCTACGCCTGTTTAACCATATGGCCAGCGCTGATGTTAGGAGCCCTTGCGGCGAGTTCGCAAAGCGCCAGGGGATTATTCATTTCGCGTTCGCTGAACCCCGAAAGTTGAGTTATAGCTTATTCTGGCTTGAGATGGGGTCCCGTACTGCTCTGAATCATGACGGTTTCACCATAAGGTGCCATTTCCGGCATTAGGAATCTGAACTCAAAAATTGCAAATTGAATTTTATCACCGCTTTTGAGCCGCATGGGGGTATTTTCTTTGACTTTAATGTTATTGAGTCTTGTGCCGTTCGTACTGCGATGGTCTTCAAGATAGAAATATCCATTCCTGTATTCGATGGTTGCGTGCAAACTGGAAATGGAATCCTTTGGGATTACGATATCGTTGCTTTCATCCCGGCCGATCTTTACGACTTTGCTGTCGATCGGAATAGACAAATCGGTCTCTGTCACCACATTTTCAGTATCAATGAGTTCCGCATGGCCTTTGGGAGGTTCTTGGGGCGGCAAAGCTCCCACCTCCTTTTGTGTGGCCTTCTGTGCCGAAATTTCTCTATTCTTTTTCAGATAAACAAAAAAAACAAAGACGATGACAATGAAAATGAGACCCGATAAAAACAGCGATACGGAATTGAATGTCCTCTTTTGGGTTTCCGCCTGTGGCTGGGATGGGACAGACCGCCGAACATAGATCGGTTTGATCTGATCCGCTTCGACTTCGACCACATGTACCCGGGGTGCTTTTTCCCTGGGCTTGCTGATAATCTGATCGATTTTATCAAAAACAGCCGGTATATCCTCACTTTTGAAAGTTCTGAAATATTCACCTTCTGTTTTCAAGGCGATGGTCTGAATAAGCCGAAAATCTGCCATCTCTGTAAATGCAATGCCAAATACACGAATACCGGCTTTCTTGCAATCCATGGCCAGCTGGTCTCGCAACCATGCTTCTCCTGCAACATCCTTTTCCTTATTACCGGTATCGACAATACCGTCGGTGAGCAGAATAATAATTTTTTCCGCATTTTCACGGCCATTCGACTTGAGTTCATAAATGGCCCTTTCAACCCCGGATGGCGTGTTAGTAAACTGCCCTTTATAATCGATTTTAGCGAGACTTGCCATGAACCTTTCAGCATCCGCAACGGTGTCGATACTACTCAACGCTTCGATGAGGGTTGCGTCCTGATCAAAAGTGATCATGCCGACCCGAAAACCTTCTTTTAGGTTCATCAAGAAATTTGTCACAACCTCCCGGGTAATGAACTTTGGATCATTGGAAATCATGCTTCCAGAGTTGTCCAAAAGAAAAAGCACGTCCACCATCAAGGTCTTATCCGTATCGCCTTCCATACCGGTTGCCAGTGCCGGCTCTGATGGGGAATCGGGTACGTTCACTTCCTGTGCAAATACACCCCAACAGCAAACCATTAGCAGGCCCATGACCAGATAGCTCAGGATACCAACTTTAATAAGGGTCACCCTTCCCGCATATTTCATATTCTCATCCTCATTTAAATAAAATAGTGCCAAAAAGATTATGTTCAGGGCCCTTGAAATGTCAAGGATTTTCCGGGCAAGAACCGATTGTTTCATTGACACCATGATCTGTTTAGCATATTTTAAAAAGAAATTTCAGCCGCAATAAATGAAGCGGCCAACACCTTGTCCTTATTGAGCGACTATGTCGCGTTTTTACTATCGTGATACTTTTTTTAAAGGTTAAATCATGTATCTTTCGCATTTCAACCTCAAGATAAAACCCTTCCGAATCAGCCCTGATCCCAAGTTCCTGTGGCTGGGTGAAACCCACAAAGAAGCACTGGCCATGTTGAATTACGGAATCCACGACGACTGTGGCTTTCTGCTGCTTTCAGGCGATGTCGGAACGGGTAAAACAACACTGATCAACGGCCTTATAGAGAGCTTAGACGACCAAACGCTAATGGCTATGATCGCTGACCCGGGTCTTGAAAAACTCGATTTCTACAATTTCATCACACATGCATTCGACATAAAAAAAACCTTCAAGAGCAAGGGTGATTTTCTGGTTCATTTTATTCATTTCCTCCACAAGGCCAATGCTGACGGCAAAAAAGTTCTCATCATCATCGATGAAGCACAGCGTCTCAGCCATGAAATCATGGAAGAAATTCGTCAGTTGTCCAACATTGAAAAAAAAGACGCCAAATTGCTGAACATTTTTCTTGTCGGACAACATGAACTCATCGAGACACTCAATGAAACCAGGAACAGAGCCCTGCTACAACGCATCACCATGAAGTACTTGATCGGTCCACTCAAAAACGAGGATGTTGGTAATTATATCGCCTTCAGGCTCAAAGTTGCCGGAACTGAAAAAAAAATCTTCTCCGGCGGAGCTATCCGCCAGATCATTTCCTTTTCGAATGGGTACCCTCGCTTGATCAATATTATTTGTGATCACGCCCTCCTGACGACCTATGTAAAGGGTAAACATAAAGTTGATGGTGCCTGCGTCAAGGAATGTGCCAAAGATCTCCAAATCAATACAGAGCTACCTGAAGGAAGCCAGAAGAATATACACGCAAACAACCGCCTGATGGGTGCCTTTCTACGTCCTTTGAAAAAACCCCTTCCCGCAATATTGCTCTTCTTCGGCTTGTTTGTTTTGACGATAGCTGCCGTTGGTATCCTTTTATTCAAATCAGGTTTTATGCCATCTTTTATTATTGATATGTTTCCGGATAAACCGGCTCAACACATGGACATTGCGTTGGATAATCCCACATCAGCTCCAAAACTGTCAGCAGAATCATCATCGCCCCCTGATCCGACCCCTCAGCCAACCGATATGGCCCCGGAAGTTAAAACAGACTCTCAGGAAACAATCACGCCCCCACCACCTGCAGATGCAGTGCAGGCACTTCCCCCTTTTCAGGAAAAACTGTTTACGGTTCAGTTCCCGTCTGACTCCAATGAGTTCTCACCGGAAGCGTATGCCCTTCTGGACAACATCATCGACATTACCCTGAAATATCAAGGCCTGGAAATTCTAATTACGGGATACACGGACTCAATAGGAAATAAAGACTATAACAAGCAATTGTCAAAGTTTCGAGCAACGGTTGTCAAAATCTACATGGTAGGCAATGGTATTGATTCAAAGCAGATTTTTGTGTCTGGCATGGGTCCAGAAAATCCGATTGCTACGAACGATACGCGGGAAGGCCGACAATTAAACAGGCGGGTAGAAATCAAACTGCAAAGCAAGCAGCAATTTCCTGATAGCTGATTGCATAACCCTCAATTTTTGTTTATCTCTTTTTCTCGATCTCCGACATCTTCTCGATAATCATTCGGATATGTTTACCCATAGCCCTGGCATGTGCATAACGTTTGTCATGATCCTTCTCCAGGGATTTATTCAAAACCGTGAGAATAGGTTTGTGTATGCCTTTTGTGTGCTCAGTGGGTGACGACGGTTTGACGGATGTGATCTGGTACATGATGGCCGCCATGTTCTCCCCATCAAACGGCAGCTTTCCCGTCAGAAGTTGGTAGAAGACAACACCCAGCGAAAAGATATCGGATCTGCCTGAAAGTTTCAGGCCCTTGGTCTGTTCCGGAGACATATAGTAGGGTGTCCCCTTGATGATACCCGTGCGGGTTTTGGTACTGGTGGTTGCCCGAGCAATACCGAAATCGGTTACCTTGATCGAGCCATCTTCCAGCAATATGATATTTGCCGGTTTGATATCTCGATGGATGATATCGTGGGTATGGGCATAATCCAGGGCATCACATACCTGGGCGATGATTTCAAGGCATTTTTTTACGGGAAAAAGGTTCCCTTGGGATGTATATTTTTCAAGACTCTCTCCTTGAAGATATTCCATGGCAAGAAATGACAGATCCAGGTCCTCACCCACATCATAAATAGTGACGATATTCGGATGAGAAAGCTTGGCCACAACCTCGGCCTCGCGGTAAAAATTGGATTTGATGTCATCAACTTTGTCTTCATCGAACTCATCGGAAAAACGGATGGTTTTGATCGCAGTCAAGCGGTTGAGAATGGGGTCCTTGCCTTTATAGACAATACCCATTGCTCCCCGGCCGATTTGTTCCAAAATTTCATACCTCCCCAGTTTTGGGAGTTTATTCACTACGGTTTTAGCCACCTGTGTCATCTTGGGCATCGGGATCGGTGCTTCGATTTCTGGCGGTGGTGTTTCTTGATCTCTCAGATCAACGGTATGCTGCATCACCTCGACCGCACGTGATCTACCGACAAAAAAACGCAATCCACCAAAAAACAAAATACAGATCGCGGCCAACCGCAGTAAGATCTTTACAATCTGGACAATATCCTCATGCCCCGGCAGGACCAAAAGCAAAAAGTAGTCTGCAAGATCGGAAAGAAATAATATCAGCAGGAAACCCATTATCAGGTTGATGGCTGCGCCTATCTTGCCCCCGATATATTCATTTCTGGCACGGTTATATATCAACAGCGTCATGATGTAAAAAACCAGAATCAATAACTGCGCCAACCAGTAGTTTAAACCATTGTCCATACTATCAACCTTTTGCTATAAGCTATAAGCTTTAACTCAACTTTCGGGTTTCACCATTGATGGAGCGAAATGGGTGATCCAATGGCGATTTGCGCTGTTCGAGCCAATTATTTTACCAACATGGGTGCGGTGGTTTCTATAGTAGAGATAAAATATGTTGATAAAGGCATAAGATCTCCCTGTTTTGGATCGGACAGAAACCGATTAATCTTTGTCAAGCTTGCACGCGTAGACTTGTTCCCCAGGAGACGTCTTTCCTCCAGAAGAAGCTCAATTAATACCTGCTGAAACCCTTTAATGAAACTCATTTTGCTGAGTCGATAGCCCCCATTCGAAATATGTTGCCGAATGCTTTCTACATTGGCTGCGATATCGTCTGTAACATGGAAGCGGCATAAAAACGCTTCATGGTATTTCGATTTTTTTAGAATTTTATCAAACAGGGCATGAGATTTCGCCCCGAGATTTTCTTCTAAATCCATGATAAGTATCTGGGCAATTCTGATGTAGAATGCGATAATAACAGCCCCGCCTATGCCATTTAAATTTGGCGCTTGGGCGCCACTGGTGACGCCGGCAGCAACCCCGCCCGATGTCGTCGTTGCAAAAATGTCTTCTGTTTCCAGGGAATGTTTTTCATTCGCAAATAGTTTGGCCAGAAGAGGCATAAAAGATCCGGCGATGATCTTCTGTTCCGCAGGCATGCTCTCTATTATGGATATCATGCGTCTCAGTGTACCATTTACCGCCTTTGGCCCCAGAAGCTGGTGCTCTTCCTTGAGAACCTGCACAATGGTGTTTTTAAGTCCAGCCGCAAGATCAGTCGATTTTACCGGTTTCGAAGATCGACCCATCCTTTCGCGGATATTTTTAACCATCGTGTTGGTAGTATCCCCCGGGCGTATCTCTTGAAGAAATGTGTCGTAATGCGGTGAAGACGCAATGCTGCCGGAAAGAATGGATGCAGCTTTTTTACCCCCCATCTCTGTGGAGATGTCTGAAACGATCTCTTTGATCAGGGGTAAGAAAAAAAGCATGATGGACTCAGTGCTGATTTGCCTCCCCTTCCTCATGTCATTAGGTATATTTTTTCTTTCGATAATGCCCTGAACAAAAAGACTGGTAAGAGCCCTGTATACCGCAATGCGTGTTTTACCCGTCGCCTGGATAATCTGTGCAACGGTACGCTTACCATCAGCCAGAAGCATGACATCGTAAACACCCTCGGTTGAAAGACTGTTGGGGCGTAAATCCACGTCTTTTAATTGAAAGACAACCTGATCGTTTGGAATCAGAATCCTGTATTCTTTCCATCTCTCTGCCTCGGCAACCAGACGGATGGGGTCCATATCCAATCTGATATCTTCCACGTATCCATCAAGCCCATCCGTATAAACAAAGCTACCTTCTTTCCAGGTCAATGCTTTTGAAATAGCTTCTTTGAATTGCAGGTTCAATACCTTGATCAAATCCTCTTTTGTGACACAACCCTGCTCCATGAGGATGACACCCAGACGCTTATTTGAATTTGCAGCAATTTCCAAAGCGTTCTGGATCTCTGTCTCTTGAACCAGATTATCAGCCTTGAGCAATGCGCCCAGAGAAAGTTCCTCGGCAAGATCGCCGCTGATAAAAACGATGCCGCCCTGCTTGAAATAGATACGCGTAACGGAATCGGCGCTAGTGACATTTAGAATACCCGTCTTTTTTTCATCATGAATCATTCTCCCGATCGCGGATAGCGAAAAGGTCTGGATGTCTCCCTGAATTGACATATGGTCCTAGTTTCTCATAGGGTTTAATATGTTACCAAAATATTATTAGGCGATAGATTGAAGAGTACCCTGCAGCAAGCTGCAGGGAATGTTCTGCCTTACGGCAGTGCTTCGCATCGACCGTAAGGAATTCTGCCTGCTGTGTCCTGTATTATATCTTCTGTTTTCTGCCTACGGATCAGGGCTTACCCTCCAAGCCTCCAACCCTCAAACCCGTCTTAATCACATCCCTTGATAAGTTCCCAGGAATCCTTTGCAACATCATATGCGATCTCAAGCGAACAGACACCTTCGCTAATACCTTTGAAACGCCATACTTCCCATTTGTAATCAACCCTATATTGTGACTGCTGACGGGTATTCTCTTTCAAGTGGATCCGCTGGTATTTGATGTCCTTTTTATGGATTGTCTCATCACTAAATTTTGCCAATACATAAGATTCCACAAGTGGTTCTGTTTTCGACCTGATAAGTTTTCGGAGGGTTCGATATTCTCTGAATTCACCCTGAAATTTAACATAACCTTCTTTGAGGCGTATTTTTTCATATTCTTCAGGGGAAACCCAGGTCTCCTTGTAGTGTATATAGCCCTTTGGGCCGTATACCATGTCTTCCTGCAACAGTCTGCTCTGGATTATGACTTTCTGTTGCAACAGCCTTGAATCCACCCTGTAGGCACTCTTTTCAATCAATTCCAGCGCAGTTGCATACTGTTTTTTGGCAGCATCATATTCTTTATTTTGTCGATATGTGTCTGCTTCCACCACCATGGTTTCAACATTTGAAAGATCTTTTTGAAGGGCCGCCTCTTGTCTTTCTTTTTCGATTCGTTCCTGCTGTTTCAGCGCCCGCTGCTTTTCCTCTGCAATTCTGGCGATGCGTTCAGATTCTCTCTTCTTATCTTCTTCAATGCGCCGCAACCTATCTTCTTCCTCTTTTTGTTCCTTAAGAAGTCTGGTTTGGCGCTCAGCCTCCAGCTGTTTCTCCGCCTCAATTTTTTTCATTGCAAGGGCCAGCTGAATTTTATTTTTCTCTTCTTCAGTAGATTTTAATTTTTCTTGTTCTGCTTTTTTATCCGCCTGAACCTTTGCAAGCTGCTGCTTTTCAATCATCTTTTGCTTCATAATTTCCTGAACCAGTTGCCGCTGTTGCTCCTGAATTTTTTGGTTTTTCATATCGGCTGATTCAAAGTATTTATGGTACACTATTTTTAAGAGTCTTGTGTCGGCATTCGGGCTCTTCCAGAAAAAGTAATAGCTAGCTGCTACAAAAATCAGTGCGAAAACAGCATCAGCTATCGGAAATACGTATCCCGGAAGGGCCCTCTTTTCATCCGTGAATTCGTGTGACGCGGTTTGCTGCTGGACTGCTTCATTTAACTCTTCCTGAAATGATTCCGTCTCTGCAATCTGTCGGCTGGTATCGGTTTTAACCGCATCAACCTGTTTAAATGCATCCGCATCGATATCGGGTTCATCCAGAGGTGGTGATTCCGGTTCAACACCTTTTTGTTTTCCGGCAGCGATTATCTCTCTGAGTTCCGCCAGGTCGAATCCCTTCCGTGTTTCATCCCGGCCATCAGACGGCATCATATCCCCGGTACTATCCACTCCGGGAACATCTCCGGCATCGATGGCAGGCATATCTTTTTTATCCTGCGTCACGACTTCCGCCTTTAACACCTGCTCTAAATCCGACAGATCAACGGTTTCTTCCGGATCTGACCCGGATCTCAAAGCCCCCTCAACCGCCTCAGGAACAGCAGATCCAGCAGAATCGACTTCCTTAGAAACATCTTTCGTTTTCATCTTTTCTGCAGACTTTCTCAGGGCGTCGGCCATTTCCTTGGCGCTGCCAAAACGCATCTCTGGCTTTTTCTCAAGTGCCTTGTTGAGTATCGAGACCACCCCGGGGTCCAGACCCGGTTGGTATGTCGTGACGGGTTCCGGAGTCGCATTGGCTGTCTGATACATGATCGTTGCTAGATTTTCTCCAGCAAATGGCAATTGTCCTGTTAGCAGCTGATAGAAAAGAACTCCCAGGGAGAAGATATCCGAGGCACCGGTGATACCGGCACCTGCTGCCTGTTCGGGTGACATGTAAAAAGGGGTGCCTTTGATGATGCCGGTGCGTGTCTTTGTA
>NODE-229-length-20272-cov-7.65954_pt1 | contig 20272 bp, 20 predicted proteins | sample MGYA00139097_ERZ477577 | MGnify/ENA metagenome assembly ERZ477577
TCAGCGACCGGCTTCTGATCGCCGCCACACAGCCGATATAGGTCGAGAAATAAATCACCTTGCGGACCACTTCATCCGACCAGTAGAGGCTGTAGTTGTCGGTGGTCTTACGCAGGACGACGTTGGCCATGGCCGTCAAAAGTGCCGCGCAGACAGCGATAAATAACGACCACTCCTCAAAAAACTGAAAAGCACGGTCAACAGTCCTGAATATTTTTTTGAGCATCATCCTCTAAGGCAAAGAAAAAGGTCGGAGAAGATTCCTTCTCCGACCACAAAATACAGGCTCCACCCAGCAAGAGCCAGAATCAGGTTTAATTACCCAGTTTCTGCCTTACCGTGGCCAGGTATTCGGGACCGATCTTCTCTCCCCACTTCTCGAGTACCGGCTCTGCCAGTTTTTTAAGTTCGCCAATCTCAGCCTCGGGCAGCTCGATAAACTCTACGCCGGCTTCTTTGGCCGCAGCAACCTGCACATCATGCTGCTCTCTGGTGGCAGCACGCGTCGCGGCACTCTCTTCGGCGACGACCTCGAGGAAAGCTGCCCTCACATCCTCGGGAAGCTTGTCCAGCCAGGGCTTGTTGACCAGGTGGACGAAGAGCCCCTGGGCATAGTTCAACTGGGTGAACGATTTGGCAATGGTGAATTTCTTGGTGATGTTACAGACAATCGCTGTGTGATCGAGACCGTCGATAACACCTGTCTGAAGCGCTTGCGGAACGTCGGGCCAGGGCATTACGGTGAATTTCAGTCCCCAGGCTTTGTAGGAATCGGTGTTTACAGGAGCTTCAGCGATACGAAAATTGACGCCTTTGGCATCAGCAATGGATTTTACCGGTGTGGTTGTGGCCCAGCCATAGGGTCCGTAGCCGGTAACATCGGCGACCACTATACCGCTTTTCATTGCCGCCTCGGCAAACGGGGTCCAGAGTTCGGGATCGCTTCTGAAGGTATCGAGTTTATCGAAGGTATCGACCACGTAGGGAAGGTTAACGATTCCCAGTCGATCAGCGACATTGGCCGCCGCCACTGAAGAACTCAGCATGCCGTGCACCGCACCCAGCTTCAACTTGGAAATTACGTCCTTTTCCCCACCGAGCTGAGCGAGCGGACGATAATCAACATAAAGCCGACCATTGGTTTTTTCCCATACTTTGTCGCGAATCTTATAGCCAACTGCCACTCCCTCGATTACCGGGTGGGAAATATTGGACAGGATATAGGTAAATTCCGCACCACTTGGATCAAATTTTGGTTTCCAGGCGGCCAGGGGATCCTTTTTTTCGGCACCCGTTACGAGTCCCGGAAGACAGAATAGGGAAATCAACAGGGCGACTAAAAGCTTTTTCATGACAACTCTCCTCTCCTCAGAAAATGAATGGTGGAAGGGCTAAATCCTAGGGCAATTCAGGAAGACAATGAAGTATTGTTGTACACTGCCATCGGACTCCACTTACCATAATTGACCTTGATAATCAATTGCTTTGGACGATTTGACTATTTTGATTGAGGTTTTCCGCAGCCACCTTTCTTTTTACTTAAAAACAAACCTTTCCCTTTCAAAAATCTGCCATATTATATTAGTACGACAATGTGGTACTAATATAACGACCCATTTGCCAATATAAAAACTAAGTACAACCATTATGATGAACATTACTGAAAAAGCAGAAAAAATGCTGCGCACCCAGGGAGCCGGAGAAAGTAAATTTCTTAGGGTAATTGTCAAAACCGGAGGATGTGCCGGTATGACCTATGACGCCGAGATCGACTCTGAGATGCTCAGCGATGAAAAAGTCCTGGAGAGCCATAACGGCATAAATATCGTTTCCAATATTGAGTCCATTCCGTACCTCCTGGGTCTTGTCATCGACTACTCCGACGACCTTATCACGGCTGGTTTTCGTTTCAACAACGCCAGCAACGAATCATCGTGCGGCTGTGGAGCCAGTTTCGGCCTGAGCGGCTTTCCTGAACTCGACAAGGGGGTAATGAGCTGTGGCACATAACACGATCCCTCTTCTGGGCGGCAAGTCCGTTCATTGCATAAACGAACAGCAGATGGCCGAGGCCTGGCGTCTTGCCGAGCATGAAACCGGATCTTCGGAAAAAATACAGGAAGCGCTGGCAGCCCTGGAAAATGAGTTGACCAGAAACGAACGCGCAGCTCTGGCCTTCGTGATTATCAGCAGGCTAAAAGCGACCTCTCCACTCCCGCAGGCCTGAGCACTGGCACAGCAGGCTTCTCAGACAGTTATGCCTGGCGGAGGATAGTCCTTGCAGAAGGAAGCGATATCGGCAGCTATCTCTGCTATCAAGTGGTTGTTTTCCGGTTCCGAGATAACAGCGTTGATCCATTCACCCACCTGAACCATCTCTTTTCTCCTGAATCCGCGTGAGGTTACGGCCGCAGTGCCAAGCCTGATCCCGCTAGGGCTTCCCGGTTTCCGCGGGTCAAAGGGGATGGCGTTGTAATTGACCACTATACCGGCCTGATCAAGCGCTTTGGCGGCCGGTTTACCGCCGACATTCTTGCTGGTCACATCAACCAGTAAAAGATGGTTATCGGTTCCCCCGGTTATCAGGTTGAAGCCGTTAGCCATCATACTTTCGGCCAGAGTCCGCCCGTTCTCAACCACCTGCCTGGCATAATCTTTGAAATCCTCGTTGTCCGCCTCCTTAAAGGCCACGGCCATGGCCGCTGTCGTGTGGTTATGCGGCCCTCCCTGCATGCCCGGAAAAACGGCCTTATCGATCGCCGCAGCATACTTCTCTCTGCAGAGTATCATCGCTCCTCTGGGACCGCGCAGGGATTTATGGGTAGTGGTGGTAACCACGTCGGCATAGGGTATTGGTGAAGGATGGGCAGCGCCGGCCACGAGACCGGCAAAATGCGCCATATCAACCATCAGCAGTGCACCGCACTCATCGGCGATGGTCCTGAAACGTTCAAAATCGATAATCCGGGGATAGGCTGAGTGACCGGCAATGATCATTTTCGGTTGACAGGAAAGCGCCTGTTCACGGATTGCATCATAGTCGATCAGGCCGGTCTCTCGGTTCAGGGCGTAGGACTCGGCATTAAAATATTTTCCTGAAATACTGACTTTGGCACCGTGAGTCAGGTGCCCCCCATGGGGCAGAGCCATACCTAAAATAGTGTCGCCGGGTTTAAGAAAGGCCAGATATACCGCGACATTCGCCGGGGAACCGGAATAAGGCTGGACATTGACATGCTCGGCACCAAACAGATTCTTGGCCCGTTCGATGGCAATACACTCTATCTGGTCGATGATCTGTTGACCCTCATAGTAGCGTTTTCCAGCATAGCCTTCCGAATATTTATTGGTCAGCACCGTACCGGTGGCCTGGAGCACGGCGGATGATACATAATTTTCTGAGGCGATAAGCCTTATTTTATCGAACTGCCGTTTTTCCTCCAGCTTGATAAGCTCAAATATCTCGCTGTCTGTCGATTTGATATCTTCCAACTCCTGCTCCCTCCGGTTGCCTTTGCTCAGCCCTGTTCAGTTATTATTTATCGTCGCCTGTGATCAGTTCGGCAGCCTCAGCGTCACCCGACCAGTTCCTCTGTTCCAGGAAACTGCTGAGGGAACGCTTCTCTTCATCATTTTTTTTCTGGGCCAGTTCCCGCTTGCCGCTGATCCGCTCGATTCTTACCGCAACCACTTCACAGAGGGCAAGCGCCTTGGTTTCGCTGGTTATCTTCTGGAACTTGCGTCCGTCAGGTTCGTGGCTTGCCACCAAGGCATTGAGCGCTGCAGTTTTGTCTTCGATATCCCTGACGATTTCGGCCCTGCCGCGAATGACGACACAATGGTAAAACTGGGTTACCCCGCAACTTTCAGGGTTATCACCATAATAGTCGAGGCCTAGATAGGCAAGCGGAATATCCACCTCAAAACAGACCCTGGAGTCCCTTTTCAAGTTGTCCAGCTTTTCGCCGGCCCTGGCGCAGTGAAAATATATCGCTCCATTATGGTAGACGTAGTTTACCGGGGTGATATAGGGATAACCGTCCACCCCGCAAGTTGCGAGTCTGCCCACCCGACAACGCCTCAGAACAGCATCCACTTCGGCCCTGTTGGTGATCTCACACTGTTTTCTTCTCATCTTCATTTCCTTCAGATAGATCCTATCCTGGTTTTACTGATTTTAGGACGGGAGCTAGATGTCGAGCCCGCTCTCAGTAGCTAATGGCAGCCCGACAACCAGTTTAATCGATTCTTTCCACCTGATCAGCGGGTTGTCTTTCAAAGAATCGTAAAGATCCAGAATCTTCTGGTCATGCTGTTCAGATCTGATGCGTTCGACTTCAGCCGCAGCCTCACTGGACTCGATCCTCACTCGTTCTTCGATGCGGTTCATTTTGCCTACCCAGATCGAATCGGTGACCAAAGGTTCGATCTCACCGATCAGGTCCACCAGGTCCTCCAGGTCTAGAATCGGCTCGATGCTCACCGAGGTTGCGAATCCTTTTTCATAGGCCAGCCGCAAACTGTCCAGCCGTTCCGGATAAGCAGGAGCTCCCGGTTCCCAGAACCGCAGGATATCACCGTCCCTGGCGGTGATGGTAAAGCGAAACAGAATCTGGTTCCGGCGCCTGGACAACCGGTCGCAGATCTGCTCGATGCACGACAATGATGGCTTGGAGACGATCAGTACCTGGTTGTCAGCCTCCAGAAGGCGGCTTATGACCTCGAGCGCTTCGTTCAGGTTTTCTTCGACGATATCATGGGCAGTCGGAAACATAACCCGCCCTGGATAGCGCGGTCTCTGACGGTCGATTTCACCGTCGATTATCCGGCTCCGGGACCACTCACCAACCGATTGAATCGCCCCCCTGTCAAGGGCTGCAACCCGAGCATAACAATAGCGGCAATCGTGAGGACAACCGATACTGCAGTTGACTTCCGCCACGGCCCACTCTTTGGTTCCCCTGATCATCAAGACAGACAGGATACGTTAACAAACACTTTCCCACAAACCACTCAGCTCGCTGATACCTTTTGCCGCAAATTTCTTGATGGTTTCAAACTGGGAGTCGGTAACCGGGGTTGTTTCGGCGGTCAGTTGAATTTCAACCCAATGGCCACCGGCCATGACGAAATTACCGTCGGCCTCAGCGCTGGAATCTTCTGGATAATCAAGATCCAGCAGAACCTCGCCTTCGACAATACCGGCTGAAACAGCAGCCATCGGCTGGATCAGAGGAAGCGAGGGAAGACGGTTTTCGGCCACCATCCTGAGTATCGCAGCTTTGACGGCCAGAGCAGCCCCGGTGATCGAAGCGGTTCTGGTGCCGCCGTCGGCGTTGAGCGCATCGCAGTCGACCCGAAGCGTATAGCCCTCGAGATCACGAAGATCAACCATCATCCTCAGGCAGCGCCCGATCAACCGCTGAATCTCCATGCTCCTTCCCGATCTAGCCCCGATTTCGCGGCGGTAACGAGAGGACGTGGCCCCGGGAAGAATAGAATATTCTGCGGTGATCCAGCCTTTGGAACTACCTTCAAGAAAAGCGGGTACCTGCTCTTCGAGGCTGACCGCACAGATGATCTGGGTATTTCCGGTCTTGATCAGCAATGAGGAATAGGCCTGCGGCTGAATTCCGAATTCGATAGAGAAGGGTCGCAGCTGGTCTGGTGCTCGGTTGTTTCTGGGCATCTGGTTACACCTGGGATCAAATTTCTCGTTTGTCGATCACCCGGGCTCCCTTGCCGTTGAATCGCTCAAGACTCCGCTCCTCGACCAGTTTGACATTCACTCCGACGCCGAGTTCGGCGGCCAGCCGCTTCTTGATGTGATCGACCATGGTTCTCTGTTTTTTCATCTCGTCAAAGAAGATCGATTCGACCACTTCAATCATGACCGTAACCTGGTCCTCGTTGCTCTCCCGCTCGATGATCAGATTATAGTGGGGCTGGGTACCTTCGATGTCGAACAGAATCGATTCGATCTGGGTGGGAAAGACATTAACACCCTTGATAATCAGCATATCATCGGTTCGGCCGGTAATCCGCTCGATCCGTCTAAACGTTCTGCCGCACGGACAGGGCTCAGGCAGAAGCCTGGTCAAATCCCTGGTTCGATAGCGGACAACCGGAAAGGCCTCTTTGGTCAGCGTGCTGATCACCAGTTCACCGACCTCTCCGGGTTCAACCGGTTCCAACGACACGGGATCGAGTATTTCCATCAGAAAATGATCTTCATTGACATGCAGACCGTTGCAATGTTGACATTCACCTGCGACTCCCGGGCCCATGACTTCCGATAAACCATAGTTGTCGGTTGCCAGGATACCGAGCCGGTCGCTGATCTCTTCTCTCATTTTCTCGGACCAGGGCTCGGCGCCAAAGAGACCGAATTTGAGTGAAAGACCGTTGGGGTTAATCCCCTGATCCATCATCACATCGGCAATTTTCAGGGCATAGGAAGGCGTACAGACCAGGGCGGTGGTCTTAAAATCCTGCATGATCTGGATTTGCCTGCGGGTGTTGCCAGAAGAAATAGGAATCACCGAGGCACCGAGTTTTTCCGCCCCGTAGTGCAATCCGAAGCCACCGGTGAAAAGACCGTAGCCAAAGGCAATCTGAATCACGTCGTGGGTACTGACCCCGGCTGCCGTCAGTATGCGGGCAATCAGGTTCGACCAGGTGTCGATATCCTTCTGGGTATAACCCACGACAGTGGCCATCCCGGTGGTGCCCGACGATGAATGGATACGGACCACGTCCCGCAATGGCACGGCGAACATACCGTAGGGGTAGTTGTTGCGAAGATCCTGTTTGGTGGTAAACGGCAGTCGTCGGATATCATCGAGCCTGGCCAACGATTCGACGTCAATTTTATCCTCTTTGAATTTGTTCCGGTAAAACGGCACATGGGTGGCCACTCGGCCTACCGTTCTCTGCAACCTGTCGAGTTGCAACCGGGCCAGATCGTCCACGGCCATCTGTTCATTTTTATCCCAAAACATTATGTCCACCAACTCTTCATTTCCACCCCAGCGTTGCCAATCAGTTGCTCTGCTGCAGGGCAGGAGAAGTTACCCTGCACGGAGCCTGAGACAAAGGTTTCAGATAATGCGAACCACTATCCGAGACGGGCTAACGGATGAGCGCCGAAGGCAGCTATGAGTTATTTCTAGAGATTATATACCTGACTGCTTTCAAGGATGGTGAAACCATTTGCCTGAAGCGAATCGATCGCCATGGTCATATCATCGAAGCGAAAAATCAGAACGGCATTCTCCCCGGTTTTATTGACAAAGGCATACATGTATTCGACGTTGAGTCCGATCTTCTGGACACAGTCAAGCACCTCCGCCAGGCCACCGGTCCGGTCAGGCACCTCAACGGCAATTACCGTTGTCTTGCCAACCGTAAAACCTTTCTCTTTAAGAGCCTTTTCAGCTTCCTCGACCTTGTCAACAATCAGTCTCAAGATTCCGAAGTCGGCCGTATCGGCCACCGAGAGAGCCCGAATGTTGATATTGTTCTCTGCTATTATCGACGTTATTTCAGCTAAGCGTCCCGATCTGTTCTCAAGGAACACCGCAATCTGTTCTACCCGCATGATCTTCTCCCGAACTCAGATTTTACGATTGTCAATGACCCGCTGCGCTTTCCCCTCACTACGCTGTATGGCACGAGGATTTACCAGCTTGACCCGGCAGGAAACCCCGAGTATGTCTTTGATATCTCTGGTTATACGTTTGGTAAGCTGTTCGAGGCCTTTAATTTCATCGGTGAAAAGGGAATCGCTTACCTCAACCTCCACGGTCATGGAATCCATGCTTCCTTCCCGTTCCACGATAATCTGATAATGCGGTTCCACACCCTCGATGCCCATCAGGACATGTTCGACCTGGGATGGAAATACGTTGACTCCCCTTATAATCAGCATATCGTCGGAGCGGCCGGTGACCTTCTCCATGCGCACCAGGGTGCGGCCGCAGTTGCAGGTCTCGTAATGAAGGCTGGTAATATCCTTGGTCCGGTAGCGGATGACCGGAAACGCCTCTTTGGTAAGGGTGGTGAAGACCAGCTCGCCCCTCTCCCCCGGAGGTAAAATTTCACCGGTTTCAGGATCGATGATCTCCGGCAGGAAGTGATCTTCGAAAATATGCATTCCCCCGCTGGAAGTCAGACACTCCTGGGCAACGCCGGGGCCGATGACCTCTGATAAGCCATAGATGTCGACCGCCTTGATGTTGAGCTTGTTCTCCACCTCCTCGCGCATATTCTCGCTCCACGGTTCGGCCCCGAAAATGCCTACCCGCAGCGACAGCGACGCTGGATCAATGCCCATCTGATCCATCGCATCGGCGAGATTCAGCGCATACGATGGGGTGGACATTAGAATGGTGGAGCCGAAATCTCTCATGATGTTGATCTGGCGCTTCGAGTTGCCGCCCGATACGGGAATAACCGTCGCCCCCAGCTTCTCCGCCCCATAATGGGCGCCAAGACCGCCGGTGAAAAGACCGTAGCCGTAAGCGTTATGGACCATATCACCTCTGGTTGCCCCGGCACAGGCCAAAGCCCGGGCCATCATGTTGGCCCAGGTATCGATGTCTTTTTTTGTGTAACCGACCACCGTCGGCTTGCCGGTGGTGCCCGAGGAGGCATGGACCCGGACAATGTCATCGAGTCCCATGGTAAACATCCCGAACGGGTAATTCTCCCGCAGGTCCTCCTTGGCTGTAAACGGCAGTTTCTGCAGGTCCTCAAGCCCTTTTATATCTTCGGGTTTGACTCCAGCCGCGATCATTTTCTGCCGATAGGGTTCAACCGTTTCGTAAACCCTGCCGATCAGCGCCTGCAGCCGTTTCAACTGGATGGATTCCAGGCCGACCCGCGGCAGGGTTTCCAGTTCTTCTTCCCAATAAATTGTCGACATCTCTCTGCTCTCCTGTCCTGACGATATCTCCGCTTACCTTCCTCCGGCCTCTCGACCGCCGGCAAAGGCCTTCATATTCTCTTTAAGAAACCGCTGCGGTACCCGCTGCTCGATAATCGACTCAAAAACCTGTACATCGACCTCGAGATGCACCGAAAGTGCCCCAACCAGGGCGACGTTGGCGGTTCGAACCTCACCGGCCTCTTTGGCAATCGAAAAAGCATCGACCCCAATTACCCTGATTTCTCTTTTTTCCAGCTCATCCAGAACATTTTCAGGGTAGACTGCCTGACCCGTCGCCACCGAAGGGGGAAGAATTTTCTGAGTATTGACGATGACCGTACTGTCCTGATTCAGATAGGGTAGATAGCGGACCGCCTCCATCATCTCAAAGGCCATCTGGATATCAGCCGTACCAGGGTCAATCAGCGGCGAATAGACCCTTTTCCCGTAGCGCAGCTGGGCAGTTACGGAACCGCCCCGCTGGGCCATGCCGTGAACTTCGCTTTTCTTGACATCATAGCCTACCTGCAAGAGGGCCGCCCGGCCGAGAGCAGGCTGGCTGCAGTCAGCTCACTGGCCAGCAGGATGCCCTGCCCGCCCACGCCTGAAAATAGTATATTTTTTATCGTACTCATTATTTTGGCTCTCCCCTGGTGATGGCATTGAATTTACAAAGCGAAGCACACTGCCCGCAGTCATTGCAGAGCACTTCATCGATCCTGGAGTAGCCTTTCTGACTTTTCTTGTAGCCTCTGGCCTCTGCCTCGCCCTCCTCGAAAGGGGTCCAGCTTATGGCCGGACAACCGAGCCTGATGCAAGAGGTGCAGCCGACACAATTGTCGATGTTGGTATAGTGGGTTACCGGCTTACGCAGTTTCATTTCCGGGAGCAGCACACAGGGCGCCTGGGCGATGATGACTGACATCTCGTCACGCTCCACTTCCTCCCTGATCACCTTGCGGCATTCAGGTACGTCATGGGGATCAAGGATCCGCACGTGGTTGACGCCGCAGGCCCTGCACAAGGCCTCCAGATCGAGCTCCTGGGCAGCCTCCCCCCTGATCGTAGAGCCCGACGCGGGGTTGGGCTGCTGGCCTGTCATTGCGGTGATGCGGTTGTCAAGAATGATGAGGGTCGCGGCCGAACCGTTGTAGACCGAGTTGATAAGTCCGGTAATGCCCGAGTGCACAAAGGTTGAATCGCCGATAACCGAGACCACCCGGTCGTGGCTGCCGTCACCCATAGCCTTGACCATGCCGTGGGCCATTGGAATTGAAGCGCCCATGCAGACCGTCGAGTCGAGGGCGTTGAGCGGCGGCAGAAATCCCAGGGTATAGCAGCCAATATCACCGGAGACGAAGACCTTCATTCGCGACAGGGTAAAGAAAATACCGCGATGCGGGCAGCCCGGGCACATATTGGGTGGTCGGGGCGGCAGTTCGACCGGTTCGAACAATTTTTTGGGGGCCCGCTCCGGATCGATCGACTTCCTGACAACGGCGGTATTGAGCTCGCCAATGGCGGGAATCAGATCTTTGCCATGGCAGTCAATACCCATCGCTTTAATCTGGGTTTCAAGAAACGGATCGAGCTCCTCGACCACAAAAAGTTGCTCCACCGAGGCGGCAAAATCCCTGATTTTCTGCTCCGGCAGCGGCCAGCACATACCAAGCTTTAAAACCGTTGCTTCAGGAAAGGCCTCTTTTACATAGAGGTAGGAGACGCCCGAGGTGATAAAACCACGTTTTTTATCGCCATCCTCAATCACATTGAAATCTGCCGTTTCGGCCAGTTCCCGGCACTTGGCCATTCGTTCTTCCACATAGACCCGTCGCCGGCGGGCCATGGCCGGCAGCATGACGAATTTCTCGGGGTGTTTTTCGATTTCCGGCTTCTCGGCCGGAGGCACGACGTCACCTCGACCGACCACTCCTTTGACATGCGCTATCCTGGTGGTAATCCGCAGCAGCACCGGAGAATCAAGCTCTTCTCCAAGCTCGAAGGCTCGTTTGAGAAATTCCTTGGCCTCAGCCGGATCGGAGGGTTCCAGCATCGGGATCTTGGCAGCCAGTGCGTAGTTGCGATTGTCCTGTTCATTCTGAGAGGAGTGCATGTCAGGGTCGTCTGCGGTCAGTACTACGATCCCCCCCCTGCCGCCGGTATAAGAGGCGGTAAACAACGGGTCGGCGGCGCCGTTGAGGCCGACATGCTTCATGGTGGCCAGGGCCCGGCCCCCCGCAAAAGATGCACCGATTGCCACCTCGAGCCCCACCTTCTCGTTGGGTGCCCATTCGGTGTAAACCGTATCGTAAGCAGAGAGATACTCCATAATCTCTGTAGATGGTGTTCCAGGATAGCCGGAGGCAACTGCCACTCCCGCCTCATAGGCGCCAAGTGCGATGGCCTCGTTGCCGGACATCCAGGTCGAAGTGTCTGGTGATTGTGCTGTCATCAGTTTCCTGTGATTCTCTGAAAATTAATGGTTGATTGGTGCAAAGGCCGTCCAGGCCGTTATTTTAGGCAATCTGTGAAACTACTCCGAAATCATTGTTCCAGGCAAGGATTTTTTCCAACCAGAAAGTGGATCGGGAAGATTCCAGAACATCTAAACTACGTTCTGCTTTTCATTTTTCACATGTTTATTAAAGTTTCTTCAGGTGTCCTATATAAAGGGATTGTCTCAACCATTTCATGGATTATAGTGGAATCGTAACAGGATAAAGAAATTCATAACTGAGAGACCCAACCAACCGGAGGCGCCCCATGTACGTCGGCAGGATCATGCACACCAACCTGATAACCGTATCTCCCAAAGCAACCTTGGTGGAGGCCAGAGAACTAATTGAAAAATGGGCCATCGACCATCTTCTGGTTGTTGATAACAAGGGTAAACTGGTGGGCATCATCTCCGACAGGGATCTGAAACAATACTGGGCATCCCCGGCCAATACGCTGAGCACCCATGAACTGGGTTATCTGCTGGAAAAAATTCTGGTCGAGATGATCATGGTCAAAACGGTGGTAACCATTACCACCGAAACCACCATTGAACGGGCCGCTTTCATCATGCAGGTCAACAACATCAATTCCCTGCCGGTAATGGAAGGCGAAGATCTGGTAGGCATCATAACCAGCACGGATGTAATGGGGGTGCTGCTCGAGGCCATCGGCATGAATGAGGAATCTGTTCGTATCGCCGTGCTGGTGAAAGACAGGATAGGAGCCATCGCCGATGTCAGCGCCATCCTGCGTGACCAGGCAATTAATATCCAGAGTATGATCACGCTGCCGATTCGTGAATATCCCGACGTCAATCAACTGGTGCTCAGACTCTCCGGCGACGATGGACCCCGTACCGTGGCTCTACTGAATAAAAATCACTTCAAGGTTTTAACCCGCTACGTCAAAGATCTCAGCCCATTTCTTCCCGATCTCGAGGCCTGACAGAAAAACTCGTCGGGCGCTACCCCTTTCAGCGGGGTCGGGCACTGAGTTGCCGCAGCGCCTCCTCATCGAACTCAGAGAGGGTGTCGAGAAGGAGGTCGGCGCCGCTGAAATCATGATCCGCTGACATGGCATGGGGTACGGCTACGGCCAGGAGCCCGGCGCCCTTGGCTGCCGCTACGCCGGACTGAGAGTCCTCAAAAGCGACACAGGAGGAAGCCGGCAGCCCCAGAAGCCCGACAACCATTTGATATATTTCGGGATCGGGTTTCTTCCTGGCTACCATGTCTCCTCCCACCACATGATCAAAGCGATCGTCCAGACCGTGATATCCGAGTATGGCGACCAATTCACTGTGTGGTGATGATGAAGCAATGGCCAGAGGGCAGCAGTCCCGCCAACGGTCGAGAGTCTTCCTGACACCGGGAAGCAGACAGATCTTCGGCACCAGCTTCAGATAGGTCCGGCACTTGCCATCAACCAGCTGGGCCGGGTCAAGCTCCCCTGGAGCGGCATCGCTGAAATCCTGAGCCATCTGCTCATCACTAACTCCGACATACTTCTTGAAATCCCCATAATCGGGAACCTTCAGGCCATGTACCGCAAGTGTCTCCTTCCAGGCCTGCCAGTGGATTTTTTCAGAATCAACCAGGGTGCCGTCCATATCAAAAATCAATGCTTTGATCGTGGTCATCTCAATCCTTCGTTAATCAAGTTATTAAAGCGCTCAGAGTTGCAGATAGCCAGTCACTCCTAACGCCACCTTGAATACCAGTACCATGGTAGCAGGGTTTGACAACAAAATATTTCCCTGTTACAAGACTGATCTTTTCAGCCGCCGAGGTTGACATTACTTTATCCGAGTAATTATGTTTGCGAATCATCACCAATCATTCTCACAAAGAGGAACATATGTGGAAATCAATCAGCGCCGCAGCGCCTGACTCCATTTTCGGACTTACCGAAGCTTTCAAGCAGGACAGCAACCCCAACAAGGTTAACCTTGGCGCCGGTGTCTACAAAGACAATCGTGGCGTCACGCCGATCCTCGACAGCGTCAAGGAAGCAGAGCGTCGCCTTTTAGACGAGGAACAAACCAAGAGTTATCTTCCCATTTCTGGCGATCCTCTCTATACCTCCTGCGTTCAGCAACTGCTGTTTGGAGAGGGCAGCGAAGTCATCAGTTCCAGCCGGGCCGTGACCGCTCACGCCCCCGGAGGCACCGGTGCGCTGCGCATTGGCGGTGAGCTCATCCAGAAGTTCAACCCGGGCGCCACTATGTGGATCAGTTTCCCCACCTGGGCGAACCACAACGGTATTTTTGGAGCCGCCAGATTCAACTTGAAAAGTTACCCCTACTACAACAGCGACACCAAAGGTCTGAACTACGATGAGCTGATCGCTACCCTGAAACAGGTGCCCGCCGGTGATGTGGTCCTGCTGCACGGCTGCTGCCACAACCCTACCGGTGTCGATCTCAATAAAGAGCAGTGGTCGGAGGTTGCAGCCCTGGCTTCGGAAAGAGGCTGGATCGGGTTTTTGGATTTCGCCTATCAGGGATTCGGGGACAGCGTCGACGGGGATCGAATCAGCGTTGAGGCATTTGCCGCAACCGGTGCGGACTTCTTCGTGGCCAGCTCTTTTTCCAAAAACTTCGGTCTCTACAACGAGCGCACCGGGGCGATAACGGTGGTCAGCCCGAGTGGGCAGGAAGCAGCCGTGGCCAAGAGCCATTTGGACCTCACCGTGCGGGTCTGCTACTCCAACCCCCCAGCCCATGGCGGCCTGATCGTTAAAACCGTGCTGTCCGACCCGGATCTTGAACAAAACTGGCGCCGGCAACTTGAGCAGATGTGCAAGAGGATCATTTCCATGCGTTCCGCACTGGTAGAGGGGCTTGCCAGCCGCGGCGTCGACGGGGATTTTTCTTACATCAAGGAGCAGCGCGGCATGTTTTCCTTCAGCGGCCTGTCAGATGAGACGGTTGCTTGGCTGAAAGCAAACAAGGGAATTTATGTGGTTGGCGGCGGCCGCATCAATGTGGCCGGCTTGACTACCACCAATATCGATTATGTCTGCGACTCGATCGCAGAGGCTCTGAAAAGCTAAGCTCAGACACCTGCACGAAAAAGGCCGGCACCCTCTCACGGGGTACCGGCCTCGATTATTTTGGAGCTGGTCGCTTATTCAGCAGGCGCTATTTCTCTCTGGCTCCAAACACCAGCTTGCCCCCCATATGACCGGCCAGCCCGGCTCCCGCCACACAGATCAGGCAGATGAGCAGATATGTCCAGCGTCCCGGCGACGAAGCAACCCCCGGTTCAATTAAACGCCAGATGACCATGGCCAGTACCGTGACACAGACAACGATAGTGGCGCCGATCTTGACCCCGAATATCTTGGTTTTCGCGCCTTTGTAGCGCTCCTGCCAGGCGATATAACCGGTGGCAATCACAAACGGCATGTTGATCAGCACGAATACCAGGCTATAAAAAGCGGCCTGTTCGAAGCCGCTGAGACCGAAGATAATACCGATAGCCAGAAACACGAGAGCGAGAGGCAGAACGCCATTGGGCGTATGTACCGCTATCGGGTGCAGGTGGTGTTTCATCACCAGCTTGCGGAACAGGCTTGGGGCTGCCTTTTTATCTGGATCACCCGCTTGGGGGGTGAGTACTGCTTCGGTGAGGGTTTTTTCCTCTTTTTCAACAATTTCCTTGAAGTACTCAGGTCCGGCGCCACATACCGGGCAAGAGTCAGGCGGCTCCGGCCCCTCATGAATATAACCGCACAAAGTGCACTCCCACTTTTTCACCGCTCCGTCTGACGACACGGGGGCAGGCTCGGCTGCGGGTTCAGATGCAGGCTCAGCTGTGGGTTCAGGGGCAGGATCAGCTGCAGGTTCGGGCGCAGCCTCTGGCTGTCCTTCGGGTTGTGCTTCGGCTTGCGGTTGTTCAGCAGTTTCGACTACCTCTTCGAAATACTCGGGCCCGGCTCCGCACACCGGACACTCATCGGGAGGGGTCTCACCTTCATGGATATAGCCGCATATCGTACATTCCCATTTTTTCATCCTTCGGGCCTCCGCAAAAGATCTCTAGATTAGAATCTGACCAGTCTATGATGTCACCGCGATGGTTATTTTTTACCCCAGTGATGTGCATATGTCAATTTTTGCCGGTCGCCACATGGGCAGTCACTGCTCCCCCGGGGCACCGCTATCAATTGCATCAATCTTCGTTTGGGCCTCTTCCCAGCGCTTCATCCAGCGGTCAAGCCGGCGGGTACAATTATTGTATTTTTCGTTGACTTCCGACCAGCCAGCACTGTCTTGGTAGAGCGCCGGATCAGCCAGTTCAGCTTCCAGCTCTTCTTTCAGAAGCTCGAGTTTCTCCACCTTTTTCTCGGCTTCTGCCAGTTTCTTCAACCACGGGCCGGCTAACTGACGGCGCCTTTCACGTCTCAAGGCCTCCTGACGGCGCTTATCTTTCCTGCTCGACTGGCTTGGTCGGCGATTATCCTCTACTCCAGCCTCCCCGCTGTTCTTGACAGACTCCTGCTGAGCCATAAGTTCCTGGCGTTCCACATACTCGTCGACCGTGCCGTCGAAAAGGCTCACCTTACCATTTTTAATCTCCAGTACCTTATTCACAAAACAATCGACGAAGTAACGGTTATGGGAAACCACGATTATAGTGCCATCATACTGACGCATCGCCTCCTGGAGAACTTCCTGGGAGAGCATGTCGAGGTGGTTGGTCGGTTCATCCAGCAGCATGCAGTTGGCAGGCACGGCAATCATCCTGGCCAGCGCCAGCCTGCTTTTCTCGCCGCCGGACAGCACCGATACCTTTTTGTCCACATCCTCACCCCTGAACAGAAAGGCACCGAGCAGCGATCGCATCCGCGTCATGGTCATGTCTCCGGCCACATGGGACAAGCTTTCCAGCACGGTATAATCGGGGGCCAGTTCCTGGGCTTGATGCTGACCGAAATAGGTCATCTGGACGCCGCTGCCCATCCTTATGGAACCACCATCACTGGGCAGCAGACCGGCGAGAATTTTCAGCAGAGTCGATTTTCCGGCTCCGTTGACACCTACAACTGCCACCTTATCGCCCCTTTGCAGGTTGAGATCGATGTGCTCGAAAACCTTATTGTCGTCATAGCTTTTGGCAATGGACTCAACCATCAGAACATCGCGTCCAGAGTGTGGCGCCGGTGGAAAAGAAAATCTTATGGAATGCTCCTCCTCGGCCAGCTCAACCCGGTCGAGCCGGTCGAGCTGCTTGAGCTTGGACTGGACCTGACGGGCCTTGGTTGATTTCGCCCGAAAGCGCTCGACAAAGCGCATGGTCTGTCGAATATGAGCCTGCTGGTTATCATAGGAGGCCTTTTCAATCCTACGTCGTTCTTCCTTGTCTTCGATATATTTTGAGTAATTTCCCTTGTAGGCAGTCAGACGCCCCAGGCTGAGTTCCCAGGTCTGGGTCGTGGTTCTGTCCAGGAAGGTGCGGTCATGGGAAATAATCACCATGGCTCCATGATAGGTTTGCAAAAACGATTCCAGCCAGGTAAGAGAATCAAGATCCAGATGGTTGGTCGGCTCATCCAGCAGGAGCAGGGACGGTGACTGGAGCAGCATCTTGGCGAGCAGCAGCCGCATGATCCAGCCACCGGAGAATGAAGCAACAGGCTTCTGCAGATCCTTGAGGCTGAAACCGAGTCCGAAAAGAACCTTTTCGGTCTGTGTCCTGATCGTGTAGATAGCGCTGGTGTCCAGCAGCTGCTGAATTCGGCCTTGCCGCTCGAGAAGTTCGTTGAACTCGTCACCCTCTACATCTGCGCTGCTCAGCACCTCATTAAGCTGATCGGCCTCCTTCTGCAGTTTCAACAGATCGGCAAAGGCTTGAACCGCCTCCTCGTAGAGCGTACGCCCGGAACTTATCAGCGAGGGTTCCTGGGGAAGATAGGAGACTGAAAAGAGTTTCGATCTGTTCACCACACCGTCATCGGCGGCGGTTTGTTCGGCCATGATTTTCATCAGGGTCGATTTGCCTGTGCCGTTGACTCCGACCAGACCAATCCTGTCGCTGGGATGCACGGCAACGGAGACATCTTTGAACAGATGTTTTTCCCCATAACGAATATCGAGATGATTAATCGACAGCATTTAAAACTTTATTTCTTTTTCCCTGAAACTTTGAATTCATCTTGATGTTTCGGTCCGGGGTGCCTTTATTCTGCCTGCAGCAAACCATACCCCAGCGGAATTATGATCCTGATAAACCTGACCATGATAATATTCTTTTCATAAATTGAAAGACCAAGTTCTTTATGGACTTATTAATCCAACCTATCTAAATGATAGGGTGCCTTGAAGCAGGAATAGATTAAGCGATTAATATCCAGTGTACTTGTGGAATTACATTATTATTCATCAATTCTTAGTTTGAGGATTATCCGTCCCAAGATTTTTGTACTCTGGGTGAATCAAGAAGCACGAGAAAACCATTTTGGGGGATTTTACTATGACGGCAGCAACTGATGCGAGAGCACCACAAACCACTGTGGATAAGCACCTTGATATCGGGGCTCAAATCAATGATCATTCAGCCTGGCTGCTAACATCCGTGGTTATCAAAGTCTGGTGGAAGATATGCTGATGAGACCAGCTTTTGCTCATCGCTTGTTCGAATTTTTATGTGATGAAGTTCTCGCCCCTCATATTGAGGTAATGAGAGAAAAGGCCGGTATTCCGGATTTGCTCATGGATGGGCGTGATGCCTGGGCCTCACCGCCAATGATTAGTTTAGATATGATGGACGAGTATGTGGTCAAATATACCAATAGACTGCGGGACAAAGTCGGTGGCAATTTGATAACCCGCGGCAACTGGGGAGATGCCAAAAGTAGAGATGTAGAACGATTCTTTGCGCAGAAAACCAAATGCAGCCCCGGTTCATTGAGTGTATTAGACCCCGATCTCTATGAAATTGGGTTGGAGCGCGTAAGAGAATATGCGCATCAACACAATCTCTTGGTAACGGCAGGAGTGGATGCTGCCCTTCTTCACACTGGGCCTATTGAAGCGATTGTGGAACGAATAAAGAGTTATATCGAGAACTTCGCCAGAGACGGGCGCTGCCTGATCGATCTCAACCAAATTCCTCTTGCTACACCCTCTGAACACATTCACGCTGCAGTCGCCGCCTGCCATACATACGGGCGTTATCCTATTGCTGAAAATTTAGATGACGTTCAGTTTGAAATTCCAGAACGTGAGGATTTTTCAGACTTTAGAAGAAAGATTGGGGCATAGGAAGCACAAAAGATCAGAGCGTTTGCCTGGAATCAGGCAACCTTCTCAAACTCCCTCTTTGGCCAAATTGATCTTGATCCGTTTTGGGGGAGGGTCAGACTGACGGCGCGGACAGCACCGCCAGTCTGCTCTGCTAAATACGCTTTGTCATCCCTTGAGAATATATTCGACCACCAAGTCTCCTACCTCACTGGTGGAGTAACCCATCTTGCCAGCGGAGAGGCTCTTGATTTTGGTCCCTGTTACCGATTTGACCGCGTCTTCAATCGCCGTGGCTGCTTCTGTTTCACCAAGAGTCTCTAACATCATGGCACCGGCACAGATGGAAGCCAGCGGGTTGATGATATTTTTTCCGGTATATTTAGGAGCAGAACCACCAATGGGTTCAAACATGCTTACCCCTTCCGGATTGATATTGCCACCAGCGGCAATACCCATGCCGCCCTGAGTCTCAGCGCCCAGATCGGTGATGATATCGCCGAACATGTTTGAGGTGACCAGTACATCAAACCATTCGGGACTCTTAACCATCCACATGCAGGTCGCATCGACATGGTAATATTCACGTGTGACATCGGGGTAATCCTTTTCGCCAATCTCATGAAAGGCTCTTTCCCAAAGGTCGAACACATACGTCAGGACATTGGTTTTACCCACCAGGCCCAGGGTGTTTGCATCTCCTTTGCCTCGGGCTTTTTTTCCGAATTTACGAGTGTATTCGAAAGCATAGCGAAGACATCGTTCAACCTGAAAGCGGTTATAAACCATGCTCTGAACAGCCACTTCCTGGGCGGTTCCCTTCATCGATATGCCGCCTGTACCGGTATAGATGCCGCCTGAATTCTCTCGGATCACCACATAATCGATATCTTCCGGAGTTTTGTCCTTCAGCGGGGTGTCCACCCCGGGATAGAGTCGTACCGGCCGCAGATTGATATATTGATCCAAGGCAAAACGCAGATTCAGGAGTATACCCTTCTCCAAAACTCCAGGCTTGACATCAGGGTGCCCGATGGCACCAAGAAAAATTGCATCGAAGGCCTGCAGGTCATCGACCGCGGTTTCCGGCAGCACTTCACCCGTCCGCAGATAGCGATCCCCGCCGAAATCAAAATCGGTCATCTCCAGGGCGAAGCCAAATCGGCCGGCGGCCGCCGTTAAAGCCTTGCGGCCTTCGTTTACCACTTCAAGTCCAGTACCATCGCCGGGAATTACAGCGATTCGGTAAGTTGTTGTCATGTTAGTCTCCAATTCTATAATTTCCATGTAACTTTAAGAGCATGAGAGGTGCTCTAAATTTGTTCCTGCCACTTTAGATATAATCTTCTGTCTATTGTCAAGAATAAAGATACCCTCACACCCTGCGCCTGGAAACCTTGAACGAAATCGTTTTTTCTGTCATCCCGGCAACCTGAGCAACAAATTGATACGGGTGCTAAGGCCAGGCTGTTTCTCTTTGAGCCCGGCATATATACATAACGACATAAGTTCAAGGCGCCCATCCAGGCAAGGCACGAGCGAGGAGCCGGCGGAGCAGCCTGTTAGCGCTGTGAGCAGGCACCGCAGCGAGTAACGCC
>NODE-230-length-20235-cov-9.65917_pt1 | contig 20235 bp, 24 predicted proteins | sample MGYA00139097_ERZ477577 | MGnify/ENA metagenome assembly ERZ477577
GGGGTTATTTTTTTAATTGAATACTGTTTCGCCTAAGTCTCAAGAGGTTGTTTTCTGCGGCTCTGCTAAAGCTAAGAATAGTTCGCACTAGTATGGTTTTTTAATTATAATGCAAAACATACTTATGGTTGAGGTGTCATATGATTGATTCAGGTAAAATGTCTGATAGTTTGAAGGCTCTTGGTGCAAGATTGCGCGAAGAGCGTCTCCAGCTTAATGAGACGCAGAAGGTGTTCGCTGCTCGTATCGGTGTAAGCGTGCCAACCCTCTATAAAATGGAGAGTGGTAACCACAAGGTGACTCTCGGCCATTGGGCTGAAGCCCTGGACCTTCTCGGTCGTATAGAAGACCTAGATAAATTGCTAGCACCGAAAGAAAGTCTATTTGACAAATATGAGCGAACGCAAAAGCCTAAACGACAGCGAGCTTCCAGCAAGGAGGTCAAATGATATATCGAATCGAGGCTTGGATAAGCTTGGCTGGTGATCGCGTCTTAGCTGGGGAAATGGTCTGCGAAGTAGAATCTGACGGTCGTGGACGCGGGGCTTTCCGTTATGCCTCCAGTTATCTGTCAAAACCAGGTGCTTTTGCGTTGGATCCCATTTCACTCCCGTTACGTGACGGTGAGTTTGAAGTAGGGCCTCCTGGGGTTTTCGGTGTGTTTGAAGACAGTCTGCCTGATGACTGGGGACGGAAACTATTAGTACGCAAGAATAATATCCGGAGACATCATCAGAACCTTCCCAATTTGCTTCTTGCTCTCGGTGCTTCGGGCTTAGGAGCGCTTTCATATGCAGAAAAAGATGTTCCTGCTGATTCTTCATCCGATGTTTCAACTATGTATCTTGAGAACTTAGTTAAGGCTGCCGAAGCATTTGAACGCGGTGATGTTTCAGATATTGAAATCAAACTGCTTTTAGGTGCTGGTAGTTCCCCTGGTGGCGCGCGCCCTAAAGCTTTAGTCTATGATGAGGAGAACGACACACATTACCTCGCCAAGTTTCCAAGTATCAAGGATGATGTTGACGTTGTGCGCATTGAGTTGGCGACCATGAACCTGGCGGAGAGGGCAGGGTTGATAGTGCCTGAGCTCCGTTTGGTGAAATGTGGAAGTAAGCCGGTACTGTTAGTCCGCCGCTTTGACATCATCCCGCAGGGGCGACGTCACATGGTCAGCATGCTAACCTTATTGAAGATGTCGGGCTATTACCAGTCCAGGTATCCTGATGTCCTGAGTGTCGTGCGTAAGGTCAGTGACAATCCTCAGGTTGATTCTGACCGCTTATATCGCCAAATGGTTTTTAATGCCGTAATACACAACACAGATGATCACTTGAAGAATTTCTGGATGGTTTGCGACAGCATAGAAGGATGGCGACTTTCCAAAGCGTTCGACCTCGTTCCTGATATCGGTCAACGGGGCGAACACGTCCTTTTCTTTGACCTCGATGCGGTATACCCTGGAAAAGCGAATCTAATAAAACTTGGTCAAACATGGGGGGTTTCGGGCGCGGCACAGATTGTCGACCAGGTATTCTCGGCCGTAGCCGGTTGGCGTCAAGAATTCAAAGCATGTGGTGTCACATCTGAGGATATTGAGCGGTTTAATGAAATTGATGGTTATCTTAAGCGTTGAGAGTTTTGTCTATGAGCAAAATTTCTCGCTCAGATTGGTCTCAAATGACCTGAAAACGGTGACGGTGCTAACAGGGGAACAGGATAATGTTCCGCTAAGTGCTTAATACTATGGCGGTTTTGCCAGAAATGACGTAAGCGGTGAATATAGGGGGCATTTACGATTCTTGTCCCGGGTACCATAACTTGATTAAGGGGTTGGCCGATTGGCTGACCCCTTGTTTTTTATGCCTCTGTTGACTGATCTTTTGCTTTGCATGCCATCGACCCAAAGAAAAACAGGCTCCTTACCTCTTATTGCCTGACTGAAAATAAAAGAATTTTATATAAGAAACAATCTTGTTATATTCTAAATCGCTGACCTGCTCAGCATTTTATACTTTTCTTCGCTAGTCGTTTTTGGAGCCTGAACAATATGGGTGTTACAGTTGTTATCCCGGCACGTTATGCTTCCACCCGGTTTCCTGGTAAACCGCTCGCTGATTTGTGCGGTAAGCCGATGATTCAGTGGGTCTATGAGCGTTCGTCACTTTGTGAGTCGGTCGACAGGGTTATCGTTGCGACCGATGATAATCGCATTGCTCAAGCAGTGGAAGCCTTTGGTGGTAATGTTGTCATGACCCGCGAGGATCATCCGACTGGCACGGATCGTTTGGCTGAAGTTGCCCAAGGCCTCGATGACGAGTTGATCGTCAATGTTCAGGGCGATGAACCCCTGATCGACCCGGCCATGATCCAGGCCGCCGTTGCACCTCTTCTGGCCGACAGTTCGATTCCCATGGGCACGCTGAAAACTCCACTGACCTCGGTCGAGGAGTTTCTTAACCCCAATGTTGTCAAGGTCGTCACCGACCAGCAAGGCTTTGCTCTGTATTTTTCCCGTGCGCCAATCCCCCATCCACGTGATTTCAATGACGATGTCGAGCATCGTTGGCCTGAATTGGCAACAGCCAAGCACATCGGCCTTTATGTCTATCGTCGTGAGTTTCTTCTCGCTTATCCGCAGTTGAAGTCGACGCCTCTGGAAACACAGGAATGTCTTGAACAGTTACGTGCTCTTGAGCATGGCTACAGAATTCGTGTCGCAGAGACCGCGTTAGTGGGGCAGGGGGTTGACACCCCTGAAGATCTGGAGCGGGTGAAGATGTTATTGTCTTCTTAAAAGGTTAGATTATGTTTTCGGCAATAAGGGGTTTTCATTTCACCTGCGGAAGTGTAAAATCTCAGGCTTGTTTGTTTTTGTCAGTAAATCTGTTGATCGGTCAGGAGAATCCATGAAGACCAAGTTTATTTTTATCACCGGCGGCGTTGTTTCCTCTCTCGGCAAAGGGTTGGCAGCCGCATCTATCGGTGCTCTTATGGAAGCACGTGGCTTAAAAGTTTCCATGCAGAAGTTGGACCCCTATATCAACGTTGATCCGGGAACCATGAGCCCTTTTCAGCACGGTGAGGTTTTTGTCACTGATGATGGTGCTGAGACCGATCTGGATCTGGGCCATTATGAGCGCTACACCACCGCTAACCTGACCAAAAAATCCAACTTCACGACCGGCCAGGTCTATGATTCAGTTATTCGTAAGGAGCGCCGTGGCGATTATCTGGGTGGTACGGTTCAGGTCATCCCCCATATCACAAACGAGATCAAGAGCAAGATCCTGGAAAATTCCAAAGGCGTCGATCTGGCGCTTGTTGAGGTTGGCGGTACCGTTGGTGATATCGAATCCCTGCCTTTCCTGGAGGCCATTCGCCAGTTCCGCACCGATCTTGGCCCTGAGAATGTCCTCTATATTCACCTGACCCTGGTTCCCTATATTCCGACTGCCGGCGAGTTGAAAACCAAGCCGACTCAACACAGCGTCAAGGAGTTGCGCCAGATCGGAATCCAACCGGATATCCTGCTCTGTCGTTGTGACCGTGAACTGCCTCGTGATATGAAGAGCAAGATCGCCCTGTTCTGTAATGTCCGCGAAGATGCTGTCATTACGGCTAGAGACGTGGGGACAATCTATGAAGTTCCACTGGCCTTTCATGAAGAGGGTCTGGACGAAAGAATTATTGAATCGCTCAATATCTGGACCAAGAAGCCTGACTTGAGCGGTTGGCAAAGAATCGTTACGCGCGTTAAGGAGCCTGCAGGCGTGACGACAATTGCGATTGTCGGTAAATATGTTGATCTGACCGAGAGCTACAAGTCGCTTGCCGAGGCTTTGACGCATGGCGGCATCGGCAATAACTGCCGGGTGCAGTTGCAGTATGTTGATTCAGAGGCTCTGGAACGGCACGGTGTTGGCTCGACGTTTGATGATGTCGACGGTATCCTGGTCCCGGGTGGTTTCGGCGAGCGTGGCAGCGAAGGGAAGATTGCTGCGATTACTCATGCCAGGGAAAACAAGATCCCCTTCTTTGGCATCTGCCTTGGTATGCAGATGGCCGTGGTCGAGTTTGCGCGTTCGGTCTGTAAAGTCGAGGAAGCCTATTCCAGTGAATTCAAGGAAGACGCCAAGAACCCTGTCATTCACATCATGGAAGGGCAGAAGAAGGTCAAGGGTAAAGGCGGCACAATGCGTCTTGGAGCCTATCCCTGTTCTTTGCAGGAGAAGACTCTGGCACGCAGAATTTATGGCCAGAAAGATATCGGTGAGCGCCATCGTCATCGTTTCGAATTCAATAACGCCTACCGCGAAGCGCTGGAAAAATGCGGGCTGGTCCTTTCCGGAGTTTATACGGAAGAGAACCTCGTCGAGATCGTCGAGATTACTGATCACCCATGGTTCCTCGGTTGCCAATTTCATCCTGAATTCAAATCACGGCCAATGGCTCCTCACCCACTCTTCGAGTCTTTTGTTGGCGCATGTTTCAAGGCCAGCAAAGGTCAGGATGGTCAATGAATAAAATACTTTCAGCGGGATCTGTAAAGATTGGTGGGGACAACCCTCTGGTGTTGATCGCTGGTCCCTGCGCCATAGAGAGCCTTGAGCATACCTTGCGCATGGCCAGGGCTTTACGCGAGATTGCCGAGCGTGTCGGTGTCAGCCTTGTTTTTAAGGCCTCATACGACAAGGCCAATCGAACGTCTGTTAAATCCTATCGCGGCCCCGGTCTCGTCGAGGGGCTGAAAATTCTGCAAGCGGTTAAGGAAGAGACCGGTCTGCCAGTCATCTCCGATGTTCATGATGTTACTCAGGTTAAAGCAGCGGCCGAAGTCCTTGATATCATGCAGATCCCGGCATTCCTCTCTCGCCAGACCGATTTGCTGGTCGCTGTGGGTGAGACTGGCCGTATCGTTAATATCAAGAAGGGCCAGTTCCAGGCTCCCTGGGATATGGAAAATGCTATTGGCAAGGTTCTCTCCACCGGTAACGATAAGATCCTGTTGACCGAGCGTGGCGCTTGTTTTGGCTATAATAACCTGGTGAGCGACATGCGCTCTCTGGTGATCATGCGTCAACTTGGCTATCCGGTGGTTTTTGATGCAACCCACTCTGTGCAGTTGCCTGGTGGTGCCGGTTCCGCCTCTTCGGGCCAACGTGAATTTGTGGCGCCACTCTCACGTGCTGCCGTTGCTACGGGGATTGATGCTCTTTTCTGGGAAGTTCATGACAACCCCGAAAAGGCTCTATGCGACGGTCCGAACAGCCTGTCCCTTGACTCTGTTGAGGCCTTGTTGCGTACTATGTTGTCTCTTGATGAAATCGTCAGGTCATAAATGAATAAATATGCAGAAATTATTGAGGCGGCCCGCAAGGTCGTTCAGATAGAGGCCGATGCGGTCGAAGCTTTGGCTGCCCGTCTGGATGATCGCTTTGCACGGGCGGTAGAAATGATCCTTGCCTGTAAGGGCCGCGTCGTAGTGACCGGCATGGGCAAGTCCGGTTTGATCTGCCAAAAAATGGCAGCGACCATGGCTTCGACAGGGACTCCCGCTATTTTCCTGCATCCCGCCGAAGGTGTACATGGCGATTTGGGGATGTTGATGAAAGGTGATGTTGTTGTTGCCGTTTCCAACTCCGGTGAGACCGAGGAAATTACCCGTATTCTACCTATTATCAAGCGTATGGGCCTCCCTCTGGTGGCAATGGCTGGTAACTCTGTCAGCACCTTGGCCCGGGCCGGAGATGTCTTTCTGGATATTTCCATTAAGGAAGAAGCCTGCCCCCTGCAGCTGGCGCCAACAGCGAGTACGACGGTCACCCTGGTTATGGGGGATGCCCTTGCTGTTGCTTTGCTCTTGCAACGTGGTTTCCGGGAAGAAGATTTTGCTCTTTTCCACCCTGGCGGTGCGCTGGGGAAGCGTTTGCTTTTGCGAGTCGAAGATCTGATGCATGTCGACGACTCTGTACCGACAGTTCTCGCCGGTACTCCTTTGAAGGATGCACTCTACGTCATCTCCAGTAAAAAATTGGGGATTACCGGTGTTGTAGATGAACAGGGCGACCTGCTTGGAGTCTTTACAGATGGTGACCTGAGACGTAAGATAGAGCAGGGTATAGAAGTCCTTAACCTCCCCATTTGTGAACTTATGGGTGGCAAGCCAAAGCGTATTTTGCGTACGAATCTGGCGGCCAAGGCGTTGCAACTTATGGAAGAACACAAGATTACATCACTCTTTGTTTTTGAGTCGGATGAAGAACAGAAGCCGGTCGGTATTATTCACTTGCATGACTTGCTCAAGGCCGGAGTGATCTGATGGTTTCAGACTTTGCCACAATCAAACTGCTGCTTCTCGACGTTGATGGCGTCATGACTGACGGACGTATCACCTATGATAATAACGGTGGTGAACTGAAGTCTTTTGATGTCAAGGATGGCCACGGTCTTAAACTCTTGCAAAGAGCTGGTATCGAGATTGGCATCATTACCGGCCGCCAGTCGGCAGTCGTTGCCCGCAGGGCGGCAGAGCTCGGTATTGAACTGGTTTATCAAGGTGTGAAAGACAAGCTTGTTCCTTTCCATGAAATTCTCGAAAAGCTTAGGATCTCACCTGAAGAAGTTGCTTATGTCGGCGATGATGTCGTTGACCTGCCGGTTATGAGGCGGGTCGGTTTTGCAGTCACTGTTGCCGATGCTGTTGAAGACGTGAAGCCTTTTGCTGACCTTGTCACGACTCGTGACGGGGGGCGGGGGGCGGTCCGGGAAGTCTGTGATTTCCTTCTCAAGAAATCAGGCCGCTGGGCAGCTGTAGCCAATCGTTATTTCGAAGATTAGCTTCCTATACAATTCTCATGCCAAAACTTTATATTGCGCTTTACAGTAAATATCCTCAAGTGTATACTTGTCCCTGCCCATGAGCTATCTAAAACCCCGTAATTTTCTGCTCGTTCTGGCATTGATTCTTGCTCTGGCGCTGCTGGTCCTGATCGCCATGCGTTACAGTCCTGAAAGCCAGTTGGAAGCAGTTGTAAATTCTTTACCCAAGGGCATTGATGTGGCTCTGGAGGATATTGACTATACTCATATAGAGGATGGCAAACCGCGCTGGAGGCTGGTGTCTAGTCAGGTGGAACGAAGGGCGGATTCAGGCATCCTGGGGCTTGCTGAGCCTGAATTGAATTTTTTTGATGAACAGGGTGAGCCGGCAGGCTCCGTTCGTGCGGCTCAGGGTGAACTCAGCAGTGATTATCAAGCTGTTAAGCTGCGCGGTGATGTTTTTTTGCAGCACGTCGGTGGCTATACGCTTCAGACGGAAAGCCTTGATTACGACCATGCTACGCAAAAAATGACGACCGATGCAGCTGTTCTCATGGTCGCCGACGGTATGCGCCTTGAAGGTAAAGGGATGGCTGTTTATCTGCAAGAGAAGCGTTTACAGTTACACGCCGATGTTAAAGGCTTTCTCGATCCGGGAAAAATGAATTGACCATGACTATGAACAAAATCGTTTTTATCTTTATCTTCCTGATGCTTCCCTTGTCCGCTCCGGCCGCCCCAGAGTTTTCGTCTGAAAATCGAGGCCCGGTTGAAGTGACATCCGATCGCCTTGAAGTTGACGATTTGGCTCAAACGCTTGTTTTTATCGGCAACGCCGTTGCCACACAGGATGATGTTACGATTCACGGTAACCGTTTGACGGTAAAGTACACGGGTGAAAAACGTGAGATCGAGCAAGTTGTTGCCGAGGGATCTGTTCGTATCCTGCAAGGTAGCCGGGTTGCGGTGGGTGAGCGAGCCGTTCTGTATCACCTTGAAGAGCGCATTGTTCTGACCGGGTCTCCAGAGGTTCGTGACGGTGATAATTTTGTCAAGGGCCAGGAGATTACAGTTTATTTGAATGACAAACGAAGTGTTGTCACGGGTGGTGCCGGCGGTCGGGTGAAGGCGGTTTTTTCTCCCAAAACGGAGGAAAAACCTTGAATCACCTGTTGGCTGCACGCGGCTTGTCAAAAAGTTATAAAGACAGGCAGGTGGTTTCATCTGTTGACCTGGATTTGAAGTCCGGTGAAGTGGTTGGTTTGCTTGGTCCGAATGGCGCCGGGAAAACCACCTCTTTTTACATGGTCGTAGGCCTGGTCCGCCCTGAACAGGGTGAGGTTTTCCTTGATGATGAGAACTTGACCTCACTGCCTATGCACCAGCGGGCACGAATGGGGATTTCCTACCTGCCTCAGGAAGCGTCGGTTTTTCGCAAGTTGACAGTTGCTCAGAATCTTATGGCGATTCTTGAAACAACAGGAAAGTCAGTACAGGAACAGACTGAGCGCAGAGACCAGTTGCTGGAGGATTTCCGCCTGACGCATGTTGAAAAATCTTACGGTTATGCTCTCTCCGGCGGTGAGAGACGTCGCGTGGAGATTGCCAGGGCACTGGTACTGGAGCCGAGATTTATATTGTTGGATGAGCCTTTCGCGGGTATTGATCCGCTTGCGGTTTTGGATATCCAGGAAATTATTACTGAATTGAAGAAACGCCAGATCGGAGTCCTGATTTCCGATCATAACGTTCGCGAGACACTCGGTGTTTGTGATCGTGCCTATATACTTAATGAAGGTAAAGTGTTGGAGCACGGCACGCCTGATGAGATCGCACAGAGTCCTAAAGCCCGGGCGATTTACCTGGGTGAGAAGTTCCGTCTTTAACTGAGGAATAAAGAGATAATAAGTTTTTTGTTTGTGCAGAGACTTGACCTGAGGATGCTGCTTTCCATTATGATGGTGATATGGCTTTAGAAATAAGACAACAACTTAAGCTCAGTCAGCAACTGGTTATGACGCCACAGCTGCAACAGGCGATCAAGCTGTTGCAATTGTCGCGCATGGAGCTGATGGATGTGGTGCGCGAGGAGCTTGAGGAGAACCCTGTTCTTGAGGAAGGCCAGGAAACTCCGGACGAGAAGACTCCAGGCGAGGAAGAACAGGCCGCTGCTGATGCACAGTCGCAGGAAACCACCCAGGAAGCAGAGGGTGAAGGCGACGGCATGGCGGATATTGACTGGAAGACTTATCTGGAAAGTTACAGCCTTGGCGGAACGACTGCAGACAGTTATGAAGACGATGATGATCGTCCTTCCTATGAGAACCTCCTGACCAAGAAAACTTCGCTTGCCGATCACCTTATGTGGCAGCTTAACCTCTCCCGTCTGGAAAACCTGGAACGCGCCATTGCCGGTGAGATTATCGGTAACCTGGATAATGATGGTTACCTCCATGTCTCGGTCGAGGAGCTGGCCGAGCATGCCGCCTGCACAACAGAAGTGGTCGAAAGGGCTCTCTCCGCGGTCCAGGATTTCGATCCTCCCGGCGTTGCCAGTCGCAATCTGCAGGAATGTCTTCTCAAGCAGATTGATCTGCTTGAGATGTCAGAAGACCTTGTCGGAGTTATCCTGAGGGATCATCTGGAAGAATTGGAAAATCGGCGCTACCAGGTTATCGCCAGGAGTCTCCAGGTGCCCCTGGAGGACGTGTTTGCTGCCGCCAAGTTTATCAGCAGTCTCGATCCTCGACCGGGCAGTCAGTATGGTCAGGACGATGTCCACTATATCGTTCCGGATATCTTCGTCTACAAAATCAGTGATGAATTTGTTGTTGTCCTGAATGATGAAGGACTGCCCAACCTTCGCATTAACTCCTTTTACCGTAACGCGCTCTCCGGTTCAGCTCAGCTTGATGCAAAAGCCGGTGAATATATTCAAGAGAAGTTGCGTGGCGCGCTCTGGCTGATCAAGAGCATCCATCAGCGACAAAGGACGATCTTCCGTGTCACCAAGAGTATCGTCAAATTCCAACGTGAATTTTTTGAGCGTGGTGTCGATCATCTCAAGCCACTGGTCTTGAGAGATGTTGCTGAAGATATCGAAATGCACGAGTCTACGGTAAGCCGTGTTACGACCAATAAATACGTACAGACACCACAGGGCCTCTTTGAACTTAAATACTTTTTTAACAGCGGTATCAATACGACCGGAGGTGATTCTGTTGCTTCGGAAAGTGTGAAGAGCAAGATCAAGGAACTCATTGCCGAAGAGAATACCCGCAAGCCTTATTCAGACCAGAAGATTGTTGATCTCCTGCGCGATCAAGGGATTGATATTGCTCGCCGGACGGTGACCAAGTATCGTGAGATGCTGGGTGTTGGTTCGTCGACACAAAGAAAAAGACTCTTTTGAGCTTGTCTAATTCCCGAAGAGGGCCTCTTAATCCAAGCTTTGGGATGGTTTTCTGCAAACCAGCGGGTATAATTGTTGACACATGGTCTTGTTGATAACCTTTAACCAGGAGGTTCGAAATTATGCGCATAAATGTGACCTTTCGACATATGGAAACGAGTGAGCCCGTACGTGATTATGTTGAAGAGAAACTAATAAAGGTCAAGAAATATATTGATGAACCTGTTGATGCGCAGGTTGTCCTCTCAGTAGAGAAAAAAATTCGACACAAAGCGGAAGTTTCTCTCGGCGCCAAAGGGATTACAATCAAGGCCTCCGAAGAAACCTCGGACATGTATGCGGCGATTGACGGTGTCTTGGATAAGCTGGATCGTCAGTTGAAACGTTACAAGGATAAGATCAAGATGCACAAGCCACTCAGTGGACGGGAGCGGCGAGTGGAGAAAACAATTTTCACAGCAGAGAGTATCGATGAGGGTCACGACGAGCCGAGTATCATTAAATCGGACAGTTTTCATGTGAAACCGATGTCCGTTGACGAAGCAGTCATGCAGATGGATCTGCTCGATAAGGAGTTTCTGGTCTTCACAGATTCGTCTTCGGATGAGATTAATGTTGTGTATCGTCGCAAAGATGGTAATTATGGCTTGATTGTCCCTCAGTCCTAGGGCATTCTTTACAGCAGGCGGCAATCTGTCGCCTGCTGTTGTATTTTCTAACACTTTGACTAATCAGGTTAATCGTGAAATGAAGATTTCGGAGTTGCTTGATCCTGCGGCGATCGTCGCAGATTTAAACGGAACGGGCAAGAAAGACGTTTTGGCAGAGTTGACGGATGCTCTGTTGAAGGCTGATTCGAGCCTCGTCCGTGATGATGTTCTGAAAGTCCTGATGGAGCGGGAACGTCTCGGCTCAACGGGGATTGGAGATGGCGTCGCAATCCCTCACGGCAAGTTGAAGGATATTGACCGCCTCCTGATTTCCTTTGGCTTGAGCCGGCAGGGGGTCGATTTTGATTCCATGGATGGTAAGCCTGCGCACCTTTTCTTCCTGCTGGTTGCTCCAGAAGAGTCTGTTGGCGTTCATCTGAAGACTCTCGCGCGCATTTCAAAGTTGCTGAAGAGCACTGCAGTGCGCGAGCGCCTGCAGTCAGCTGTTGACAGCTCTGAGATTCACAAGATTATTGCTGAAGAGGAAGAACAACTCTAAACGGTTGAATTGATGCCCCGTCTGAGTATCTCAGAATTGCTGTCAGAGACGGAGGCCGGGCTTGATCTGGAGTTGTTAGCCGGAGAGCGTGGCCTGAGCCGTTTTGTTCAGGTTCCCAGAATTCAGAAACCCGGACTGGCCCTGGCGGGTTATACCAAAAATCTTCATCCCGACCGTATCCAGGTCCTTGGCGCCACAGAACTTAGCTACCTGTCAGAACTGACGCAACGTGATTCAGAAAAGGCAGAAGAACACATCGCACAGCTCTGTGCTCTCGATATCTGCTGTTTTATCGTCACAAAAGGTTTAGCCCCCCCTGAAAATCTCCTGCGCGAAGTTGAAAGCCACAATATTCCACTACTGCGCAGTCATCATCAAAGCTCAACCTTTATCTCTCTGCTGACCCAGTACCTTGAAGAGCGCTTGCTTGCCCAAACCAGTGTGCATGGAGTCCTTGTCGATGTGCTGGGCATCGGTGTCCTTCTCCTGGGAAAGAGCGGCATCGGCAAGAGTGAATGTGCTCTTGATCTGGTGATTCGTGGTCATCGCCTGGTTTCAGATGATGTGGTGAAAGTTCGCTTGAAATTGCCTGCTGTACTGTTTGGTGAAGGCAACGATCTGCTGCATTATCATATGGAAGTTCGCGGCCTTGGTATTATCAATATCAAGCATCTGTTCGGCGTTGCCGCAATTCGTGAGCGCAAGAAGATTGATCTCGTTATCGAGCTTGTCGAATGGCAGGATGGTCATGAATATGATCGTCTCGGCCTGGAACAAAGCACTTATGAGCTGCTCGGAGTGAAGTTGCCTTTGCAAATCCTCCCGGTTCGCCAAGGCCGAAATATCACGACCCTGGTTGAGGTCGCTGCCCGCAACCAGTTGCTCAAGGAGATGGGCTATCACAGCGCCGTTGAGTTCGAAGAACGACTGGAACAACGTATGGCTGAAACGGCCCGCATCCACGCTCAATCAATTATTGGGGATAACCTCGAATGAAGCGTCAACTGGTTGTGATCACCGGCCTGTCCGGCTCTGGTAAAAGTACCGGCGCAAGGGCTCTCGAAGATGCCGGTTTTTTTGTCATTGATAACCTCCCTCTTGTCATGCTCCCGGATTTCCTCTCTTTGACGGATCATGGCTATGAAAAAGTTGCTACCGTCGTTGATGCCAGAAGTTGCGATTTCCTGGGTGACTGCAATGAGGTCTTGAAACGTATCAAGGCTGAGGGCCACGGGGTTGAGGTGCTTTTTTTTGAGGCCACCGATCATGATCTGGTGAAGCGTTTTTCCGAGACCCGTCGCCGCCATCCCCTGGTTCAGAAGGAAGGGATTCTTTCTGCCATCAACAGAGAGCGTGAAATGATGTCAGAGCTTCGCAGCCTGGCGACGATTATTCTCGACTCTTCGGGGTTAACGGTTCACCAATTGCGACAAAGGGTTTTGGCGGCGGTTCTTGGCTCTGCAGATCATGAAGGCCAATTGAGTCTGCAGGTGGAGTCCTTCGGTTTTCGCAATGGCCTGCCCCTGGGCGCTGATCTTGTTTTTGATGTACGTTTTCTCGACAACCCCCATTTTGTTGAAGAGTTGCGGCCCAAGACCGGACTGGACGCTGATGTGAGTGACTATGTCTTGAGTCAGTCAGACTACAAGTCTTTTCTCGTCAAATTGAAGGATTTACTGTTCTTCCTTCTGCCTCGTTATAGCCGGGAAGGCAAGACCAGTTTGACAATTGCTATTGGATGCACCGGTGGCCGCCACCGCAGTGTCGCTATCGCAGAAGACCTTGGTCCCTACCTGCTCGGAACCGGTTGTAATGTGCAGGTCAATCATAGAGACGTCGGTAAGGGTGAATCATGATCGGTTTGGTTGTTGCGACTCACGGTAATCTTGGCGCGGAACTGCTGGCTTCTGCTCAGATGATTATAGGCCCGGTCATGAATGCTCGCTCTGTAAGTATCAACCAGGAGAACTCGATGGAAGATATCCGCGATGCCATTGACCAGGCCGTTAAAGAGGTTACCTCGGATGAGGCCGGAGTTATCATTGTTACGGATATGTTTGGGGGCACGCCTGCCAATGTCAGCATGACCTTTCTCGAGCCTCAGTCCGTGGAGGTCCTGACCGGTGCCAACCTGCCAATGTTACTGAAATTCTTTAACAGTCAGGAGAACCTCGGCCTGGATGAGTTAGCGGGGATCCTCAAGTCATATGGTCAGCAGAGTATCGTTTTGGCCAGTGAGTATTTGAAAAGGTAGCTGCCTGTTGAACAGGTGATCGGACAGGAGTGAGCTGTAATGAGTATCGTTCTGGCGCGTATAGACAGTCGTCTGGTGCATGGGCAGGTTCTGGAAGCCTGGGTCCCGCATGTTAATGCCGATTGCATTGTGGTCGCCAATGATGACGTCGCTGCCGCATCGTTTCAATGCATGGTCATGCAGGCCGCAGTGCCGAGTTCAATTAAATTGATCATCGGGACACTTGAGGAAACAGCTTGTATCCTCAGCTCTGCCGAGTTGCTCAGAAAGCGGGTCCTCTTGCTGTTTGCCACATCGGATGATGCACTCAAGGTCCGTGCTCTCGGTGTTGAATACCCAAAGCTTAATCTTGGCAACATGCACTCGAGTGATGGCAAGGATCGTTACACCTGCACCATCGCGCTTGATCATGAGGATATCGAAAAACTGCAAGAGATCGAGACGCAGGGAGTCAAGATCGTTTCTCAATGTGTTCCTGCTGATCGTGAGCAGGGCTGGCAGAAGCTGATACGTTCCGGAGGACGGTAAATGGTCATTGCTGATTACCTGCTGGCCGGGCTGGTGGCTATGTTGACCGGACTCGACCGAGTCGCCCTGGTGCAGGTTATGATATCGCGACCCCTGGTCGCTGCCCCTTTAACCGGGCTGGTCCTCGGCAACCCTCTGTTGGGACTCGAAGTCGGGATGTTGCTTGAGCTGCTCTGGCTGGGTCGTTTGCCTGTGGGGGCTGCTATCCCTCCAGATGACACGCAGGTGGCGGTTGGCGCGACTGTGCTGGCATTCAGTATGGGACAAATGCTTGACCTGGGCGGAATGCCGATGGTGATTCTGGCCGTTCTGGTCGCTATTCCTCTCGGTAAGTTTGGCCAGATCTTTGATCGGCTGGCGCGCAACGTCAATGACCGTCTTGCTGTTGCTGGATTGAAAGCACTCGGTAGTGGCAATACCCGTGGCCTGGAGCGCCGCCACTTGATGGGGTTGATCAGTTTCGCCGTGTCCAGTCTGGCAACGGCCTGTGTCATCGTATTGATCGGCAGCGTGGTTCTGTTTTACACGGCCCCACAGCTGATCGGAGCGGTCAGGGATACCGGTCTGAGCTTGCAGTACAGTCTGATTATAGTCGGAGCGGCATCATTGCTCGGTACGATCAACGTCAATCGCAGTATCTCTCTTTTTTGTGCTGCCTTCTCCGGGACCCTTCTGGTCCTGTGGATGAGGTGAGAGGATGAAATCACCACGCCTTTCATGGCTGACGTTTCTCAGCGTCTATTTTCGATCTTTCCTGTTTCAGGCCAGCTGGAACTTCGAAAACTTGCAGAACCTGGGTTTCTTTTACCTGGTTTTGCCCGGGTTACGCAGTATCTACGGAGATGAACTTTCTACGGACGTGCAGCAGCGTCAGGTGACTTATTTCAATACCCATCCTTACTTTGCACCACTGATTGCGGGGACCATTCTGCGTATGGAAGAGCGCCTGCATGCGGGGGAAGAGGTGGCGGTAGACCCTGATGCCTACAAAAAAATGGTTATGGCTCCTTTTGCTGCGATGGGCGATGCCCTCTTCTGGGGTGGCGTTCGTCCCCTCGCGGCACTCATTGGCCTGCTGCTTGCGAGTCAGGGCTCACTCTGGGCTCCGGTGGTTTTTCTGATCCTCTTCAACCTGCCGCATTTGTTTTTTCGCGGAGCCGGACTGGTCCTGGGCTACGTACAGGAGCTGAGAGCGATAGAAACGATACAAAAATGTCGATTGCCTGATCTGGCGATACGGCTCAAGGAGTCTACAACCATACTGATAGGCGTGCTCTGCGCCTACCTGTCATTCAAGGGTTGCGAACATCAGGATATCTCCGGTGTCTGGGGTTTTGTGCTTTTGCCCATCGTTCTACTCTTCGCCTGGTTGTCACATAAAGGAGTGACCAGCCTTTTCCTGGTTTTATTGACAACGTCCAGCTTGCTGTTGCTGGCGCTACTGTTTTGAGCGTGGGGACACTATGCCGATAGAAAAAATGGAATACGAAATTGTTAATCGTCTGGGCCTGCATGCACGTGCCGCCGCACAGCTGGTTCAGACGGCTAATCGTTTCTTGTCGGATGTGATGATTGAGAAAGATGGTAACGAAGTGAACGGCAAGAGCATCATGGGCCTTTTGATGCTGGCTGCCCCGCAAGGCTCGAAAGTAAACGTCACGGTATCCGGTGAGGACGCTGAAGACGCAATGAAGGTAATAGGGACTTTGATTAATGATGGCTTCGGTGAAGATTGACATAGCCGAGGATACTATTCTCGTCGGCATCGCTGCAGCACCCGGGATTGCTATCTCGAGAAGTTACCTGGTTAATCGTGACCGGATGGCTGTTATTGAGCGACGCATATCTCCGGCTGAAGTTGAGCCGGAAACGGCCGCTTTCAGGGCTGCCGTGGAGAAGTCCAAATGCCAGCTCCGGGAAGTTAAGGAGCAGGCTGACAGCAAAGAGCTTTCTGAACACCTCTATATTATCGATACTCATCTGATGATTCTTGATGATGAAATGCTGATTGGTGAAACGGTCAGCCTGATTCGTGAAGATCTGATCAATGCCGAAGGCGCATTGAACAGGGTGTTGCGTAAATTGCGCCGGGTCTTTGATAAAATAAGCGACGAGTATCTGCGGGAGCGACGTTCTGATATCGACTCAATCGGAGATCGATTATTACGCAACCTGCTTGGCGAAACGCACGAGTCTCTAGCTGACGTTGAAGAGCAGGTCATCGTTGTCGCTCATGATCTGTCTCCAGCAGACACTGTGCAAATGGACCGCTCCAAGGTTGTCGGTTTTGTGACGGATGTCGGCGGGCGTACGTCGCATACGGCGATCCTGGCACGCTCTCTCGGTATCCCTGCCGTCGTCGGCCTGGAAACGATTACGTCTTTACTGCCGTCCGGGTTGCCGATGATTATTGATGGCAGCACCGGTAGCGTTATTCTTAAGCCTTCACCGGAAACCTTCCGCGATTATCTGTTGCGGAAGCAGCGCTACGATTACCTTGAGACCGAGCTCCTCAAATTCAGAACCCTCACTGCAGAGACGAAAGACGGTCACTCTCTGGCGTTGCGCAGCAATATCGATTTTGTGAGTGAAATTCTGCCGGCAAAAGAGCAGGGTGCCCAGGGGATAGGCCTCTTCCGAACAGAGTTTCTTTTCATGTCTGGTGAGGGCCCTCCTTCAGAAGATGAGCAGTTCGGTGTTTACCGGACTGCTGTGGAACAGATGGCTCCTTTCCCGGTTACGATCAGAACCCTGGATGTTGGAGGTGACAAGTTTGTACCGGAGTTCAACCTCTCCGATGAAGTGAATCCGGCGATGGGCTTGCGTGCCATCCGATTCTCTCTCAAAGAGGTTAACCTGTTCCGGGTTCAGTTGCGGGCGATTCTCAGGGCTTCTGCGTTCGGACCGCTTCGCATTATGTTCCCGATGATCTCCGGTGTAGCAGAGGTCCGCCTCTGTAAGCAATTCCTTGAGAGAGTACGGCAGGACTTGCTCTCTGAAGGTATTGTCTTCGATGAAAATGTCGAAGTCGGCATCATGATTGAGACCCCTTCTGCTGTTTTGATTGCTGATCTGCTGGCTAAAGAAGTCGATTTTTTCTCGGTTGGCACCAACGATTTGATCCAGTATTGTCTGGCGATCGATCGCGGCAACGAGCATGTTGCCTACCTTTACGAGCCGATGCATCCGGCGGTGCTACAAGCTCTTTTGAGAGTTTGTCGTGCGGCAGAGAATGCAGGGATAGCGATCGGAATGTGCGGAGAAATGGCCGGTGAGGATATGTACTCCCTGGTCCTGATCGCTCTCGGCTTCAGGGAATTGTCGATGAATGCCAGTAACATCTCCCGTGTTAAACGAATCATGCGTCAAGTTGAAATTGTCGAGGTGAAACAGATTCTGGAGCGGCTCCTTTCTCTGCCGACCGCCGAAGAGGTCGTTGCCGCGCTTGAGCAGGAGATGCGTGATCGTTATCCTGAAGTATTCACAGAAACTCACTTCTAGGTTTCAGGGCAGGCACTCTGCCAACTTTTACAGCCCATGATAGCTGTCGGCTGAAAAACTTGACAGCTTTTGACGAAAAGATTAACGTTCCCCCTCTAAATATTTATTCCCAAGGAGTACGACTTATGGCAATGACAGATTTTCTCTTCACCTCTGAATCAGTTTCCGAGGGGCATCCGGACAAGGTCGCCGACCAGATTTCCGACGCCATCCTCGATGCAATAATCGCCGAAGACCCAAAGGCAAGGGTTGCCTGTGAGACTCTCGTAACAACCGGCATGGCAATGATCGCCGGTGAAATTACAACCAGCGCTTATGTCGACATGCCTGATATCGTGCGTCAGACCATTAAAGAGATCGGTTATGACGACTCTTCCATGGGCTTTGACTACGAAACCTGTGCGGTTTTGACCTCTATCGATCGGCAGTCTCCGGACATCTCCCAGGGTGTATCTGAGGGTGAAGGCTTGTTTACTGAGCAGGGCGCCGGTGACCAGGGTTTGATGTTTGGTTATGCCTGCAACGAAACTCCTGAGTTAATGCCGATGCCGATTACCTTTGCACACAAGCTGACCAAGCGTCTTGCCGATGTGCGTAAAAGTGGCCTCCTGAATTTCCTTCGTCCAGACAGCAAGTCGCAGGTATCGATCCAGTACATCGATGACAAACCGGTCCGGGTCGACACCGTGGTTGTCTCTTCGCAGCATAATCCCGATGTCACTTACGAAAACCTTAAGGAATCAATCATTGCTGAAGTTGTTAATAAAGTGATTCCTGCTGACCTGCTGGATGAGAACACCAAGTATTTCATCAACCCGACTGGTCGATTTGTCGTTGGCGGTCCTATGGGTGATTGCGGTTTGACCGGTCGTAAGATTATTGTAGACACCTACGGTGGTCAGGGCTCACATGGTGGCGGTGCTTTCTCCGGCAAGGACCCCTCCAAGGTAGACCGCAGCGCTTCTTACATGGCTCGCTATGTTGCCAAGAATATTGTCGCTGCGGGCCTGGCTGACAAATGTGAAGTTCAGCTTGCTTACGCTATTGGCGTTGCAGAGCCTGTTTCGGTTATGATCAATACCTTCGGTACAGGTAAGATTCCTTCCAACGATATTGCTCGCGTCGTGCGTGAAGAATTTGATATGCGCCCTCGCAGTATTGTCGAAACTCTCGACCTCTTGCGCCCGATCTACCGCAAGACCGCTGCATACGGTCACTTTGGTCGTGAGCTCCCCGAGTTCACATGGGAGCGCACTGACCGCGTCGCGTCTCTGCAGAAGCTTGCCGGAATCTGATGGCGTTGAAAAGACTCTCTTGAATTAAACGGGCGGATCGTTTTTACGGTCCGCCCGTTTGCGTCCCAAGTTGGACATATGACTCTTCCCGAACTCTCCATTATTATCCCCACACTCAACGAAGCCGAGAGCTTGCCACTCTTACTTGCGGATCTTGTCCAGCAACGGGAGCTTGCGTTCGAGGTCGTTGTTTCTGATGGCGGCTCAGTTGATTCGACCTGTACAATTGTTGAAGCCTTTTTTGCTTCCGGGAAACTTTCCGGGAACTGTGTGGTTGGACCAGCGGGTCGGGGACGTCAACTGAACCTTGGTGTTGGAGCCGCAAAAGCTGACTGGTTACTTTTTCTGCATGCTGATAGTCGAATTTGTGATGTGCTCCAGTTGCGCAAAGCCCTCGATTTCATCTGTGAGTATCAACAGCAACAGACCGGGTTGATGACAGCTGGGCGCTTTTCCCTGGAGTTTGATAAGCGAGCTGATGAAAACCGGTATGGTCTCTTCTATTACGAAGCCAAGGCCAGGCTCGGTCGTCCCGGGTGTATTCACGGCGATCAAGGGATGTTGATGACTAAGTCCTGCCTGCAGGAAGCTGGTTCTTTCCGAGAAGATCTGCCGGTCATGGAGGATACCTCCATTGCTGAGGTCATCAGGACTTCCGGCCAATGGTTGCTTTTGCCCGGTGTTATTGTGACATCTGCGAGACGTTTCCAGGTTGAGGGAATCAATGCACGGCAAACTCTTAATGCTCTGATGATGAATTTTCTGGCCATCGGCTGGTTCGATTTTTTTCTGAGTGCGCCGGATATTTATCGTCAACAGGATCGTACTCAACCCCTTCAGTTGCTCCCTTTCTTCATGCTGATCAGAGATCTCCTGGGTAAGATGCCAATTCGTCAGCGTTGGAGGATATGGTTGGCGACCGGAGGTTACGTGCGGGGCCAGGCCTGGCAGCTTGGTTTTGCACTGGACTGCCGTAAAGCGTATCAAGAAGGTTATGAGCCGAGCCAACAGACAAATGTTTGGCTGAAATGGTTTGATCGTTGGTTCGAGCCTTTAACGAACCACTCTGTGGGTCGTGTTCTGACAGCTTTGTTGGTCCGACTCTGGTTCTCTTGGCAGCTGCGCTTTCGCTGACCCCCTGGTGTGCTATCGATCGGTGCCGGCGTGGATGTCTTGGTAATGCTCCCGCTTTTTACCTCCGGATTTAAAACCAA
>NODE-231-length-20231-cov-8.23647_pt1 | contig 20231 bp, 23 predicted proteins | sample MGYA00139097_ERZ477577 | MGnify/ENA metagenome assembly ERZ477577
TTTGTCTGAAATTCGATCACATTTCTCTGATATAGTAGATAAGTATTATTGAAGATTGCTTGTTTGAACAATGATGCTGAATAACTTTTGAATAAGAGCGTAAATTTCTTGCCGGTTTGTTAATGGCCTGTTAACGTTTGTAAGGCTTGAAATGGACACCTGGCACGGGTTAATGAACCGGTTCAACAGACGATTTCCGGCCTGGGATCGTAGAAAAGAGTTGTCTGCCTGACGGGTATACGTTAGGATTCTGGGTGTTTTGAATGAAATACCTAATTAAGCAGCGGGCATTGACAATCAATGGTGCTGTATTTAGATATTTTACCATTAATCACCCGTTGAATGCAGCTCGGGAATCCCCGAGAAAGATAATTAGTTAGCTCAATAAAAATAACTAGTGAGTAGATCATGTGCCAGATCAGTGTTTACGTAGAAAAAGACGGTGTTGAGAAGTTGCTGCTTGAAGATGTAACAAATCTCAGTATTGAAACAACAGGTGTTAAAGTATCGACCCTTTTTGAAGGGGCAAAAGAAGTTGCCGATGTGGTTATCGGATCGATTGACTTCATGGCAGGAAAAGTGTTACTCAAAAAGACTGCTTGACCGGGCTGGGAGAACTACTTCCTCTAAATTGAGTACAACAAGGATAACAAATGGATAATTCAGAAAAACTGAGAGTTATTTTGCAGCACTGGATTGAACATAACGCAGGTCATGTTACTGAATTTGAGAAATGGCAGAAGACAATGAAAGAGGATGGGAAAGAAAAAGTCTCAGCTTCCATTGGTGATGCCATTTTACAGATGGATAAAGTTACTGATATTTTAACAGATATTTTGGCAGATTGCGGTGGGCCAAAAGACATCTCGGACCACCATCACCACCATCATCATGATTAGCAGGGGCATAAAGCCTTTTAATTGTTGAGGGCACTGGCAGATTACTCAGTGTGACTCGATGTATTCTTCTTCCAACAAGAAAAGGAGTAACCAGATGAAAATCTCAGTTGATAAGAACGTCCTGGAAGTAACACCTGAAAATGAGCAGGAAACCGCTTCTCTTGATCTGTTGTGGAAAGTTGTTATCGATTGTCATGGAAATAACAAAAAGATAGTGCCGATGGGCCAGTTTGTGCCTGGTCACGACAACCTCGCACGCTTTCATATTGAAGGCGTAGAGGGTGGAGTAACTACCTTCTCAGCGGAGAAAAAAGCTGCCGAAGACTGCACCTACTATTGTGATATCTGTAATAAATATATGAACGTAAAATCTGGCGAGCCGGTTCCACTCTGCTGCGGCCGGGATATGGAAACAATTGATTAAGAAGGTTCAGCGGGAGTGGATGATGATTTTCTCCCACTCCCGCCTGTTCTTCTGATCTAATCGGTCGTGCATTCTTGAGGATCAAGCATTGCACCACAGCTGGAACATTTTACTTTCTTATCTGCCTCATCTGAAAAAATTTCCCATTCTTTCCCACATTCTGAGCACTTAATTTTCAGTTCAGTTAATGACTTGTTGCTCTCAAATCCTGGACAATGTTGGTCGCTCATCACTATTCTCCTTGTTACGTTTGTTGAGTTTGGACCGCATCCTCGTGGTCAATTCCGTCCCCGTCTTTTTCGGTAAGAAAAAAAATAACACATGATGTCCGGAATTTGCAGTAAATTTCCGGATCTTTACATTGCAAACAGTCACTGCACAGATAATTGTTATGTTTTAAACAAATGTAACGTGCCTCTCTGTTCGGATGATTTTTACAGGTCCCCATAGCGTGCCACATGTTGTTAATACATTGCTGAATCAGAATAAGTTCTTACTATTATAGGCATCTTGCTGCAGAATGACAGGAAAAAATATGGTACAAATGGTTCAGGGAGAATGAGTGCTTTGTTTATAGTTTATTTACAGCAAATTATTTTTTCCTGTCACTGATAGGTGTAATTCAAACAAAATTGAAAAGTGGTCAGCGGGTAACTTTTATTAATAAGTGCGTTCCAGGCTATGATTTTTACCGGCATGGCGGAAAGGAGTGGTCGATATGTCAATCATCTGTATTTCACGGGGTAGTTATTTCAGGGGGCGGGAAGTAGCTGAAAAGGTAGCTGACGGTCTTGGTTATAATTGTGTTTCAAGAGATTCCCTGCTTGCTGCAAGTGAAGAATTCGATATTCCGGAATTGAAGTTAATGAGAAACATTCAGCATTCCACTCAGATCCTTGAGCGGTACTCATTTGGCCGGGAGCGCTACATTAATTATATATCTTCATCTATCCTGCGTTATTTGAAGAAAGATAATCATGTCTACCACGGCATCGCCGGTCAATTTTTCTTTTATGATATAAGCCATCTGCTTAAAGTCAGAATTATTGCTGATTTTGATGAGCGGGTACGCGCTGAAGCAGAACGCGAGAACATTTCTTTCGATCAGGCACGGGCACAACTCAAACATGATGATCAAGAACGGCAAAAGTGGGCGATGGTTTTGTACGGTATCGATATCGTTGACCCGGGTTTGTACGATATGGTATTAAACCTGAGTTCAATGGGGGTCGATGAAGCTGTTAAGCTCATTACTCAGGCCTCGAAGCAGCAGTGTTTTCAGCCAACCGAAGAGACTCAGCGGAAAATAAATGACCTTGCTCTGAAGGCTGAAATCAGGGCAGCACTTTTTGATTTTCCCACGGCAGGGGTGACGAGCGACGATGGCAAGGCCCGGATCAGTGTCAAGGCGCCTGAAGAGCAGGCTGCGGCAATTACGACCCGCATTGAAGATGCTGTGAAAAATATTGAGATGCTGAAGGAACTGAAAATCAGAGTAGATCCTTACTTCTAGCTTCTGCCCGGCTATCGCGCCTGGTGGTGGTCTGAAAAACAAAAAACATGCCCGGTCCTAGTCCGGGCATGTTTTTTGACATCGTTTTGGGTCTGATATTAAATACTTTTTTGAGCTGATCGCAGGGTGTTTTTCATGAGCATGCAGATGGTCATCGGTCCAACGCCGCCTGGAACCGGAGTTATTTTTCCCGCTATCTCTTTTGCCTTCTCAAAGTCGACGTCACCTTTAAGAATAGCTTTTCCTGTCTTTTCATTCTTGCCGACTCGGTTGACACCGACATCAATGACCGTTGAACCTGGTTTGATCCACTCCGGCTTTACCAGGTCCGGGACACCTGCAGCAACGATCAATATGTCGGCCCGCTTACAGTGAGCAGCCAGATCTTTTGTACGGGTGTGGACGATGGTCACTGTACTGTTCGCACCGACACCTTTTTGTGCCATCATCATTGCAATTGGCTTGCCGACAATGTTTGACCGACCAACAACCACAACCTCGGCACCAGAAGTCTCAGTGCCCGACCGAACAATCAATTCCTGGATGCCTGCAGGGGTACAGGGCAGAAAACGTACAACATCGCCACCGATCATAAGTCGACCTACGTTAACGGGATGAAAGGCGTCTACATCTTTGTCAGGATCGATTGCATTTAAAACCTTCTTATCATCGATATGCTTCGGCAAAGGCAGCTGGACAAGAATGCCGTGAATCTCCGGATCGTTATTGTACTTATCGATCAGGGCGAGCAAATCTTCTTCTGGAATATCGTCAGGCTGATTGTCCTGAACCTCTTTGAACCCAAGTCTCAGGGCAGTTTTAACCTTGAGGGTGACGTAGCTGATGGAGGCCGGACTCTCACCAACCAGGATGGTAACGAGGCCTGGGACTTTCCCTGTTGCTGCTTTCATCTCAGCTACTTCTTGAGTAATTTCTTCCAGAATTGCTTTGCTGATTTCGGTTCCACTGATAAGTTCCGCACTCATATAACGCTCCCTCCTTCAAGAATGGTTTTATGCTTATTTCCTGGTGGCATCCATAGAAAGATACTGTAATAAATACCGGCCGCTATAAGCAACTTTCGTATACCCCTCTGTTATTCTCACAACATCGTTAATCTGTCAACAATATAGTAGAAGTCGCACCGATAAGAATAGATTATTTGGTATATACCTGGCTTTGAGCTTACATTACCCGACGGGTTTTCTACCATGGTAACCGGCGGTGTTTTCAGGCTTGGCCTCATACCTGCAGGGATTACAACGGGGCGTTAATTGATTTGACGGATTGAAAAACAAGTCACTTGTCAAATTACGTTCGCTGCTGGGCCGAAGGGGCGAGACAGACGGATGCCCATGTACTCACACGAGCGTAGCCCTTTCTTCGCTCAAAGTTAAGGCGGCGCTCCTTGGAAGTACGTCTTTCAGGACCACCCTCACTAAAATAGTAGAGAGAGTACGTCTGTCTTCTGTCCTCACCACCCCGCCGATCGAGATAGGGGTCTCGTACTCGGAGGTGGCTGTTCTCGCTGGATTTTGGCTCTTCAGTCGTCATGAAATTCTCCGGAAACCATTTACTCATGATGTATTATGAAGGCTGATTCGATGAAATTTGTTGGGTTAGAAAACAATCTCACCCTCTGTTTTCGCATATCAAAGTTCCTGACATAGTAACATATCAGATGACTGAATGCTCGTCTGAGTAGATTGATTGTAAAATCATTAGTTTGGGGTAATATCTCGTGATGAGAAGGGACGGCTGACGTATCATTGAACGATCCTTGCGCCGAAAAAGAGTGTAAATGAATCACCTGGCTAAACTGTTTTCATGATTTCTTTTACAGAGCAATAATCGATGGTGTATAATCAGTCTTTGAAAGGTGAAGTTATTCAAACGAGTGAGAGATACTTTTGTTCCTGCACTATTAAACGGTGCAGGTGAGATGAAGGTGGTTTCAGAGATAGATCAGAGGATTATGGAATCTGCTAAAATATTACCAGGTGCTACTACTGTCAGTAAATATCTCGATGCAGATAATGACAGGTTGAAAAAAATCATTGGGATGGTTGCTTATAACGTGTCGGCGGCGGCAAAACAGGCTTCTCAGGCGCTCGTTAAAGATCGGGAGAGAGTGTCTGATGTCGCAGATCATCTAGATGGTGAATTTATTCGTGAACTTGAAGTAGACCAGGTGACCGAGATTGAAGAGATTGCCAGGATCAACAGTGAACTTGAGCAGTATTTCAATAATACCATCATGAAGCTGGCCTTCAAAAATTTCAATGTTTCACTACTGAAACAACTTCGAGAGCTTGAAAAAAAGGAAGTCGAACTCAGAGAGCGGGAACAGAGTATTGAAAAAATTGTCAACAAACGCATCTCCGAGTTAAAAGAACAGATCACCAGGGACAGCACCACAGCCAGAGGTTTTTTCGAGAGCGCGCTGAGCAAGGCGGAGAAGGTGTTTGATCAGAACAAAATTACCCGCTTTGCCTACTCAACAATCTCGGTGTTTCAGGAAGAATTTTTTGATCTTCAGGGCACCCACGATGTTGAACATGTAACCAAGCTTTACCAGAAAGCAATCGAGCCTTACCAGATCACCAAGATGGTAATGGATAAGGATGGCAAGTTGAAAAAAATGGTAACAAATCAGTTCACGGAGGAGTGCAGCCAGGATCTCTTTTTGTTCTTTTACAAATACTTTAATGAGCTGCAGGAGGTCTATCAGAATGAGGGAGAATTACCGGCGGTAGCAGATGAGCTTTCCCGTATTTTTCAGCGAAAGAAAAAAGATGTCTCTGAAATCATTTCTGAAATGCGGCGCGGAGACAAATCTTTCTGATCTGTTATTTTTTTTGCCCGTATTGGTTATAGGACACTCGCTCGAAAAGTAGTGTTGACTGGTCGTGCCCTGGTTTTTTTTCCGCCGGGTAGCCAATTGCGATAACGGCTTCAACGACCATGTTCTGGTCGAGGCCGAGTATTGTCTTGACGTATTGTTCTGAACTGCTGCCATCAGCGTGGTCCCTGAGACGTATTTGTACCCAGCAACTGCCCAGGTCGAGATCGGTGGCTGTCAGGTGCAGGATTAATGCAGCAATAGAGGTGTCCTCCACCCAGACATCTGATTTTCCAGGATCAGCACATACGGCAATGGCCAGAGGAGCACCTTTTATAAATTTTGAACCGTGTACTTTCGACTGACTGAGTTTTTCAATAATATCCTGATCGGTAACGACAACGAAATACCACGGATTAAGACTTCTTGATGAAGGTGATCGCAGCATGGCCTCAATCAGGGTGTCAATCTTTTCTCTCTCCACTATTTTTTTTTCAAATTGCCGGATTGACCTTCTTGTGCGCAGCAGATTTAGCATCATTATTTTCCTCTGTAATATTAAATTCAAATGGGTTGGGTCGTTTCTCTTTTCAGTACTCCTTATAGCTTAATCATCCTTGAATCTTTGGTGGATGAAGTGGTCAGGAATTATTCATTGCGGCCCATTATCGTTCCCTGCTCAGCAGATGATTAGTCCTGCCCTTGATCATTATCGCTATTATCCTTTTGGCCAGGAAGCTGGCTCCATTTGTTGTAGACGAAAAAAGAGAAACCGATAACGATCGAACCGATGATGAGTGATGGTATCGGGCCGATAAAATCGGGAAGAAAAAAGACGGTCATTAATAGAATTGCTAGAATGACGAGCAGGGATCTGGAGTAGAAAAAATTCTTCATGATTCATCCTGTATTATCCAAAGGGTTTAGCACAACTAATAAGGCCATTGGCTGATTTTGTCGAGATCTATGATGTCGCTGGTCACGAGAAGTTACTTTCAGATGTTGCTTTAATGTCACTTTAATCTTGACTTTCTGCTTGAAAAATCGTTGATTATTGCATTTCTATAAAATGAATGAGTATTCACTTTTTGTCGTGATCAAAATTTATATGTTGAGTATTCTTAAGCTATTGTAAAATCTTTTATTTTTTTATGAGAGGAGACTGAGTTATGGAAGAAAAACTCAAACAGCGCCCCTCGGCAGATGAAGTATTGAACACCCTTCTGGAGGGGAACAGGAGATTTGTTTCAGGGAAGTTGCTGCACCCTAATCATTGTGAGGAAAGCCGACAGGGGGTGGCTGAGGGACAGGAACCTATCGCCACTATTTTGACCTGTGCTGATTCCCGGGTACCGCCGGTTGATATCTTTGACCAGGGACTGGGAGATATTTTTGTTGCCAGTGAGGTAAAACTGGATGGCCACATGGCAACATTTGTGCCCCCGATTCAGGCTGCTATTAAAAATGTCAAGGATGATGAAGGTGACCTGGTCAATAATACCGCCAGAGAACTTGCCAGACAGATGGCAGGTAAAATAGCAAATTCAGAACCGATAATTGCTGATTTTGTAGCATGGAAAGACCAGGGTCGTGCCGGCATATTATGATCTGCACAGCGGTGAAGTATTAATCCTTCCGTCAACATAAGATGAATAGATCTAACAAAGGTATATACAATGATTTATAAGGTATTGCCATTTCTCGAATGGTTTAAAGGTTACAGTGTTGGGAAATTCAGAGTTGACCTGCTGGCTGGTATTACCGTTGCCCTCGTTCTTATCCCCCAGTCAATGGCTTACGCTCAGCTTGCAGGGCTTCCCGCCTATTACGGGTTATATGCGGCATTTCTGCCGCCTATGGTGGCGGCCCTATTTGGCTCAAGCCGTCAGCTGGCTACAGGGCCGGTGGCCGTTGTTTCCCTTATGTCGGCAGCCTCTCTGCAGCCGCTGGCCACGGCTGGCTCCGCTGAGTTTATTGCCTACTCAATCGTGTTGGCCTTAGTTGTTGGTATTTTTCAGTTTTCGCTGGGGATTCTGAGACTTGGGCTTGTCGTAAACTTCCTTTCTCACCCTGTTGTAAACGGATTTACCAATGCCGCGGCCATTATTATTGCGTCCTCACAGTTCTCGAAGTTTTTTGGCGTCTATGTCGATAAGGCTGAACATCATTATGAAACGTTGATCAGAGTCGGCCAGGCCGCTTTTGACTATACCCATCTCCCAACGCTCCTGTATGGTGTGGTAGCCGTGGTGATCATGGTTGGGTTAAGAAAAATCAACCCTCGTATTCCCAACGTCTTGATCGCCGTTGCCATTACAACGGTGATCTCCTATTTCACTGGTTTTAACAATGATGAATATGTTGATGTGTCAGCGGTAAAGGTACCAGGATTTGAGGAAAAAATAGACACGTTCAACCATTCTGTGGATGAGATCGAGAGAATCGGAACAGAGCGAGCTGACTTAGGGCCGGTGATTGATGAAGAAATCGCTCATCAAAAAGAAACAGGTCACGGCGGCCAGTCGATTGAACTGATTAAGCTGAAGAGTCAAGTAGATATGCTGACTGTTCAGTTGAATGAGGCAAAGCAGCATTCCAGTGATATTCGAACAGAATTCCGTTATATGAAATTTGATGCGGTAAAAGAAGGGGATAGCCTTTCTTTCTATGAGAAGGGGGCTGCACCGGCAGGGGGCGAGACTGAAGGAGGTACCTGGCGGCTGTCGATTGGGAACAGCGTCCTTGATGGAACCAAGCTGAAATTGACCGGCGGCGGGGCTATTGTGGGTAAGATTCCGGAAGGTTTACCGACGCTGCAGATGCCTGATCTGACCTTGAAAACATTCTTTAAGCTGTTGCCGACCGCAATTATTATCTCGCTGCTCGGATTTATGGAAGCAATAGCGATTGCCAAGGCAATGGCGGCCCAGACTGGCCAGAAACTTGATCCCAACCAGGAGCTGATTGGCCAGGGACTGGCTAATATTCTTGGGTCAATCGGCTCCAGTTATGCCGTTTCAGGTTCTTTTTCCCGTTCGGCAGTAAACCTGCAGGCTGGTGCAGTATCGGGAATATCATCTGTCGTCACATCAATTATGGTTATCATAACACTGCTCTTCTTTACCCCATTGCTCTATCATCTGCCACAGGCAGTTCTGGCTGCAGTTATCATGATGGCCGTTATCGGGCTGGTAAATACGCATGGATTTGTTCATGCCTGGAAAGCTCAATGGTATGACGGCACAATATCGATATTCAGTTTTCTGGTGACGCTCTATTTTGCTCCTCATCTCGACAAGGGAATCATGGTCGGTGTTGCCCTTTCGATGACAATTTTCCTTTACAAATCGATGAGGCCGGTTGTTGCCAAACTTTCAATGAATGAAGAAAAAGTCTTGAAAAGCTCAGAGTATTACCGGCTGAAAGGCTGCAGGCATATTTCTATTGTACGATTTGACGGTGCACTGTTTTTTGCCAATGCCAGTTACCTCGATGAGCAGGTCCTCAAGTTCCGTACCGAGATGCCTGATCTGCGCTATATCATCCTTGATGCCAGAGGAATTAATGATATGGATGCTTCCGGTGAGGAAGCTTTGGCCATGCTGGTGAAGCGCGTTCGAAGTGGCGGGCTTGGATTTGCCATGTGCGGGGTGAAAGGTCAGGTAATCAGCGTCATGGAGCGAACCGGACTCTGGGATGAGATTGGAGCTGAACATATTTATGCTGACAGCCGTGCAGCAACAGCAGCAATTATTGATTTTATTCACAACAATTCTGACCTGCCGGAAGGTGGCTGCGGTAATTGCCCGCTCACCCAGTACCTGCCTATTGATCCTGTTCAGGAGGCGCAATAGTTGTTCTGAATGTGCTCCCGTCCACCTCTTGTTTGGACGGGAGCACCCATAACGGCAACCTTTGAGTGTTGGACGTCAGCTCACGTTTGCTGCAGAGCCATGTGCCCACTCACCCTGGTGGATTTCATACTATTAAATCTAAAAAATTATTTACAAAGCAGATAATAGTTGTTAAATTCTGTTCGTTTGTCAGATTCAATCGTCAATGTGCGTTGTCAGGGCGATTGAAGTGAATGATTTCTGATGTTTACCGGTTCCTTTATATCACTGGGGATAGCCGAGCGGTTTCACATATCAGTAAAGTAAGGAGTTACAGAGTCCTGTAACTCCTTACTTTTTTTATTTTTCCCTATGCATGCGCGCAATTGGGGGCCGGTTCAGAGCCGGTTTGTAGATAATGGTAGAGGATATAAGCCATGAGTAAAGATTTAACAAAAGTACGTAATATCGGTATCAGTGCCCACATCGATTCAGGGAAAACGACTCTGACTGAGCGCATTCTGTTCTACACTGACAGAATTCATGCAATTCATGAAGTGCGTGGTAAGGATGGTGTCGGAGCAAAAATGGACTCAATGGAACTGGAGAAAGAGCGTGGTATTACCATTCAGTCAGCAGCTACCTATTGCTCCTGGAAGGATATGGATATCAACATCATTGACACCCCCGGTCACGTGGACTTCACCATTGAGGTTGAGCGGGCATTACGCGTTCTTGACGGGGCTGTACTTATTCTCTGTTCGGTTGGGGGTGTGCAGTCACAGTCGATTACCGTAAATCGTCAGATGACCCGTTATAAAGTTCCGCGTATAGCGTTTATCAACAAATGTGACCGGACCGGTGCCAATCCTGCAAGGGTAACAAGGCAATTACGGGAAAAATTGGATTTGAATGCCCACATGATGCAGATGCCAATCGGGTTGGAGAGCGATCTTGAAGGTGTTGTTGATCTGGTGACCATGAAGGCCATCTATTTTGATGGCGAGAATGGGGAAGTTATCCGAATAGACGATATTCCTGCAGCGATGCTTGCAGATGCCCAGGAGCAGCGTGAGGCGTTAATGGAAGAAATTTCCATGTTCTCTGAAGAACTGATGGAAGCGGTTCTGGAAGCTGGTGAGATTGATAACAATCTCGTCTACGAGGCAGTACGTAAAGGAACTCTGGCCCTGGAGTTCACACCGGTATTTATTGGTTCAGCCTATAAAAACAAGGGAATACAGACCTTGCTTGATGCAGTTTCAGCCTATTTGCCCTGTCCCACCGACGTTGTCAATAATGCACTTGATCTTGAGAAAGATGAAGAGGAATTTCCGGTGTCAAACAGTGATGAGGATCCACTCATCATGCTCGCTTTTAAACTGGAAGATGGACGATATGGTCAGTTGACCTATGTCAGGACCTATCAGGGGATTCTGCAGAAGGGTAATACTGTCTACAACAGCCGAACCGGGAAAAAAGTAAAAATCGGTCGCCTGGTTCGTATGCACTCAGACGAGATGGAAGAGATCGAATCATGCGGACCTGGAGATATCGTTGCCCTGTTTGGGGTTGACTGTGCCTCTGGAGACACCTTTACAGCAGGCAACATGTCCGTGTCAATGAGTTCTATGCATATTCCTGAACCCGTAATATCTCTTGCCGTTCTGCCGGTCGATAACAAGGCCCAGACCAACATGTCCAAGGCCCTAAATCGGTTTACCAAGGAAGATCCAACCTTTAGAACGTACGTGGATCATGAGACGGGTGAGACAATTATTTCCGGTATGGGCGAGCTTCACCTTGATGTTTACATTGAACGAATGAAACGTGAATACCAGGCATCGGTTGAGGTTGGAGCCCCGCAGGTTGCTTACCGTGAAACGATCACCAATCGCGCTGATTTTAACTATACCCACAAAAAACAGACTGGTGGCTCAGGGCAGTTTGGTCGGGTGGCAGGATATATTGAACCGCTTGAAGAAGGAGAGTATGAATTTGTAGACAATATTGTTGGCGGTGTTATTCCGCGGGAGTTTATTACTTCCTGTGACAAGGGTTTTAAGAAAAGTCTTGCAAAAGGATCTCTCTGCGGTGCCGCTATTACCGGTGTCCGGTGTGTTATAGATGATGGTGCGGCTCACTCGGTGGATTCATCAGATGTGGCCTTCCAGCTTGCATCGGTCGGGGCCTTTAAAGAAGGTTACATGAAGGCCAAACCGGTTATTATGGAACCCATCATGAAAGTTGCGGTTGAGGGCCCTTCAGAATTTCAGGGAGCCGTCATGGGTAGTTTGAACCAGCGACGCGGCATGATCATCGGTACCGTGGAAGAGGGCAACTATACCGTTGTCGAAGCTGAGGTACCGCTTTCTGAAATGTTTGGTTACTCTACAACCTTGCGCTCTCTGACTCAGGGAAAAGCAGAATTTACCATGGAATTTGCAACGTTCAAGCAGGTGCCGAAGAGTGTCAGTGAAGAACTCATTAAAAAATATCAGGATGAAAAGAAAAACGGCTGATTTCTTGTCAGGCGAAAATATAGAGAGGAAATAATCGGTCCAGACTGATTATTTTCGGCTGCATAGACAGCTAAACAATACGATAGAAAAGAGGTTAACTGCCATGGGAAAAGAAGATCTGATTGCAAGCAACCCCCTGCGTGTGCTGGGGCTTGACAGAACGGCAGAGGAAGGGAACCAGAGCTTTGGCCTGGTTATGGCCAGAGCGGGACTTGGGAAAACAGCAATTCTTGTCCAGATAGCACTTGATTCAATGATTCGGGGCAATAAAGTACTGCACGTATCAACCGGTGAATCCATAGAGAAAACACGTGATCGATATGATGATATACTGGCACTTACTCTGAAAGACCAATCGGTTGAAGATTTGGCTGGGGTCGGTCAAAAACGAATGATTATGACTTTCAGGGAAAATGTTTTCAGCCGTGCAGTATTGGAAGAGCGTTTAAAAGATCTGATACACCAGGACATCTTCAAGCCAAACTGTTTGATTATAGATGGATATGATTTTGATGGCAATGGTCGTCAGGCAATGGAGGAACTCAAGCAGCTGATGGCGGATCTCGGTATTTCAGTGATCTGGTTCTCAGCTGTCAGTCATCGTGATGATGACCGGGTGAGTGGTGATGGAGTGCCCGCCCCCTGTCATGCAATTGACGATCTTTTTGATGTGATTCTGGTGATCAAACCTGATGAAGAGCTGATGAAGCTCGATATTCTCAAGTGTGGCTATTGTGAAGTCGAACCGGGTACCACCCTGATGCTCGACCCATCTACAATGCTGATCAAAAAAACGTGACAGCTATGATGCAAACCGCCCGCTGATAGCGTGGTATATGTTTGTTAAGCGGGCAGACCCTGTTATGGGTGCCCGCTTTTCTTTTTAGGAATAAACCATGAAATTTCGTCCCTGCATTGATCTTCACAATGGGAAGGTAAAGCAGATCGTTGGGTCCACGTTGGTTGACAATGATCCCGATTGTTTGCAAACCAACTTTACGGCACATCACTCTCCTTCCTGGTTTGCCCAGCTATACATGCAGGATGGCCTGACCGGCGGGCATATTATTATGCTGGGACCGGGGAACGATGATGCCGCTGTGGAGGCACTTTCCGCGTGGCCGAACGGAATGCAGATCGGCGGCGGTATACGTGCTGACAATGCAGCCTTGTGGCTTGAGCGCGGTGCTTCTCATGTTATCGTTACTTCCTGGGTTTTTCAAAATGGCAGGGTAGATGAACAACGGTTGAGGGAATTAAGCCGACAGGTAGGGAGCGTGAAACTGGTTCTTGATCTCAGCTGTCGACGCCGCGGTGATGACTACTATATTGTTACCGACCGCTGGCAGAATTTCACCGAAGAAAAAATCAATGAGGCGACCTTGAGGGATTTGGCCGGTTATTGTGACGAATTTTTGATTCATGGCGCCGACGTTGAGGGAAAATGCGACGGGGTTGAAGTGGAACTCGTCAGTTTGCTTGGCAAATGGGTTACCATACCGACAACCTATGCCGGCGGCATCAGGAATATTTCTGACCTCGATCTTATCAGAACAACCGGGCGTGGAAAATTAGATGCAACTATCGGCAGTGCCCTTGATATTTTCGGTGGCAGCCTTATTTCCTATAGAGATGCCGTGGCTTATCATCTCCGGTATGGAAATTTGCATGACTAAAAAGATTTCACAGACGATATCGGCAGAGAGTTGCAGAAAAGACGATGCGCTGACAGAGGTGAAACTTTTTCTTTCCGACGATCTGGCCAGGGCCTGGCAGCGCTGCTGCTGGCTGCTGGTCAACGATACAGGAAGAGATCGCGCCGATATCATGAAGGAGATGGTGACTGATTACCTGACAAAACATGGTTGCTGATGTTTCATCAAAAAAGCTGAATGAGTATCTGTTAGGATAAGCGTGCTTATCAATTTCAGTTATTCTTGACAGTGGAATATTGGAAATGGTAGATAGTATCTCCTGTGAAGGCGAGGAGATAGGCGTAAAACGGTAAACGTTGCTACGTAACTATTTGTAACTAAACTAAATTAAACCTGGGAATTGAATGCTGTACGTATCTGCATTGTCGATATTGCTTTCAGTTTTCTGGCTGGTAAATTCTGGCCATTATACCCCATTGCTGTTGTCGTTTATGGTGGTGTCTGTTCTTTTTGTTTCCATCCTGTGCCATCGCATGGATGTCATTGACGGCGAATCACAACCGCTCAATCTTACTTTTACTTTTCCGAGTTATCTCCTCTGGCTGATCAAAGAGGTTGTTGTTGCAAACATAGCCGTCGCCAGTTGTGTCTGGAAAGGAAATCATACGATCAACCCGAAAGTGATAAAGGTTACCGCCGATCAGAAAAGTGATTTGGGAAAAGTTATTTATGCTAACTCCATAACGCTTACACCGGGTACCGTGAGTATGGATCTTGTTGGAGACGAGATTACGGTCCACGCTTTGACCGATGAATCAGCTGCCGATCTAATGACCGGAGAGATGAACCATAGAGTCTGCAGGGTGGAAGGCTAATGTATTCGTTGACAGCAGTTACCTTGCTGGTGGTCATGTCGCTTGCCCTCATCCGGGCGTTTAAGGGTCCAACCCTGTATGACCGTATTCTTGCGGTAAATAATTTTGGAACCAAGACGGTTCTGTTGCTTGCAATTATTGATTTTATTGCCGGCCGGCCGGATTTCCTCGATATCGCAATCGTTTATGCATTGATTAATTTCATCAGTATCATCGCTGTGCTGAGATTTTTTGAATACGCTCAAAATCAAACTGTGGAAGAGGAAAACTGATGGAAATCATGCTGGACATCATCAGTTGGTTTTTCCTGGTAATGGGAAGTTTCTTTTGTCTTACCGGCGGTGTTGGGTTGCTTCGCTTTCCTGACTTCTATTCAAGGATTCATTCAGCAAGCCTCACTGACACTTTAGGAGCAAGTCTGATTCTGATCGGCCTGATGTTTCAGGCTGGGTGGGGGATTGTATCGGCCAAGCTGATTATGATCCTGGTTTTTTCTCTTCTTGCTGGAACGACCGCCAGTCATGCAATGGCCAAGGCTGCCCATAAAAGCGGACTAAAACCCAATGCTGAAGGCAATAATAAGCAACAGTCGAGGGAGTCACTATCGAAACCCTGATTGATATAGTTCTTCTGAGTTTTCTGGCAGTGACCGCCATTGCAATGCTGCGGATGCGGGACCTGCTTGCCGTGGTCATGCTGTCAGGTATCTACAGCCTGATCTCGGCAAGTCTGTTTCTTGACCTGGATGCAGTAGATGTGGCATTCACTGAGGCTGCTGTCGGGGCAGGTATATCAACCCTACTGATGCTCGCCTCGTTGAAACTTGTCGGCAGGTTTGAGAATAAATCTCGTTACAAGCCAGCCCTGGCGCTTGGTGTTGTCCTGGTCACCGGAGCTCTTTTAATCTATGGCACGCTCGATATGCCGCACTTCGGGCTGGCCGATGCGCCGGCTCACCTGCACGTCGCCCCGCGCTACATCAATGACTCGATGGCTGAGATCGGGGTTCCAAATATTGTTACTTCGGTTCTTGCCAGTTATCGTGGATTCGATACCCTGGGCGAGGTCGTCGTCGTCTTTACTGCAGGTATTGGCGTGATGTCGCTGTTACTGGTCTCAAGACAGACAAAAGAGGAATCCCAGACAATGGTTCCTGCAGATATGCAGCAGCAGATAATCCTGCGCGTTGTCGCCAAATTTATGCTTCCGGTGATTTTATTGTTTGCCCTCTATGTCCAGTTTCATGGCGATTATGGTCCCGGTGGTGGTTTTCAGGCCGGAGTCATTTTTGCTGCGGGAATTATTTTGTATACCATGCTTTTTGGGCTCAGCAACTCCCAAAAACTGTTTAAACGGAAGACGATGGAACTGCTGACTGCAGTCGGTGTTCTTATCTACGGAGGGGTTGGTGTTGCCTGCATGTTTATGGGAGGAAATTTCCTTGATTACAGCGTATTGAGACATGATCCTGTCCATGGCCAACACCTGGGGATTCTGCTGGTTGAGCTTGGGGTCGGAATTACTGTTGCTTCCGTGATGATCGTTATCTTTTTTAAGTTCACCTGGCGTACCGTTAAACATCAATACAAAGAATGAATATTCTCGGACTCTATAATTACTGGATTGTTGTTGTCTTGATGATGATCGGGTTCTATATCGTTATCGCTCACGAGAACCTGATTAAGAAACTCATAGGACTCGGTATTTTTCAGACGTCGGTGTTTTTTTTCTACATCAGTATAGGAAAGGTGGCCGGTGGTACCGCACCAATTCTTGATGAGAAGTATCAGCTCTACTCAAATCCTCTGCCCCATGTCCTGATTCTGACCGCCATTGTCGTCGGAATAGCGACAACTGCATTGGGGCTGGCGCTCGTTGTACGGATTCAGGAAGCCTATGGTTCGATAGAAGAAAGTGACATCCAGGCTCAGGATACCCTTGACCAGCTTGAATGTTCACTGGAAGCGTATGGTATCGAACATGCTGAAAAACTAAACGATCAGGATTTTAACGAGTGATTGCTCATTTTCCGATACTGCAGGTAATTATCCCCCTGCTGGCCGCACCGTTTTGTCTTTTTATAAAAATTCCGAGGTTGGTCGGCCTGTTTGCAATCATGGCAAGCCTGACGGCATTTCTTGTCAGCTGCATGCTGCTGCACCAGGTTATAACCACCGGAACAATCGAATACTGGCTCGGTGGCTGGGAGCCTCCCTGGGGAATTGAATATCGGATTGACCTGCTCAACGCCTATCTCCTTCTGCTTGTTTCATCGATGAGTACGATCGTGCTCATTGCTGCTCAAACAAGTATTGAAAAGGAGCTGCCGGAAAACCGTCATTCTTTTTTTTATGTTGCCTACCTGCTCTGCCTCACGGGTCTGCTCGGTATCCTGGCAACGGCTGATACCTTTAACGTCTTTGTCTTTCTGGAAATTTCATCGCTCTCCTCCTACACGTTGATTGCCTTGGGAACGGACCGGAGGGCCCTGACCGCTTCCTATCAATACCTGATTATGGGCACCATCGGTGCGACATTTATCATTATCGGTGTTGGCATGATGTACATGATGACCGGTACCCTCAACATGTACGACCTTGCTGAACGGTTACCCGAAGTCAGCAATTCGAAAACGGTATTATGTGCGTTTGGCTTTTTTATTGTCGGCGTCTGTTTGAAACTTGCCCTGTTCCCGCTGCACCTGTGGTTGCCTAATGCCTATGCCTGGGCGCCATCAGCAGCCACTGCGTTTCTTGCAGCGACCTCGACGAAAGTTGCCGTCTATGTCCTGATTCGATATGTATTCAGTGTTTTTGGTGTAGATTTTGTCGGTGTATCGCTTCCGCTCGGCAATATTTTTCTGGTTCTTGGCCTTGCCGGTATCTTTGCTGCGTCCGTTGCCGCCATTTATCAGCTCAACATTAAGCGGTTGTTTGCCTATTCAAGTGTGGCTCAGATTGGCTATATGATTCTGGGACTGGCGATTGGAACAAAACATGGGCTTACTGCAACGCTTCTGCATCTTTTTAATCATGCCCTTATGAAAGCGGCAATCTTTCTTGCCATTGGTGCGGTGGTTTATCGTATCGGCAGCTCACAACTTCATCATTTTTCCGGGCTGGGACGCAAAATGCCCTATACAATGGCCGCTATCGTTGTTGGTGGCTTGAGCCTTATTGGCGTTCCGTTGACGGTCGGGTTTGTCAGTAAATGGTATCTGGTGGTAGCCTTGCTTGAGAGAGGATGGTGGCCGGTCGCCTTTTTAGTTCTGATCAGTTCTCTTCTGGCTGTGGTTTACGTGTGGCGTATTATCGAGTGGATCTATTTTACACCGCCCAAAATAAATATTGATGATGTTGAAGAGGCTCCGTTGACTCAGTTAATACCGATCTGGCTCCTTGTTCTTGCCAATATATATTTTGGTATTGATACCGACCTTACCGTGGGGGTAAGTGAACTGGCAGCTCAAAGCCTCTTTGGATTATAGTAGGAGTAAGGTGTGATTGAGTGGTCTCCGGAACTGATGCTGTTATTAACGATGCTGGTGCCAGCTGGTGCTGTCTTTGGTATTGTTGGGACCGGACGATACCCGAATCTCAGAGAAACATTAACGATCAGCGCCAGCCTGGTTCTTATCTATCTGGTTTCAGCCCTTTATCAAATCACAAAGAGTGGCGTTGTTGTCCAGGTGACCAGTCCTGAGCTCTTCGCTGGTCTGGCTATTGATTTTCGTATCGAGCCGCTTGGCATGCTTTTCTCACTGGTCGCAGGTTATTTATGGCTTATTACGACCGTCTACTCCATCGGTTACATGCGGGGGCATGATGAGAAAAACCAGACTCGGTTTTACACCTGCTTTGCCGTTGCCATATCTTCTGTCATGGGCATCGCCTATGCAGATAATCTTTTTACCCTGTTTATCTTTTACGAGATCTTGACGTTGTCGACGTACCCGCTTGTAACCCATTCCGGCACCGAGAAAGCCAAAAAAGGAGGGCGGGTATACCTGGGTGTTTTACTGACAACCTCAATTATGTTTCTGCTGATGGCAATGATCGGTACCTGGTATGTTACCGGTACGCTTGATTTTCGTGCGGGGGGTATCTTTGACCAGTCGACAGCTTCTGCGGCTGCTATTTTACTGCCATTATTTATTTTCGGAATTGGCAAGGCGGCAATTATGCCCTTTCATCGCTGGCTGCCGTCCGCAATGGTGGCGCCAACACCAGTGAGTGCACTTCTTCATGCCGTCGCGGTCGTCAAAGCCGGTGTCTTTTCTGTTCTGAAGATATGTGTCTATATCTTCGGGCTTGATCTTCTGAAGACCTTACCAACTACTGATATGCTTCTCTACCTGTCCGGTGCGACGGTTGTTCTTGCTTCACTGGTTGCAATGCGACAGGATAACCTGAAAGCACGACTTGCTTATTCCACTGTCAGCCAGCTCGGATATATTACCATCGGCGCCCTCCTGGCCACCGGTGCCGGAGCGCTCGGGGGGGCAATGCATATTGCCATGCATGCCTTTGGAAAGATTACCCTGTTTTTCTGTGCCGGAGCCATTATGGTTGCCTCCCACAAAACTGAAATCAGCCAGATGCGCGGGCTTGGATATAAAATGCCGGTAACCATGACGGCCTTTCTCATCGGCAGCTTAAGTATCATCGGTTTGCCTCCAACGGGAGGCACCTGGAGCAAGTGGTACCTGATGATCGGTGCCATTGATACCGAGAAGTGGATCCTGATGATGATCCTGATGCTCAGCTCATTGCTGAACATTGCCTACCTGTTGCCGATTCCTGTAAGGGCCTTCTGGGTTGATCACGAGGGAGATGATCATTCCGGAGCAGCAATAAAGGAGGCACCATTGCCGGCATTGCTTGCCCTTTCTGTGACCGCCATTGGTTGCATCGTGCTGTTTTTCTATACACAGCCGCTTTATGAACTGGCGGCAGCTTTTCTTGAGGCAGCGGGGATACCTTATGGCAGATAAAAAACAATATCTTTTTGATAAACCAAGAAATGTAAAAATAGTATTGTATTCACTCTATGTCAGTTGCGCGATTCTGATACTGCTCGATTTTGTTGTACATCGCCATGTCTCTCATTCCTGGGAGCAGCTGCTTGGCTTTTATTCGATCTATGGTTTTATCGGCTGTGTTTCAATTGTCTTCGGCTCAAAATTGCTGAGAATCCTGGTAAAACGGGACGAGGATTATTATGATCGTGACGCCCTGAGTGAAGAGGAAGGGGGGCAGCATGTGGATGAGTGAGATCCCCGCTTTCGTTCCCTTTTTTGTCGGAGCCCTGGCTGCCTTTTTTACCAGGGGGCATCTCCGGTCGTTTTTAATGTTGGCAATTATTACCTTAAGTGGCCTTCAGCTCTGGCTGTTGCCGCAGGAGGGGGTGCAGGTTCATCTGCAATTTATGGAATATGAGCTGATGCCCTACCGGGTGGATGAGCTCAGCCGTGTTTTTGGATATGTCTTCCATATTGCTGCATTTATCTCAGTTCTTTTTGCCCTGCATATTCGTGACACTACTCAGCATGTTTCCGGGCTGCTCTATGCAGGCAGTGCAGTCGGCGCAGTGTTTGCGGGCGACCTCCTTACGCTGTTTGTTTTTTGGGAACTGCTTGCCGTCACCTCTGTCTTCCTGATATGGGCCA
>NODE-232-length-20183-cov-6.35304_pt1 | contig 20183 bp, 22 predicted proteins | sample MGYA00139097_ERZ477577 | MGnify/ENA metagenome assembly ERZ477577
GAAGAGAATTGATGGAATGGATGGCAGACAACCTTGATCACTCTGCGGAATATGATGCGGCCATATTATTTTTAGATCTTGATCGGTTTAAAGAAATTAATGATGCCAAAGGACATGATGTTGGTGATCAGGTCTTAAAGATGGCCACGTTACGCTTTGAAAGTTGTTGCAGTAACGAGTTTGTACTTGCGCGCTGGGGAGGCGATGAATTTGTTATAGCAAGTAAGCAAGTTGACTCGTGTGGTGCTATTGCAATTGAGTTAGCAACAGAATTGATGGCATCGATTGCTCAGCCATTCAATATCAATGGAGAGGAATTATCACTTGGAGTTAGTATCGGTGTGGCTTTTTATCCATCTGATGCGGCTACATTTAAAGGTGTGATTCATGCTGCTGATTTAGCTGCTGCTGAGGTTAAGCGAACCGGCCGAGGTAATTTAATTTCATTTGATGATAGTTTTTCAGAAACTCAAAAGAAACAATTTGAATTAAGTCGTGCACTAGGAACAGCGATAGAAAGGAATGAAATAAGCATTAAATATCAACCCATTATTAATGCAAATACAGGCAGAATAGAATCTTTTGAAGCGCTAGCTCGCTGGCGATATGAAGATCAAGATATCAACCCAGAAGAATTTATTAGTTTAGCAGAGAAAACAGACCGCATAGCTAGGTTAGGGTATTGGGTATTAGAGCAGGCATGTTTTGCCGCTAGCACGTGGAATTCCACTGGTAATGGCCAAAAAGTCTCTGTGAATGTTTCAATAAAGCAGTTGATTGCGGATAGTTTCGTGAGCGATTTAAAAACTATTTTGAACCAAACGAACCTTCCTGCAAAAAAATTAAAAATTGAAGTAAGTGAGTCGGTGTTTGACGATGAGTACCGAAATACTATTTATACTGCTGTTGAACAACTTAGAAAGCTAGGTGTGGATATTTTAATTGATGATTTTGGTACGGGGTATTCATCGTTATCACGCTTGCACCAGTTCCCTATCACTGCAATCAAAATAGATCGCTCATTTGTGAATCAAATACACAGCCAGGGCCATGTAATTATCAAAAGTGCAATTCAGATAGCACGTAGTTTTAATCTTAAAATTATAGCTGAAGGGGTGGAAACTATAGAGCAAGCATCTGAGCTCCATGCTATGGGGGTAGATTACTTTCAGGGATACTACTTTAAAAAACCAGCAGCAGAATTAGAGTTTGAAGACTTTGATATTGACTGGCAGAATAAAGTTGAAAAAGCATGATGGGTTAATTACTGTGCTACTTGTTTCTTACTCTAAGAAAGCATGTGTAAACGTGAAGTACTGAGTTAGCTCGCCTTCTTATAACTATCACAATGTTTGATTATTAAATGGCAGGTAATCTATTAGCGTTGCTGTATTGACCTAAAACGACTGGGGTATCTAGGCTTATTCATCTAATACACGATACAAAATTTCTCGAACAGATGCAGGCTCAAAAGGTTTATCGCAAATAGCGGATACCCCTGACTGTTGAACATTAGCTAATCTAGCTTGGTCATGTTCGCTTGTAATCATTAAGATGGGAATATAGGTATTGCCCATTTCGTTACGTACGAACTGGGTTAATTGCTCACCATCCATTTCAGGCATATTTAAATCTGTGACTATTAGGTCAAACTGTTGATTAGATAATAGATCGATGGCATCTAAACCGTTTTTAGCGGTAGAAATAGTTTGAATACCAAGGCTGTGGAATACCCGTTTAATATGATTTCTCGCAGTGAGGCTATCATCTACAATTAATACATTTAGTTCATCTGTATCGTAGTTATTGAGTCTGATTTCTTCAGGTTCGATGTAGTCAATCGTTGTACGCAATGCTCGATGTAGATCTTCATGAATAAAGGGTTTTGGTAGAATGGCGATAACACCAGCTTGGCGAATAGGTTCGAGCGTCGTGTAATTTGTTTCGCTAGAAACAAGCATGAAATTAGTCTCAGCTAATCGCTCATTATGACGAATAGTAGTGAGTAAATCTGTAGCCGTCATATCGGGTAAATACATCGAACTGATGACTAAGTCAGGTGGATATTTGTCGATAGTTTCTAATGCTTCAGTACCTGTGCTTACACCATCAATCATTTCCAGCCCTTCTTTTCGTAGGTGGGCTAGGATAATTTTACGCTGAGTTGAAGATGGTTCTATGAGCAGAATAGATAAATCCGATAAATTCATACCACGTCCTAGTTGGTTATAGTTTGCGTTATCGAGCTAAGCTCGCTTCAACAGCATCACGAGTATAGGGTTCTTTTAAAAATTCAATAATTTCTAATGCAAAGTCCATTGCTGTTCCAGGTCCTTTCGAGGTTAATACTCTGCCATCAATAACGATAGACTCTTCTGATAACGTGATAGATGGCCAATCATGCGGTATTAAAACTGTTGGAAAGCATGTACATTTCTTGCCTTCTAGTAGGCCTGCATGAGCCAGCACTATGGGTGCTGCACAGATTGCGGCAACAGCCTTGCCCGATTGATAGAGACGTTTTAAAACTGCGTGAACGTGCTGATCATTATTGAGGTTATCTGTACCAGGCTGTCCGCCCGGTAAGATAATCATGTCAAAATCATCATAAATAACGCTTTCAAGACTCGTGTCTGCGAGTAGCCTTACTCCTCGACTCGCTGTGATTATTTCGTTATTTGAAAGACTAGCTGTAATGACAGTAATATCTGCACGCCTCAGGATATCAATCAGCGTGACAGCTTCTAGTTCTTCACAACCATTAGCGAGAGGAATAAGTACTGTCGGCATAGTGAGCCTCTATTTTTTAGCGGATAGAATATTCAATCCTTTTAATAAATTCAGCGCCTCAGATAAAGCATAGTCTTTAACAGCTAATGGGGTGTTATCAGCTTCTTCTTTTTCTGCTGAAGGTGCAGATTTGTTAAGCTCTTGGGCTTCTTTAGAGTCGACATGATCTAAATGTTTCTTCAAATCCTGCTCTCTAAGCATGCTGATACTCGCGTCATCTCTGGCAGTGATTTTGACTGGATCCAATTCAATATCAGGCACGATACCTTCTGCTTGAATTGAGCGACCTGAAGGCGTGAAATAACGTGCAGTCGTCATTTTTACTGCAGTATCATTAGTTAAGGGCATTACGGTTTGTACAGAGCCTTTACCAAAGGTCTTAGTACCGATGATTACTGCACGATCATGGTCTTGTAGAGCACCTGCTACGATCTCAGAAGCTGAAGCAGAGCCACCGTTAACTAATACGACAAGCGGTGCGCCTTTTAGTAAATCATTTGGTTTAGCATGAAATTTTTGGTTTGAGTCTTTAATCCGACCTTCGGTGTATACAACCAATCCCTTGGTAATGAAAGTATCAGATACTTCAACCGCCGCATCAAGTAGACCGCCAGGGTTATTACGTAAGTCAAGAACAAGTCCATTCAATGAACCATTATTTTCCTCTTTAAGAGTACTAATAGCTTCTTTTAAGCTTGCGCCTGTGCGTGAAGCAAATGTACTAATTCTGATATAGCCATAGCCAGGTTCTAACATTTTCTGTTTTACGCTTTTAACTTTAATAATAGCGCGTGTAAGCTCAACTTTTAGTGGTTTGTCTTCGCCTTCTCTGATTATTGTAAGTAATAACTTACTATCAGGTTTTCCTCTCATTATATCGACAGCTTCACTTAATGTTAGACCTTTAACTGGCGTGTCATCTAAGCGAATAATTAGGTCTCCAGCTAATATGCCGGCTTTGGCTGCAGGTGTGTCATCGATAGGAGAAACTACTTTGACAAAGCCATCTTCCATCGTAACTTCAATACCTAGGCCGCCGAACTCGCCTGTCGTTCCTTCTCGTAGTTCTTGAAAATCTTTAAGGTCCAGATAGGTTGAGTGAGGATCTAATCCTGATAACATGCCACGAATAGCATTTTGCAAGAGTTCTTTATCTTCTACGGGTTCGACGTAATTACTTTTTATACGGCCATAGATTTCTGAGAAAGCACGTAAATCTTCCAAAGGTAGATCGGGCTGTGCAGGTTTGTCTGCAAAGACCATTTGACCAAAGGCCATTGTGATGCCGAGCGTTGCTCCTGCAGTAAGTAAAACCAAATCACGTTTTTTAAAGCTCATACCTTTGTCCTAAATTTATTTATAGCTAACTTCGTTTGCTCAACCATTTTAATGGGTTGGTTGGGCTTCCTTTATGTCTAACCTCAAAATATAAACCAGCGTGCTGTCGCACACCTTTGTCACCACTTTGAGCGATAAGTTCGCCTGTCGAGACTGTATCACCTACTTGTTTTAATAGCGTTTCATTGTTGCCATATAATGTCATATATTGATCGCCATGGTCGATGATAATCAATAAACCAAAGCCTCGCAGCCAATCTGCAAAGATTACTTTGCCTGGTGCTGAGGCAACAATATTGGTACCTGGCGCAGATGAAATTAGAATTCCTTGCCATGTGAGTTTACCAACATTTCTAGAACTACCATAGCGGGCGACAATTTTTCCTTTTAATGGCCAAGGTAGTGAGCCCGAGCGTTGTCCGAATGATGAGCCCTTATAAGGTATCTGACTTGTTGGGGTCTTTGCTTTAGGTTTATTTAATGATGCAAGCAAGGCTTTTAAGGACTTCTCTTGCTCATGCAGTGCTGATAAACGAGAACCTTGATCATTAATTTTGCCTTCCAGAAGAGCTAGTGTCGTCTGGCGCTGTTTTGTTTTTGAATGTAGTTGTTTTTTCTTTTGGCTTTGTTGTTCATAAAGACGTTGCTGCTGTTTCTGAGCTGAATAAAGGTTCTTTTGGTCGAGGGATAAGTTAGTTAAGGTACTCGTTATCTTTTCTAATTGCTGCTGTCGTGCTTGGTGATAGTAGTGAAAATATTGTGATGTTCTGGCTAGAGTAGCAGGATTATGCTGATTTAATAGTACTTTTATTACACTGGGTTTACCGTTAATAAAGGAAGTTCTGATTTGATCATTTAGTGCTTCAAGCTGTTGAGTATGAGACTGTTGCTGCGATGAAACTTGTCGTTCTAATTCAGCTAACTGCTGTTTTTTTCTTTTGATATTTTGTTCAAGAATCAGAAGATCTTTATTCAGCTCTGAAACGCTACGGCTTTGTTTCTTTAGTTGTTCATACAGTGCTGCTTTAGATTTCTTATTTTTAGATAAATCTTGGTTGAGTGCTTCGATTTCTGTTTTAACGGAATCTAATTGCTGTTTGGTTTCTTTGTTATCCGCTGATGCAATTGTGCTGAGTAACATTAAGAGCAATAAAAATGACGATCGAAAGTTCACTGTATGTTTATTCTATTATTTTAATGACACAAGTAAATGCTTGCTCATTTCAGGGGGAACAGACTGGCCCATTAAAGTCAGCATTGTTGGGGCAATATCAGATAACGTCCCCTGCTCGCTGCACTCTGCTTCTCTACCTGCGTAAATCAAAGGAACGAGGTTGCTGGTATGTGCAGTATGAGCCTGCCCTGTTGTTTCATCACGCATTAACTCCGCATTACCGTGGTCTGCGGTAACAATCATTTCACCGCCAGACTCTTTTAGTGCCGACCAAACACGACCGATGCAGTTATCAAGTGCTTCTATCGCTTTTACAGCTGCATCGTAATTGCCTGAATGGCCCACCATATCAGCATTAGCAAAATTACAAATAATCATGTCGTACTTATTGCTATGAATAGCTTTTACAAGTTGATCGGCAACTTCAGGAGCGTTCATTGCTGGCTGTTGATCGTAGGTGCTTACTTTGGGTGATGGAATTAAAATACGGTCCTCACCTTCGAAAGGTTCATCGCGTCCGCCATTAAAAAAGAAGGTTACGTGTGCATACTTTTCTGTTTCAGCAATGCGGAGTTGGTGGAGTCCAAGTGATGATACATAGTCACCAAGTACATTCTTCATTTGTTCTGAAGGGAAAGCGATGGGTGCAGTGAAATCTTTTTTGTATTCGGTCAAGGTGACAAAATCTGCTAATTCAACATAGCGTTGTCGTTCAAAACTATCAAAATCTGGTTCTATAAATGCCTGTGTTAATTCTCTTGCGCGGTCTGAACGAAAGTTCATAAAGACAACGGCATCGCCATCTTCAACTTTGATAGCTTGTTTACCAATGCTGGTCGCTTTAACAAACTCATCGCTTTCATCACGGTCATAGGAACTAGCAAGTGCAGATAAGGCATCGTCTGCCTGGAACTCAGCTTTTCCTTCGGTAATCAGCTGATAGGCCTTTTCAACTCGATCCCAGCGTTGATCACGATCTAATGCATAGAAACGACCAATTAATGAAGCTATTTGCCCTCCTCCTAATTGCTTGAATTTTTCTTCCATCGCTTCAATAGAGGCTTTAGCACTTCTAGGAGGAGTATCTCGTCCATCAAGGAAAGCATGGACATAAACATTTTTTACGCCTCGTTGCACGGCAAGTTCAACCATCGCTTCAAGGTGCTCTTGATGGCTGTGTACACCACCTGGTGATAATAAACCTAAGATATGGACGGCTTTATTTGAGTCCAAGGTTTTGTCTACCGCATCGGTTAGCGTGCGATTTGTGAAGAATGAACCTGTTTTAATAGCACGGCTAACTCGTGTAAATTCTTGGTAGACAACTCGTCCTGCCCCGAGATTAAGGTGGCCGACTTCTGAGTTACCCATTTGATTACCAGGTAGACCCACTCCTGCGCCAGAAGCGCTGATTAAGGTATGAGGGTACTGTTGCCATAACTGATCCCAAACAGGTGTTTTCGCCTCAAAAATAGCATTATATTTTGGATCTTCACTATAACCCCATCCATCTAAGATGATGAGTGCTAGAGGGCGGTGAGGGTGGCTCATGGAATCATCCTTTTGTTTAATAAGCATTGAATTATACTACTTGAATATGCCTTGTTCGACAGCATGATCTACGGAATTCATGCAAATCATTGAAAATCGAGTGTATTATATGGCCTTTTGTGACTAATCATAGTCATGTAACTATGTTGGTGAGTTTAGTGACAGAAGTTAAAGATACTATTATTGCTCATGATCAAGATATCGAGCGTGCTGCATTTGCATTGAAAGCAATGTCGCATCCTTTAAGATTGAAGATATTGTGTGCGGTAGGTGAAAGCGAGTTATCAGTGCAAAGCATTGTTGATTGTGTGGGTACGACACAAAGTAATGTGTCTCAGCACCTTGCTCGGTTGAGAGATAAAGAAATATTAGCGTCTCGTCGAGATGCTAATCGGATTTATTATCGCGTAAAAGATGAACGAACATTGCGTTTAGTTGAAATGATGCGAGATGTGTTCTGTTCTAGTGAACAGTAATTTAAGAAGATTTAAGGTTGAATATGGAACATTTAAGTGAATTTATAATTAATCACTGGCTTTTGGTGTCTGCATTTGTCGTGCTTGCTTACTTAGTGCTATCAAACTCACTACATCAAAAATTATCAGGTATCACTGCAATTGGTACTGCCCAAGCGATTCAAATTGTAAATCAAAAGAAAGGTGTTTTCTTAGATATAAGAGAAACCTCTGAATATGCAAAAGAGCATATTGCTGAGTCGTTGAGCGTGCCATTATCAAAATTAGCTGATGATGTCTCTCTGAAAGACCAAGCACAGCCGATTGTTTTGATCTGTGCTAGTGGACAGCGCTCACGTTCAGCGGCAAAACAATTGGCCAAAAAAGGCTTTTCAGAAGTTTATGTATTGACTGGTGGCTTAAATACTTGGAAAGAAGCCAAGTTGCCCCTATTTAGTTAAACAGGCAAGGTAACCCAAACTATGGCTAAAGTTGAAGTTTACTCATCGGGACATTGTCCATACTGTGTTATGGCAAAGAAATTATTAGATAGTAAAGGTGTTGATTACACTGAAATTCGTGTTGATCTTGAGCCTGCGAAACGTGAAGAAATGATGAAAAAAAGTCGGCAGCGTACTGTGCCGCAGATTTTTATAAATAACAATGCTATTGGTGGCTACACTGACCTACATGCATTGAACCAATCGAAACAACTGGACAGCCTTTTGGCGCAGTCGTAATTATAATTTTTAAGTTTAAGGAAGCTCCATGGCTGAAGAAAATGCATCAACAGAAGAGCAACAAGCTCGTTTTGTAATTCAAAAAATTTATACGAAAGATATTTCTTTTGAAACACCGAACACCCCTGAAATATTTCGCGACGAATGGAAGCCACAACTGGATCTCCAATTAGGTAACGAATACACGCGTATTGATGATGATAATCACGAAATTACTTTAACAGTAACTGTTACGGCTAAAGTAGATGATAAAGTAGCTTTCCTAGCAGAAGTGAAGCAAGCTGGTATTTTCTCTTTAACGGGGTATTCTGATCAAGAAATGGGGCCTTTAGTAGGTAGTTACTGCCCTAATACTTTATTCCCGTTTGCACGTGAAGTTATTTCTGACATCGTATTGAAAGGTGGTTTCCCACAATTGGTACTTGCTCCTGTTAACTTTGATGCTTTATACATGAATCAAATTGAGCAAGCAAAACAACAAGCTGCTCAAGCTAAGCACTAAGCACCTTGTCAGAGCAAACTAACTCTTTATTCCCTACTCTCGTCATTGGTGCGGGAGCATGGGGAACCGCATTAGCGATTGCCATTGCTAGAAATGGTAATGAGGTACTGCTATGGGGTAGAGATGCTAGTCATATTGCTGAAATGCAGAAAACGGCAAGTAATGAACGTTATTTGCCGGGCTTACCATTTCCTGACACGCTTCAGCCTACTTCTGATTTAGCCCAAGCTGTTAAGTTGGCGAAACATGTTTTAATTTCAGTACCAAGCATCGCTTTTTCTGGCATGTTAAAACAAGTGAAGCCTCTTATTGCAGAGGGAATTCCAGTGAGTTGGGCGACAAAAGGCTTAACACCTGAAACAGGCCGTTTTTTATATGAAACTGCAGCAGAAATTTTAGGAAAATCACATGCTCTAGCTGTGATTTCAGGGCCTTCTTTTGCTGCTGAAGTGGCGAAAGATCTACCGACGGCAATTACGACTGCTTCGGCCGATGATGCGTTTAATTATGCCTTAGCGTCATCAATGCATAGTCCAACACTCAGAGTGTATACCTCATCTGATATGCTGGGAGTTCAAATCGGTGGTACGGTTAAAAACGTATTAGCGATTAGCGCTGGCATTTCAGATGGCTTGGGGTTCGGTGCGAATGCTCGTGCAGCGTTAATTACTCGAGGCATGGCTGAAATATTACGTTTAGCTGCTAGTTTAGGGGCGAACACAGAAACGATGTTTGGTTTATCAGGCATTGGTGACTTGATACTAACGTGTACGGATGATCAAAGCCGCAACCGCCAACTTGGTCTAGCAATTGGCCGTGGCTTGAGTGTCGAAGATGCTGTTACTGAAGTCGGTAAAACGGTTGAAGGTATGCATGCGGCAAAAGAAGTGTTGTTGCGAGCTCAGCAAGCAGGCATTGAAATGCCAATTGTAGAGCAAGTTTGTAAAATACTATTTGAAGGACGGGACCCTCGTGAATCAGTCCAAGCCCTGCTTTGTAGAGAACAAAAAGCAGAAGAACTTAGTCCTACCAAAACTGCAAAAATTTAAAGAGGAATTTTTATGCGTAAGATTGTTAAATTAGGCAGCACGATTGCAATTAGTATGGTGCTTGCTGGTGGATTGACTGCATGTGGCGGCATGTTTACACCCGATGAACCGTTAACAGAAAGCGAGTTATTACAGGGACAAGAAGGTCGTATCTTGTGGGAAGCTGGACTGCAGTATGTAAAGCTAGTTGGTCGTGATTCTGGTAGTTTGGCAAATGAACACCCAGAGTCACTTACAAGCGAGCAGATGCGAACAGTCTTAAGGTCCCTGAATGTGATTGAATCCGGTCTCTTTAAGGTAGAAGAAGTTCCATTGTTTTCAAGTAGTGAATTAGTTATTTTGAGTACTGCTATTGCGAACGGCTTGACACAGGCAAGCCCAAACGATGATGTTAACTTTGTGTCTGTTGGTACTCATAAAGGCGGACTTGCTAAAGAGCGAAAAACAACCACTGGTCGTGTATTTATTAGCGGTGGTCGCTTAAATATCATTTTTGGACTTGTTCATGAGCTATATCGAGATAAAGATATTGCTACTGGGCAAGAGATTGATCGTCGTGTGAATCCACTACTACCAGGTAAGCGTTCATTTGACTCTGAACCTGATTCACGAGTTTCTTTAGACAAAGGTCAATCTTTCTATCTTGACCCAGAAACAGGAAAAGAACGTAGCGACTGGGTTGTGATTGATATTGCAACAGTCTTACAAGCCGCGAAAGAGCGTCAAACAGGTGATTCAGGTTTAGTGAGTCCTGAATTGTTAGAAGATGTAGCTCGGAGCAAACAAGACGCTTCAAATCTTCGTCATGATGTGGGCAATATGAAAGAAATTATTTTTGAAATGTCTGAAGAAATTGAAACATTGAAAAAAGAACTTGAGTTATTAAAGAAATAATATTTAACTCAATGCGTTAAAAGAAAAGGAGCTACGGCTCCTTTTTTATTGCATATTATAAGCTATATCGACGGTCGCCCAATTGGCAGCGAACTAACGGACTATTAAGGCCTCGGCTGATGGTGAGGGCTTTGAAGGTTTCCCCCATTTGTGAGGGTAATGTTAGACGCTTAATCTCAGTTGATTGTGAGAATAAAGTAAGCTCATCTGTGTGTTCATTATTGAGCGATAATTCAGTAATTCCACCCGCTAATAAAAAGTCAGCCTGAGATTGAAAACCATCAACATCTAAACCACTATCTATAGCTACTTGGGCTAATGATGTGAAATCAACATGAGCGGTAAGATCTTGCAGGCCTTGCAATATCAGAGGGTTGCTATGACCTCGATGCTGGTAATAGCACATTAAAGTGCCTTGTGAGCGCTGTGGGTGGTAGTAATCTGATTGTGGGTAACCATAATCAATAATAAAGATTGCACCTCGCGTCAGCTTATCAGCAAGACTTGATAGCCATGCTTTTGCTGCAAGATTAACTTCGCTAATCGTGTCGTTATTATCGACAATACCTTTGACTATCTCAGCATGTGATGCAAGATCAGTATTTGATAAGGGGCCATTACACCACTGAAACTGCCCTGCTTGGTACTCTATATAACGTTCATAAACGTGATCATTACTAAAGTGCAGGCAATGAACAGGCATGGCATCACAGACTTCATTTGCCAAAATTACGCCTACAAAATTTTCAGGTAGTTGTTCAAGCCAAATTATACGACCACAAAGGTGAGGAAGTGATTTTTCTATGTGTTTATACTGCCTTTCACGTAAGTCAGCACTTGCTTCTATAATGTAATAACGGTTTGGTAGGCTGGATTTAAGTTCTAATTCTTTGAGAATATCCACTGCCATGGTACCGCTACCTGCACCAAATTCTAGGATGTTGGCTTCATTTAGTTGTGTGAAAACATCTTTTATATGATTGGCTAAGGTTTTAGAGAAAAGTGATGATATTTCGGGCGCAGTTGTGAAGTCACCCTGCTCGCCTAGTTTATGACTACCGGCACTGTAGTAACCTAAGCCCGGGGTGTAAAGGCAACACTGCATATACTCGGCAAAGGTAATTTTTCCGCCTTGTTCAGCAATTCTTTGCTGAATGATCTGCATGAGTTTATCACTGTGCTGTTGCGCTATAGGGTCAGGAACAGGTAATTTGTCAGTCATAAGAATACGAAATATAGGGTGTCGATCAGTGTTAGAAAATGCAATTTTAGTTACAGGAGCGGGACGCCGAATAGGCAATCATATTGCGATGCGTCTGCAACAAGAAGGTTATACCGTTCTCGCCCATTATCGTACGCATACTCCTGAAATCCAAGTGTTGGAAGAAAATGGTGTGCAAACGATCCAAGCTAACTTTACTAATAGTGATGCAATATTGCAGTTTGTTGAACAGCTACAACAACGGTGCATAAGCTTTCGAGCGTTGATTCATAACGCCTCTTCCTTCGAAGCAACATCAAATAATTTAGTGGAAGCAGCAGCTCAATATGAGCAGTTTTTTAATGTACATATGATGGCTCCTTTTTTAATAACGGAAGGTTTGAAGTCATTGTTAGAGGTGAATGATGATATTCCCGCAGACATTATTCATATCACTGATATCAATGTTGAGAACCCGACACCGAAGTTTGATATTTATGGCACAACCAAGGCTGGCCTGCACAATATGATGCTGGTGTTAGCAAAAAAATTAGCGCCAAACATTAAGGTCAATGCTGTTGCTCCGGGCCCAGTGTTATTTACAGACTTGCATTCAGAAGGAGTTAAAAAGACGATGTTATATGAAACACCTTTAGCAAAAGAAGGTGGTGCAGAACCTGTTTATTTAGCGGTTCAAAGCCTGCTCAATAACCCTTTTATCACTGGTGCCAGCATCCCTGTTGATGGTGGTCGCCGTTTGTCCAAACGTTAAATTATCAAGACTTATCTCGACGCCTGCTTGTTTTAGATTGAACGGCACTTGATTGAGGTAGGCAATGAGTTCATCGAGCAAAGGGTACAGAAAGTACTCATCAGTAATGGTATGTGCTGCACGTTGCGCATCATCTGGAAATTTAATATCCGTCAAAATATCGAGATCAGCAGGTCGATCTTTAGTTTTACGATTTGGATCATTTCGATTTCTACCTAGCTTGATTTCGATTGCATTACAGATCTGCTTTAGCTTGTCTGTTTTATCGTCAGTTTCAATAAATATCGCAACATTGAGAAAATCGCGCGTACTGTTCATGCCAATGGGAGGAATAGACAGTACGCGACTCAAAGATAGTTGCGGATAATAATCAAGCAATGAGGAAATGATTTCTTGAATATTGTCATAGGGATCAATATTACTGCCTATGCCGAGCAAATAACCTGATTGCGAATTGGACATTATTTTGCGCGCTCGATAATAATTCGGGCCGTATTCTGACCGTGTAATGCAACAGGCTTACTGAGTGTTAATTTGAGCTTAGGAATAGGAAACTCTTTCAATAATAAAGCGCAAAGATCTTCGGCTAATGTTTCGATAAGTTGATAGCGACTAGATTCAACAAATTCAACAATGGTATTAGCTACAGAACCATAATCTAAGGTGTCAGCAATATCATCACTTTTCGCTGCTTTGCGAATATCCCAGTCCATTTCTAAATCGAAACTAAGAGTTTGTAGGGTTTCGCGTTCCCAGTCGTAAATACCGATGATGGTGTCGATGTGTAAATCGTTAAGAAATATTTTGTCCATGAGTCACTGTATAGAAAATGTAGAAATAGCCCTATAATACGGGTTCAATCAAATGAGGTGAATCATAACATGCTTGAAACACTTGCCTTACCGATGGTGGTAATTGTAGGCGCATATTTAATAGGCTCTTTGTCGAGCGCGATTATGCTTTGTAAATTAGCAGGTCTTCCAGATCCTAGAACACAAGGTTCAGGTAATCCAGGCGCAACCAATGTACTGAGGTTCGGCGGTAAGAAGCTTGCTGCAACCGTATTGATTATCGATGTTATTAAAGGCGTGGTTCCGGTTGTTATAGCGATATTTTTAGATTTAGAACAATCTTGGATTGCGGCAACAGCATTAGCTGCCTTCCTAGGCCATCTATTCCCACTTTTTTTCCAATTTAAAGGTGGTAAGGGTGTAGCGACAGCGTTGGGCGGATTTTTAGCGCTTAATCCTGCAATGGCTGGGATTGTCTTATTAAGTTGGTTAGCAGTGTTCATCTTGACCCGTATATCATCGCTTTCAGCTATTATCGCGGCATTATTAGCCCCTGTTTATAGTCTATGGTTTTTAGATAACATCACGGCTCGTTGGATAGTATTAGTAATGGCTGTACTGCTTGTAGGGAGACACCATGGCAATATTAAACGCCTGTTGTCAGGCGAAGAAACTAAATCTAAGTAATAGAGAGTAGAAGAGATAATTATGGCAGGATCAATGCGAGACCAACTGCTTAAAATGGGCGTTGTGGATAAGAAAAAAGCTAAAAAAGTGCAGCAGCAAAAGCGTCAGGATGTGAATAAAAACCGTAAAGCGGTTAAATCTGGCAAAGAAGTAAAGCAAGAAGGTGTACAGCAAGACCTTGAAAAACTCGCGCGTGAAAAACAGCAGCGTGATTTAGAGTTGAATAAACGACGTGATGAAGCACGTGCGAAAAAAGCCCTGCAAGCAGAAGTGAAACAGATCATAGAGACGAATACTGTCGAGATTCCTAACAATGCTGAACTTGCTTATAACTTCACGCATGACTCTAAGATCAGAAAAATTTACGTTACTGATGAGCAGCATAAACAATTAACTAAAGGTCAGTTAGCGATTGCAGTCGATGACAAAAAGCACCGTCTTATCCCTGATAAAGTGGCTGAAAAGGTTGAGACTCGCTTACCTAGTGCCGTGGTACGTATTCAAGCGGAATCTAAGCCGGACAAAGATGAAACGGATCCTTATGCCGAATATGAAATCCCCGATGATTTAATGTGGTAACAGCTTAGAACTAATAACTAACCAATTGGTGGAATAAGTTCATTTAAAGGCCAGCGCGGTCTAGCTGAAAAAGTGGGTTGCTCTTGTTTGACCATTGCTGACTCACGCATTGCTCCTGCGAAGGCGATCATGGCGCCATTGTCACTACAAAATGCTTGGCGAGGATAAGAAACATCAACATGTGGTATTGCATCTAAACGAGCACGCAACGCTTTATTGGCACTGACGCCGCCTGCTACGACTAAAGTTTTATGGCCAGTTTCTTTCAAAGCGCGTTTACATTTTATCGCTAAGGTTTCCACGGCCGCTGTTTGAAAGGCTAAACAGATATCAGCTTTATCTTGCTCAGTTTGCTTACTATCCCGCCATGTATTCATTGCAAATGTTTTTAAACCACTAAAACTGAAATCCATACCGGGACGATTGGTCATAGGGCGTGGAAAAAGGTATTTATCAGGCGTACCACTTTCTGCAAGCGCCGCTAAAATTGGGCCGCCAGGGTAGCTCAGTCCTAACATCTTGGCGGTTTTATCAAAGGCCTCTCCTACAGCATCATCGATAGATTCACCCAATAATTCATATTGCCCTATACCTTGGACATCAATTAGTAATGTATGACCTCCTGAAACTAATAGAGAGACAAAAGGAAATGCAGGTGGATTATCTTCCAGTAAAGGTGATAGCAAATGCCCTTCCATATGGTTAATTGCTAAGGCTGGAATGTCTAATGCCCAAGCAATACTGCGGCCAATTGCCGCACCGACTAACAATGCGCCAACTAAACCTGGTCCTGCGGTATAGGCAACGGCATCAATATCATCACGGTCGAGCTTAGCTTCTGTTAAGACTTCATCAATTAGTGGTAAGGCTTTGCGGATATGATCACGTGAAGCCAGCTCAGGGACTACCCCACCGTATTCTGCGTGCATGGCAATTTGGCTAAAAAGTGCGTGTGCTAACAAGCCTTTATCAGTATCATATAGAGCAATACCTGTTTCATCACAGGATGATTCGATGCCTAAAATGCGCATAATTTATTTGTCCGCTGCTTATAATTCATCGACATATTATGCCTACTTTAGAAATTAGTTGATCTTTGTTATTGATCTTTCGTACAATTGTGGGCTTTTCCATATAAAATTTTGTAGGAAGTATTAATGCCTTCAGTACGCTTAAAAGAAAACGAACCATTTGACATCGCTTTACGCCGCTTCAAACGTGCTTGTGAAAAAGCAGGTACAGTGACAGAAGCTCGTGCTCGTCAACAATACGAAAAACCAACTACAGTACGTAAACGCGCTGCTGCAGCTGCTGTAAAACGTCACCAAAAGAAAGTATCACGTGAAAGCGCTCGTCGCGTTCGCATGTACTAAGAAAAGACGAATATTATGCCTGCAGAATCTAGTCCTTTAAAGGTTACTATTCAAGATCAAGTCAAAACCGCCATGCGCGCGAAAGACAAAGATCGCCTTGCAACATTGCGCCAAATCACCGCTGCAATTAAACAATATGAAGTAGATAACCGTGAAGATCTTAGCGATGATGGCATCGTTATTATCTTGACTAAGATGTGTAAGCAACGTCGTGACTCCTTAACCCAATTTCAAGAAGCAGGTCGTGATGACTTAGCTGTTATTGAAATTGCTGAGTTAGCTATCATCGAAGAGTTTATGCCAACACCATTAACTGACGATGAAATTGCAGCAGAAATTGCTGCGACAATTGCGGAGCTTGGTGCAAGTGGTCCTAAGGATATGGGTAACGTAATCAAAGCATTGCGTCCTAAATTCCAAGGCCGTGCAGATATGGGTGCAGTGAGTGGCCTGGTTAAGGCTGCGCTTACGGCGTAATGTGACTCTCTTGCCGATTTTAAATCTAGGCAAGTTAGTGACTACAGAATTAAATCGGTCATAGACATCTCGTCATGGCCGGTAAAATTCCTCCTCAGTTTATTGATGAATTATTAACTCGCGTTGATATTGTTGATATTATTGATGCACGAGTCCCGCTAAAAAAAGCAGGTAAGAACCTCCACGCCTGTTGTCCATTCCATAATGAAAAAACACCTTCATTTACCGTAAGTGCTGATAAGCAGTTTTACCACTGTTTTGGTTGCGGCGCCCATGGCACGGCAATTGGTTTCTTGATGGAATATGAGCAGATGAGCTTTCCGGAGTCAATCCACGAGCTTGCTGAGCATGTGGGAATGACCGTTCCTGTTAGCCAATCTTTATCTGCTACACCTGCTTCCCAGAACTTATATGACTTGTTGGATAAAGTTAATCAATATTACGTTCACCAGTTAAACAACCACCCCCAACGAGATCAATTTACTGCTTATTTACAAAAGCGGGGCTTGTCTCGTCAGACCATTGAGCATTTCAATATCGGCATGGCACCAGATGGCTGGGATAATGTGTTGCGAGCCTTTGGTAGCAATGATGCCATACGAAAACAGCTAGATGAAGCAGGACTATTAAGCAGCAATGATAACGGTCGGACCTATGATCGTTTTCGCAATCGCATTATGTTCCCCATTCGTGATCGTCGAGGCCGTGTTATTGGCTTTGGTGGTCGAGTATTAGATGATAGTACTCCCAAGTATTTAAACTCACCTGAAACACCTGTGTTTCATAAAGGTAACGAGTTATATGGCTTATACCAAGCACGCAAAGCAAATCGAAAGCTAGAGCGAATTGTTATCGTCGAAGGCTATATGGACGTGATCGCACTTGCTGAAAAAGGTGTGACCAATGCTGTAGCAACACTTGGTACGGCTACTACCCCCGATCATCTTCGCCAATTACTACGCAGTGCACCAGAAATTGTATTTTGTTTCGATGGCGATCGAGCGGGGCGTGAAGCCGCATGGCGTGCTGCAGAAAATGCATTGCCACTACTGGGCGGTAATCATCAATTGAAATTTATGTTCTTAGCTGATGGTGAAGATCCAGATAGTTTAGTGCGAGCCCAAGGTGCAGAAGCATTTAATCAGTTAGTGGCGGGTGCCAAAAATTATTCTGATTTCTTTTTTGAAAGCTTAGAAAAGCGAGTTGATATTGACTCAATGGATGGCCGTGCACGTTTAGTTGAAATAGCAAAACCTTACCTGCGCCATGTGCCAGCAGGTATCTATCGCGATATGTTAGAACAGCGCTTGGCTGAAAAAGCACAGACAAGTACGACGACACTAAATAGACATCTTGAAAAACCAGCGGAGCAAGTTACCCGCAAATTAAATACTTCGACTAAAGCGAATAATAATTATTCACCGATTAGAACTGCGATTACGATACTTTTGCAACACCCTGAGTTGATAGATGAAGTATGCCCTTTTGATAAATTAGCCTTACTTGATTTACCAGGAATGAATATTTTAGTGAAAATGCTTGAAACTTTGACTGAACACCCCCATCTAAAGACTGCAGCTTTGTTAGAGCGCGCTCGTGATACGGAATATGCGGGGCACCTACAACGCTTAGCAGTACAAGCGCTAACATTGAATGCTGAACAATTAAAACCAGAATTGAATGGTATCCTCTCACAGTTGCAGCAACAAGCAATCTCTGAGCGGTATGAATATTTAGAAAATAAAGGGTTACGTAACTTAACACCTGCCGAGTTAGCCGAATATAAAGGTTTCTAGGGAATAGCTGTTAAAAATGCGCAAACAAATGCGTGCATTATTATAGGGTTATCGCTATAATGCACGGCTGCGATTTATCGCTAAACAACCAGATACATTAAAGAGGTCAAATGAAAGATCAACAGTCACGCATAAAAGCACTGATTACCCTAGGTAAGGAGCGTGGCTATCTTACTTATGGTGAGATTAATGACCACTTACCAGAAGATACGGTCGATGCAGATCAGATCGAAGATATCATTGGTATGTTTAGTGATCTTGGCATCATGGTTCACGAAGATGGCCTAGATACCGATGAAATGGAACGTTTGGCAGAAGCGGCATCAACGAATGATGACGTGTCTACCGATGAAGCTGCGGCAGTGCTTGCAAGCTCTGATGGTGAATTTGGTCGAACCACTGATCCAGTCCGTATGTATATGCGTGAAATGGGCTCAGTTGAATTACTGACACGTGAAGGCGAAATCGTTATCGCTAAACGTATTGAGGCTGGCCTAAAAGAAAGCTTAACAATGCTTTCAACATATCCACCATGTATTACCGAATTCCTAGCACGTTACGCCGCTGTTGAAGCAGGTGATCTGCGCTTAAATGAACTAATTAAAGGCTTTATCCTTCCAGAAGAGGAAGAAGCAGCTATTGTCCCTGCGGCAGGTGCAGGAACGCCAGCAAGCGACGATGATGACGAAGAAGATGAATCTGCACAAGGTGTAGATCCTGAAGAAGCGCGTGAACGTTTTGAAGCATTAATTGCTGCGAATAAAAAATTCCACGAGGCCCCAGATACTGCGGGACAAGAAGCTGTAACAAGCTTATTCATGGAATTTAAGCTAACACCAAAAACATTAATTGCATTGAATAGCCTGATGTCAGAAACAGTCAGTGTTATTCGTCAACAAGAGCGTGCAATTGCTAAGATTGTTGTTAACGAAGCTAAAATGAATCGCCGTGACTTTATCGACTCATTCACAGGTAACGAAATAAACCTTGAATGGACGGATAAACATATCCGCGCTAAAAAGCATTACTCATCAACCATTAAGAAAAACTTAGACACAATTCTAGCGGCACAAAGTAAATTGGCTGAACTATCAGAAGATAGAGCAATGCCAATTGCTGAAATTAAAGAAATAAGCCGTCAAATGTCTATTTCTGAAGCAAAAGCGCGTCGTGCTAAGAAAGAAATGGTCGAAGCTAACTTACGTTTGGTTATCTCAATCGCGAAGAAATACACCAACCGTGGTTTACAGTTCTTGGATTTAATCCAAGAAGGTAATATTGGTTTGATGAAAGCAGTTGATAAGTTTGAATATCAACGTGGTTATAAGTTCTCAACTTATGCAACATGGTGGATTCGTCAAGCAATTACTCGTTCAATTGCTGACCAAGCACGTACAATTCGTATCCCAGTCCATATGATTGAAACAATCAACAAACTGAACCGAATTGCGCGTCAAATGTTGCAAGAAATGGGTCGTGAGCCAACACCGCAAGAATTAGCTGAAAAAGTTGATATGCCTGAAGATAAAGTACGTAAAGTACTTAAAATCTCTAAAGAGCCTATTTCAATGGAAACACCAATTGGTGATGATGAAGATTCGCACCTAGGTGACTTTGTAGAAGACGTTAACGTCATGTCTCCACAAGATTCTGCAATGATTGAGGGACTAAGAGAGGCAACTCAGGGTATACTAGGCGGTCTTACGGAGCGTGAAGCAAAAGTATTAAGAATGCGCTTTGGTATCGACATGAATACAGACCACACTTTGGAAGAAGTGGGTAAACAATTTGACGTAACACGTGAGCGTATTCGTCAAATTGAAGCAAAAGCGTTACGTAAATTACGTCACCCAACACGTTCAGATCAGTTGAAAAGCTTCTTGGAGACTGACAAGTAAAAGTTTTGGGCCTATAGCTCAGTTGGTTAGAGCAGGGGACTCATAATCCCTTTGTCCGGGGTTCAAGTCCCTGTGGGCCCACCATTACACAGCAAAGCCTCAGCACTATTTCAGTG
>NODE-233-length-20173-cov-4.75728_pt1 | contig 20173 bp, 16 predicted proteins | sample MGYA00139097_ERZ477577 | MGnify/ENA metagenome assembly ERZ477577
TTGATCGTGATTGACGCCGAAACAGGTGAATACAGATACGAAGAAGTAGTTAGGGCAGAAGGAAAGAGTAGCGCAGAGATCAAAGCAAGAGCAAAATCCTGGTTGACAAAGTATTATACACAAATAGACTCTATCATATCAGATTCTTCAAGTGTAAAACAATTAAATACCTTTCATTTCAAATGGAAATTGATCACAAAAACTATAGATGTTGATCTCTATTTTGATGTTTCTATAAAAACCAAAGACAATCGCTATAAGTATGATTTTAGCAATTTTAAGGTTGGGAAATACGTAAAAGGTGACCTTCAGGCGATTGATCTAAAGACCTATATCGAAAGGTTTCCGAGTGAGTATCAGATTTTTGTTGAAGAACCTATCGATACAGAGATGACCAAAGCGATCAGCAGTCTGAGTTATTATATTGCCAATAATAAATTAGAACCAGATGAGGATGATTGGTAGTCTTTATAGATAGTCCAATACCCTTTCAAGAGCCATTCCCCTAGACGCTTTTATTAAAAAAGTTGTGTCCTTAAAGTGCTGCTGTTTAAGTAGCGCTGTGAATTCATCAAAGCTCTTGACCTGAACAACTTCTTTTTTGGAAATTTCGGTTTTAACGAATGCTTCTCCTATCAAATACACAAGATCAATGTCAGACTCGATGACCAAATCTGCAATCTTTTGGTGTTCCATGCCTGAATCTTTGCCTAATTCGAACATATCCCCCAATATGGCCACTTTTTTAACAGCTGATATGTTGTTAAGATTTTGAATCGCTGCCTCCATACTATTGGGATTGGCATTATAAGCATCCAGAATGATCCTGTTTGATTCGCGTTTAATGATCTGTGACCTGTTATTATCAGGTACAAACCCTTCTATAGCTTTTTTGGTCTTTTCTGTTTCAACCCCAAAATATTTCCCTATGCTTACCGCCGCAGCAATATTGGCATAATTATAACTCCCGATAAGCTGGCTTTCCATAGGTAGTCCTTCAAACTCTATACGAACAAACGGATCCGCCCCAAGAAAAGTTACCTGATAATCAGTCCCGGAAGCCCCAAATAAAATCCTGTCCATACCAGTTGATTTTTCCATTTGAATTGCATCATCCTGATTGACAAAAACCTTTTTACTGTATTTTTCCAAATGCCTGTACATTTCTGTTTTACCTTTTATGACGCCTTCATAACTACCAAACCCTTCTAGGTGAACCCTTCCAAAATTAGTGATATACCCAAAGTCAGGTAGTGCGATGCCACATAAATTTTCTATTTCAAGCTGGTGGTTGGCACCCATTTCAACAACCCCAAAATTATGTTCGGGGGTCATAGACAGCAAAGTCAAAGGAACACCAATATGATTGTTCAAATTCCCTTTTGTGGCAAAACAATCGAATTGCTGCTTCAAAACGTTATGGATCAGCTCTTTGGTAGTAGTTTTTCCATTACTACCGGTTAATGCCAGTATAGGGATATTCAACTGTTGTCTATGGTATGTGGCAAGATGCTGTAAACAGCTCAATACGTCCTCAACCAAGATCATCCGCTGATCAACCTGATATGCCTCTTCATCGATTACAGCATAATTTGCACCATTTTCGAGGGCCTGGAGAGCATATTCATTACCATTAAAACTTTCCCCTTTTAAAGAAAAATAGATGGCATTATTCACATCATCTCTTGTATCCTTGACAACCTTATAACTCATCTTATACAAGTCGTATAATTCTTTTATTTCCATAAAGTAACTGTAAAAAAAAACTCAATATCAGAAATGATATTGAGTTTTTTAATCTTGTAGATCCGAGATCTTTATTTCGATTCTTTTCTTCTTCTTGAGTAAGACATCTGACCTAGTTTATCAGTGGCACATCTGAAACCAATAAAGTTCGTCGCCATGTATTCAGGTAAGTATCTTCTTTGAGCAGGGTCTAACCAAAAAGCTCTGTCTTTCCATGATCCACCTTTAAAAACCCTTGTCTGATCACTGATCAATGTGTTTCTTGTTTTCGTGTCATATTGCTGAATGATTAATCCGCTTTCCCCGATTTGTCTCGGTATTTTAGGAGAATTATACATTCTTGGTTTTTCTTCAGAGTCATCTTCATCTCTGAAATATTGTTTTGTAGAAGCCAAATCACCATCACCATTGTCAATATTATATGCCTTTTCATAATTGTTTCTCATAAAGGCATCTCTTTTGGTTACCGGAACATATTTAACACTACCTGGAAGATCTTTAGGAACGATCTTACCATTGTCAAGCGTATCGAATTCCACACTATTGTAATCTACCACAACCACATTTCCTTCTTTATCAATTTGCTTTTTGTTAAAAACATTTCCTCTAAAGTAACTGAAATCATTTGCATCATTATCAATGATAGGTCTGTAGACATCGGCTACCCATTCGGCTACGTTACCACTCATATCGTATAATCCAAAAGCGTTAGGCTTATATGACTTGATTTTCATGGTAATATCGGCTCCATCATTACTCCAACCAGCTAAACCACTATAATCTCCCTTTCCTTGTTTAAAATTCGCCATTTGGTCACCTTTATATCTTCTTGACTCTTCTCGAGTTGAATGACCGTTCCAAGAATATTTCTTTCTTCCACGAATTGAATTGTATTCTCTGTTTTCGAGCTCTGCCTTGGCAGCATATTCCCATTCTGCCTCTGTTGGCAGTCTGAAACGTTGTGCCAGGATACCATCTGATGTTTTCACATGACGTCCGGTAAATGACCCTTCTGATTTTTTCTCTTTTTGAGAAAAATCTCTGATTCCCTTGAATCGCCTTCAAATAATAAGTTCGGGTTGGTTAAATAAGTTTCCGTATCGAATCTATTAGCTCCTTCAACATCCAGAGAATCCATATCGAATAAAGTATGTAATACACCTTTATCTATTAATATTTTTTCATTCACCCTGTCAGTCCTCCACTTACAGTATTCTGAAGCTTGTCTCCAAGATACACCTACAACCGGATATTCTGCATAAGCCGGATGTCTGAGATAATTTTCGGTTAATAATTCATTAAAACCTAAAGTATTTCTCCACACCAAAGTATCTGGCAATGCAGCCTGATAAATTTTTCTGTATGTATCGTCAGATGGTGGGAAAACTTTTTCCAAATACTGCAGGTACAATAAGTACTCAATATTTGTCACCTCGGCCTCATCCATATAGAATGAACGAACCTGCTGTTTCACCGGAGTTGTATTCCAGTCAAACATCACGTCATCCTGAACGCTACCCATTGTAAAGGTACCTCCTTCAATCAACACCATTCCCGGTGGAGGTCCAGTTTCCCTGTAGTTGGTATTAGCCTGAAAACCACCATACTTTGGGTTATTATACTCCCAACCTGTCAAAGTGGAAACACTCTTATTACTTTTACTGCAACTCGCCATAAGCACAGTGGTTAATAATAGGAGCAAAACCTTGTTACTGCTAAACTTTTTCATAATTATTAATTAACTATTTTTTAGATAAATACTAAAACTTTCGAACCTGATAATGAATCGGTTTTTAACCAAACATATTTCCGCTTCAATGCTTGTATAACGATAGTTTTGATTGTTTATTATGTTTACTGTTGTAAAATATTTAAATTTGAACGTTTGCTGTCACTCATGATTCTAAAAAAGTATTTCCTTTTTTTTGTTTTTCTGTTAAATAGTTGTTTTATTTTTTCTCAAAACACTGTTAAACAGACATTTAATCTTGTTTGGAATGACAGAAGCACGGTTCAAATAAGCAGTGAAAAATCCATTATCCTGCCTTTGGTAGCGGATAATTTTTTTGATGAACACAAAATCCCTTCTTTCTCCCACATTTTCAATTTGCAAAACAAAGCAATAGTTGCAGACTACCAAATTATAAATGTTAAATATTCGTTATTACCGAAATCCAGTCTAAAGGACATTGAAACAGCATTTGTTCCTAAAGAAATAAAAAGTGAGTTTCAAATCAGTAAAATAAAGGATAGATCTGTGGCGGTACTTACCTTAACACCGCTTATAAATGATCAGGGGCAAATCAAAAAAATCATTTCATTTGACTTGAGTTATGTTCTTACTGAGAATGCCCCGCTGAATACATTGCAAAAATCAAACACTGGCTTCGTCTCTAATTCAGTCCTGGCGAACGGTACCTGGTATAAATTTAAGGTTGATACAACCGGAATATTTAAAATAGATAAGAATTTATTGCAGGAAATAGGGGTGAATCCGTCGGGGGTGAACCCAAAAAACATTAAAATATTTGGGAATGGAGGCAGACTTTTACCCCAGTTGAATAGTGATTTCAGGTATGATGATCTTCAGGAAAATGCCATTTATGTAGAAGGGGAAAATGATGGTGTTTTTGATGATCAGGATTTTGTTTTGTTTTACGCCCGGGGCCCACACCACTGGAACATAGATTCCGGTCAGGTTGATCTGAGCAGGCATGAAACAAATATATACAGTGACTTTGCCTACTATTTCATTACTACTGATGGTGGCCTTGGAAAACGGGTTCAGAAAAAATCCAGGGTTGACCAACCAAGCGATGCAATCATCAATACTTTTCAGGATTTTTTACTTCATGAATTTGAGAATATCAATTTGTTTGCCAACGGACAGCAATGGATGGGAGAGGATTTTAGCTTTGAAGAGCGTCAGCGCTTCAATTTTGTTTTTTCAAATATAGATCCAACACAAGCCCTTACAATTAGAGCCAGAGGAGCGGCTATTTCCTCTAACAATACGCAAATGGAGTTTACAATTAATGGCCAGGAGCTGCTAACCTTAGACTTCAGGGGGCTATCGTTGGGTTCATTAAGCCTCGCTTCACCGGATGAGGAGTCACAAAGCCTTTCGCTAAATCAGGAACAGCTCAGTATAGACATCAATTATATGAATGGTGGAAACCCATCTTCAAGGGCCTATCTGGATTTTATTGAAGTTATTGGCACAAAGAATCTGATTGCCGATGGCCAGCAGTTTTCATTTAGAAATGTAAACACTTTAAATCCAGCACTGGTTTATGAATACCAGATTCAAAACAATTCAAATATCAATCAGTTATGGGACGTAACGGATCCTATAAACCCCTTGCTCATAGACAATCAAAATGAGGAGTCCAATTTTTCATTTAAGGCCTTCGGAGGAGCTTTAACAGAATATATTGTACATGGCAATGACAATTATTTTATTCCGGAAACCGTCGACAATAATGAAGTAGCCAATCAAAATCTTCACAAATTAAAAGATATCGATTACCTTATCGTAACCCGGGATTATCTTTCATCTGAGGCTGAGCGATTAGCAGCATATCACCGTGAGAATTCAGGTTTTAACGTTGAAGTTGTGGACCTGGAACAGATTTATAATGAATTTGCGTCAGGATCCCCTGACCTTACAGCAATAAGAGACTTTGCGCGTTTTTTATACACGAATGCCTCAAGTGACCAGGACAGAATCAAATATATATGCCTTTTCGGTGATTCCTCCTTTGATTTTAAGGACAGGATAACGGATAATAATAATGTGATACCGGCCTTTCAGTCCTACGAAAGTTTCAACCTAGTTACTTCCTATGTTACGGATGATTATTACGGATTGATGGATGATAATGAGGGCCTATTGGGAAGCGCCGACATGCAGGATGTTGCTACGGGAAGGTTTCCTGTTACCTCCCTCAATGAAGCCAGGGAAACCATCAATAAAACCTTAAATTATTATGCGGATGGCTCAATTGGAGACTGGAGAAATACACTTACTTTTGTTGCAGATGATCCTGATGAACCGGAGGAGTTTGTGTTGCAACAGGCGGTTGATCTTATCGCTCAGGAAGTAGAAGAAAATAAGCCTCAGTTCAATTTAAAAAAAATATATGCTGATGCGTATCAACAGGTCAGCTCTGCTGGTGGAGAACTTTACCCAACCGTAAACGAAGCCATAAACAATGCTGTTGAGACCGGAACTTTAATACTTGATTATTTTGGTCATGGAGGAGTGAATGGCTGGGCCAATGAAAGAATACTTGAGGTACCTCAGATTCAAAGTTGGAATAATTTTAATACCCTGCCTCTTTTTATAACCGTTACCTGCGAATTTGCAAGGTTTGACAACCCAAACAGACCGACGGCAGGTGAATATACATTTCTAAACAGTAAAGGGGGAGCCATAAATATGATTTCGACTTCACGCGAAATTTTTATCAGCGTTGGACAGGTATTTAACAGAACCCTGATGCAGAACTTATTAGGTTTTAATGGAGAAAGTTATACGATTTCAGAGGCATTGATGTATACCAAGCATGATTTTGGATCCAATCAAAGGTTCTTTATTTACAACTTTGGTGACCCTGCCATGAAACTTGCCCAGCCAGAGCCTAATATCAGGATTACAAAAATCAATGACATTGACTTGACCCAATCCACAGACACACTTAAGGCCCTTTCCAAAATCAAACTTGAGGGAATGATCACCGATCAAAATGACCAGATCATCAATTCCTATAATGGAACCCTAACAGCAACTATTTATGATAAGCCGCTGAACAAATCAACCCTGGATAACGATAACTTTGGCAAGAAAATGGCCTTTACAGCTATAGAAAGCAAAATCTTTAGAGGAAGAGCCTCGGTGACCAATGGTGCTTTCGCTTTTGATTTTATCGTTCCCAAAGATATACGTATCGCCTATGGCAAGAGTAAAATCAGCCTGTATGCCGAAAATTCCTCAAGTGACAAAACCGGTTCAGATCAGGAAATTATCATTGGCGGAATTGACACCAATGCGCCATCGGACACTGAAGGGCCCGCAATTCAACTTTTTATGAATGATGAATCATTTGTTGACGGAGGCAATACAAATGAATCTCCCGTTCTTTATGCAATATTGCAGGATAATTCAGGGATCAATACCTCAATCACTTCAGTTGATCATGATATCATTGCCATTCTGGACGATGATAATGCGAATCCTTATGTATTGAATGACTATTATGAAACCGAGTTAAACGACTTCCAAAAGGGTAAAGTAAAGTTCCCGTTTCGCAATCTGGAGCCCGGTTTACACAATATTAAATTTAAATGTTGGGACACATACAATAATCCATCAGAATCGACGTTAAGTTTTATTGTAGTCAATGACAATGACTTAATATTAAGTAATGTATTGAATTATCCGAATCCGTTCGTAAACTATACCGAATTTTGGTTTAATCACAATAAGCCAAACGAATCTTTAGAGGTTCAGGTGCAAATATTCACGGTTTCTGGTAAACTAATAAAAACCCTTACACAAGCTGTTCAATCGGACGGGCTGCTATCCAGAGATATAACCTGGAATGGTCTTGATGATTTTGGAAACAAGATTGGTAAGGGCGTTTATGTATACAAGCTTCATGTTAGATCACAAATATCAAATGCAAAAGCAGAAAAATTTGAGAAACTTGTCATTTTACAATAACAGTTTAGATCTCAACCCCTAAAAATAATTTCATTAGATGAAAAAAATAAGTCTAATTGCCATCGCAACCATCATGGGACTTTTCAGTTCATATGCACAAGACGAAGTAAATCCAATTACTACAGCAGCACCTTTTCTATTAATAGCACCGGATGCGAGAGCAGGTGGATTAGGAGATATGGGAGCCGCAACATCTTCGGATGTCAGTTCAATGCACTACAATGCAGCTAAATATGCCTTTGCTGAATCGCAATGGCAAATTGGACTGAACTACACACCTTGGTTAAGAAATTTGACCAATGATGTGAGTCTAACCAGTTTATTTGTTGCCAACAAAATTAATGAGAGAAGTGCCTGGTCCACAAGTTTAACCTATTTTTCGCTTGGTTCCATAGAACTTACCGATGGTGGAGGAGTTAGTCTGGGATCTGAAAATCCCAATGAATTCGCAATTGACGGAGCTTATTCCCTAAAACTTAGTGAAGTAATTTCCATGGCGGTAGGTTTAAGGTACATTCATTCTAATCTTGCTGTAAGAGTTGATAATTCTGAAATTCAAACGGTCAATACTTTTGCCGTGGACGTGTCCATGTTCTACCAAAGTGAGGAACTGAACTATGGTGATTTTAACGGAAGATGGAGAGCCGGGGTAAATATATCCAATATGGGGCCAAAAGTAGAGCTTGTTCTTGGAGGGGAAGAAAGTTTTATTCCCACCAATTTAAAATTAGGAGGTGGCTTCGATTTTATTTTAGACAATTCCAATACGATAACGACCAATCTTGAATTCAATAAATTATTGGTTCCCACACCTCCGTACAGAGATCCTTCGGGAGATATAATTGCCGGAAAGGATGACAACGTAAATTTTCTTACGGGTATGTTTCAATCCTGGTATGATGCACCAAGAGGATTTGAAGAGGAAATGGAAGAGTTTACCTGGGCCTTCAGCGCTGAATACCTCTACAATGAAGTTTTCGCAGTTAGGGCAGGGTATTTTCACGAAAGCCCTAATAAAGGTAACAGACAGTTTTTCACGCTTGGGACCGGATTTAGGTTTAGAAGTACTGCACTGGATATTTCCTATTTGATCAACGCTTCTGACGTAAACAATCCATTGGAAAGCACCCTAAGGTTTTCTTTAACCATCAACCTGGGTGATTCTTATGCCTATTTCTAGGAAGCTTATCGAAGAATATGCTATATTTAGTGAATATTTCTCATAGAATTCTGTGCTCATATGGAGGATCATCGCATTTCATCAACGTTTGTCATTTATCAAAATTCAGAAGAGTTATCTGACAAGGAAAATGAATTGCTTCTAAAAGCAATCGAGGCCAGAAAAAACGCCTATGCGCCATATTCAGAATTCAAGGTCGGTGCCAGCCTATTATTGGATGACGGTAACATATTTACCGGAAATAATCAGGAAAATGCTGCTTATCCTTCAGGGATTTGTGCTGAAAGGGTCGCCATTTGGAACGCCATGTCACAATTCCCCAAGGGAATAATAAAAAAAATATTTATTACCGCCTCTTCCAAAAAAATAAGTGTTGACAGACCGGTTGCGCCCTGTGGATCATGCAGGCAAGCCATCGCAGAGTACGAAACAAAACAAGAAAGTTCAATTGAGATATTTTTTACCGGTGAATCTGGTAAAATTGTCAAAGCGCATTCCATAAAGGACCTGCTTCCCTGGCTATTTGATAACAGTATGCTGGGATGAAAAATGATATTGTTTCAAGAGAGAACCTTCATTTGGTTGTAAGTGAATTCTACAAGAGCCTGCTCGAAGATGAACAATTAAATCATTTTTTTAAAGAATTCAGGGATGTGAAAAAACTACAGGCACATCTCGACGTTTTAGTAGACTTTTGGGATAACACCTTATTCTATTCAGGTAGTTATAAAAAAAATGCCATCAAACCTCATATAAACATTCATGCGGAAAAAACAATTTCTGTAAAAGATTTTGAAACCTGGCTGTTTTTGTTTCAGAAAGCCATTGATGAAAATTTCAATGGGCCAAATGCCAATACTTTAAAAAGCAGGGCCCTGTCAATCGCTACGGTGATGAGAATTAAATTAAATATTGTTTAATTAGATAATTCTTTTAATCGAAATATCTTCTTTGAAATTTTCTGCATAACCAAAAATAACTATTATCTTCGCAGATGAAACAACTCAAATAGCAATACTCCAGAAATGAATTCAATTATCACAGGAACAGGGAGTTATATTCCGGAAACTATTAAGAAAAACACCGATTTTTTAGATAATAACTTCTTCAATGAAAAAAAAGATCATTTGGCGGACTCAAACGTTTCCATCATAGAAAAATTTGAAGGAATTACAGGAATTGAGGAAAGAAGGTATTTGGAATCGGGATTATTAAATAGTGAAATTGCGGCCATCGCTTCTGAAATAGCAATTAAAAGGGCAAATATTGACCCGGAATCCATTGATCAAATCATTTTTGCACACAATTTTGGTGATTTACAAATAGAAAATCATCAATCTGATATGTTGCCTAGTTTGGCCTCCAAGGTGAAGCACATTCTGCGTATTAAGAATCCGAATTGTGTTGCTTATGACATTATATTTGGGTGTCCTGGATGGATACAGGGTATGATTCAGGCCGATCAATTTATTCAGGCGGGAATTGCAAAAACCTGCTTGGTGATTGGTGCTGAGACCCTCTCGAGAATTATTGATCCACATGATAGGGATTCAATGATTTATTCCGATGGAGCGGGCGCCTGTATACTGGAGAAAGGAAGCGACAAGAATAAAGGAATTATAAGTCATGGTGCCCAGACTTTTACTTTTGACGAGGCTAATTATATCTTTTTTGGCGAATCTAATAAATCAGATCAATCAAGTAACAGGCGTTATTTGAAAATGCATGGAAGGAAAATTTATGAGTTTGCCCTTAACCATGTACCTATAGCTATGAAGGCTGCCCTGGATAAAGCCGGAGTACCTATTGATAAAGTAAAAAAAATTCTTATCCATCAGGCCAACGAAAAAATGGATGAAGCTATTATCAAACGGTTTTTTAGATTGTATAAAACGAAAGTACCCAAAAACATCATGCCCATGAGCATTCAGAAACTCGGAAACAGCTCTGTGGCCACCGTACCTACCCTACTCGATTTGATCTTGAACCGCAATCTGGACAAACATGAAATTAATGAAGGAGACGCCATTATTATGGCTTCAGTTGGAGCGGGAATGAACATCAATGCCATAGTATATCAGTATTAATAATATTAAAACTTTATATACTTTACTTCAATATAAATAATAAATTTGCTACCATTCAAGCGACTAATTCTCAACTTATGCAAATCAGCGAGCAAGCCAAAAAACACCTACTTGAAGCCTCTAAATGGGCTACATTTATTTCTATTGTCGGATTTATTGCCATAGCCTTATTGGTTGTTATGTCCTTTTCCATTGGAACCATCATGGCTAACTTACCCGAAGGCGCCCTTGGAGGCATATCCCCTACTTTCTTTTCATTCTTCTATCTGATTATGGCCGGGGTTTATTTTATTCCTGTTTTTTACCTTTTCCAATTCGGTCAAAAAACGAAACAGGCATTAATGAATGAAGATCACGGTTTACTCACCTTTGGCCTAAAAAAATTAAAAGCGCATTACAAATTTTTAGGCATTGTTTTAATCATCGGTCTCGTCTTGTATTTTGCCCTTATGATTTTTGGAGCCCTAGGCGCATTATTAATGTAATCTTATTGGATTTTCGAGCTTAGTTTGCCTCCTGAATCAAGTTCAAAGGGTAATTTGTCTTTTTCAAAGATTCTGACGGGTTGACCTCCTTTAAGGACCATGTCATCACCATTGACTTCCAGCCAGCTTCCTTCCCTTAATCCAAGTACAATTTCGGAATTATAAACGTGAAACTCCCTTATCCTGGTTTCCCTTGTTTCACCCTTGTGCTTTGAATTCGGGTCAGGATCGAGATAATGCGGATTAATATTAAAGGGAATCAGATTTAATGCGTCCAATGAATCAGGATGCACTATCGGCATATCATTTGTCGTTTTTACGCTTGGCCCCGCAATATTGCTTCCGGCACTTGTCCCTAAATAGGGTTTTCCATTTTCAACGGCTGTTTTCAATACTGACATCAGGTCTTTTCTTATCAAAGTATCCAGCAATACAAAAGTATTACCACCGCCTATAAAAATTGCCCCGGCGTTTTCAATGGCACTTTTCGGGTCCTTACTTTCATGAATACCTGTGACAGGAATTGCCAGCTCCTTCAAGGCTTCCCTCACCATTTGGGTATATTTCGTGAATGAAACTCCGCCTGGTCGGGCATAAGGAATAAACAAGAGGTGATCTACATTTTTAAAATGTGACTTTAAAACAGGTAACAGATATTCCAGAAACTTTTCTCCAAAAAGCGTCGAAGTACTGGCCACGATCATTTTTTTCATCTTCATATTTTAACCAAAATTACAAAACTAACTCTTTAACAAAATATTATAAGACGAATAATATTATTTTAGGCAGCAGAATCGTTTCTTTGAAAAATGAAACAGCCGTACTTATTGGTGTTTTTAGCATTTGCCTTTTCCATGACAAGTTTTGGTCAGGAATTTGGGGTCCTTGTTACCGGTGAAGTCAGAAGTGATTCTATTCCCGTTGAAGGGGTTCATATTATTAACAAAAATGCGAGAAAAGGTACTGTCAGTAATCATTTAGGGCAGTTTAAAATCACGGTTAACAACAAGGACACACTGATGTTCTCTGATATACAGTTTCAAAACAAAATCCTGGTGATCAGTCAGGACCATTTACTTACTAAGTTTGTCCCCATAAATTTGATGGAACTCACCAACGAACTGGATGAAGTAATTGTGCAACAATACGATGATATGTCAGAGGAACTGGGTTTACCCAATGCGGGGAAAGAACCGTTGGTCAAACTAGACAGAAACTTGAATCAGTACAGTCAAAAAAGCACCCCAATGGTTATACTTGAGGCTTTACTGTTTAAACCCGGGGGTATAGATGACATCTACAATATAGTTTCAGGTAACAGAAAAAGGGATAGAAAACTGAAACAACTTTTAGAAGAAGATAAATCCGTTGAGATGAATAAGGTGAACATTCAAAACATCAGGGAACATTTTCAAGATGCATTTTTTATCGATACGATCATGATTAAGGAAGAGCAGATCAATCAATTTATACAGTTTTGTATACCAAAAGGTATTGTGGAATTATACGAAAAAGGAAGGCTCATTGAAGTGATCGACATATTTCTGAAATCCAAGGATCAGTATTTACAATCTTTAGAAGAATAATTATAGGGTAGTATCCTTTAGGCTGCTTGAAACAGCTCAGCGGTTTTTCGACTCAAGGTCCTACTTATTATCTGCCAATTCCCATAAATATTTAGACGCAACTGTTTTATGCGGATGCCACACGTTTGCAATCTCATTCATTTTAAGTTTTAACTCCTTTTTTTCAAGCTCAATATTATAAAGGGATTTCATCGCATTTTGAATACCCAAATCATCAACTGGAAATACATCCGGTCTATCCATCGGGAACATCAGGATCATCTGTACGGTCCATCGGCCCACACCCTTAATCTTCGTCAAATAGTTGATGATCTCCTCATCTTCCATGGATTGTAAATAATCAAAACTCATGTTATTGGCTAACTTAAATTCCGCCACATTTTTTACGTAACGGGCCTTATTATTAGAGAGCCCAATGCTCCTTAGCAGCTCATGTTCCATGTTTAAAAGTGCCTCTGCTTCAGGATAACCATCTATAAACAAATCAGTAAATCTTCTCCAAATAATTTTTACTACTTTGATCGATAATTGCTGAGAAACTATTGAATTCATTAAAGAATAATAGATATCAATATTCAATTCAGGCTTTACTTCTTTTCCCAGAACTGAAATTGCATTATACAGAATCTCATCTTTTCTTAAATGATCCAGTATTTCTTTATGTGTCTTCAAGTTTAACTTTTTTTTTTGGGTAGTTATGTATTTCCTTAAGTACCTTTGCAGCATTCAAAAATAACACTTTTAATGATATCGAAAATAAACAAGAAACTCATCTTGCTCATCATGATCCCGCTGATGTCTTTTGGAATTCATGAATATTATATTAGTCTGACAAAGATAAAATATGTTGAAGAAAAAAATTCAGTTCAGATTACCATGAGTTAGTTCATCGATGACGTAGAAAAAGTTTTGGAAAATAACTCCGGGCTTCCAATGGAACTCGCGACTAAAAGTGAACACAAAAAATCAGGGTTTTATCTGGAAACTTACATCAGGCAAAAATTCAAGGTTAGTATTGATGACAAGAATCAGGCCTATACTTATTTGGGGAAGGAATATGAAAATGATCTGGTCTATATTTATCTCGAGATTGAAAATGTAGCTCAGATCAATAAAATTGAAGTACAAAACAGCATGCTGATAGAAGAATTTTCTGAACAGCAAAATTTTATAAAGCTCAATATAGCTGGCGTTCAACGCACTTTTATTCTCATCAAGGCAAATGATAAAGAAATGTTAAAATTATAAGCTTTTTTTTAATTAAGTATAAAATTACTACTTTCGGCACCTATTCTCAAGATTTACTTTTTCCATGAATAAAATTACCTTTATAATTGCTGCTTTTTTAGTAAGCAGTTTATCCTTTGGGCAACAAGAAGTTGGACCAGAAGAAAAGAAACAGGAAGGACATTACAACATCAGTAAATTCCGACAATTAAAACAAGAATTAGCTACTCCTAATTCCTACCGAACTGCTTCAGGAGCACCAGGTCACGAATATTATCAACAGAAAGCTGATTATAAAATGGACATCATCCTGGATGATGAAAAACAGAGAATCTATGGAGAAGAAGTAATTACTTACCATAATAATTCTCCGGATGTACTCGAATATTTATGGGTACAACTTGACCAAAACGTCAGGGCCGTAGATTCCAAAAAAAATGACGTTACCGCTGGCGGGCCGTCAAGCTATTACAATCCACAAAAATTTACCGAAACTTTTTTAGGGAAACCTTTTGATGGAGGATTCAAAATCGATTATGTGAAAAACCCAGAGGGTGGCGATATGGATTATACCATTAACGGAACCATGATGCGAATCGATCTTGCCAAACAATTAAAATCAGGTGAAAACGTAAGCTTTAAAATTAAATGGTGGTATAACATTCCTAATTACCTGGTGGATCGTGCCAGATCAGGTTATGAACATTTTGAAGACGGCAATAATAATTATGTGATAGCTCAATTCTTTCCAAGAATGGCTGTATATAACGATGTAGAGGGCTGGCAAAATCTTCAATTCCTTGGAAGGGGAGAATTTGCTTTGGTTTTTGGTGATTATGAAGTGAATATAACTACGCCTGATGATCATATTCTGGATGGAACAGGTCATGTGATTAACAGAAAAGAAATGCTTACCTCTAAGCAATGGAGAAGATATCAGAAGGCATTGACCTCCTATGATGAACCCGTTATCATTGTTACTCAGGAAGAAGCTGAAGAAAATGAAAAAGAGGTTTCGAAAAAGACCAAAACCTGGAAATTAAAAGCAGAGAATGTACGTGACTTTGCCTTTGCCTCTTCAAGAAAATATATTTTGGACGGGCAGGCCGTAAAGATTGGAGACAGATCCGTTATGGCGATTTCATTATATCCGAAAGAAGGAAACCCATTGTGGGAAGAATATTCCACAAAGGTTGTTGCCAGTACTTTAAATTCTTATTCCGCTCAAATGTTTGATTATCCTTATCACAAGGCTATTTCAGTGAATGCAAAGCAACAAGGAATGGAATATCCAATGATCTGTTTTAACTTTGGAAGACCTAAGGCAGATGGCACGTATTCTGATCGTACGAGAAATGGTATGATTGGTGTAATCATCCATGAAGTTGGCCATAACTGGTTCCCTATGATCGTTAATTCTGATGAGCGCCAATGGGGATGGATGGATGAAGGCTTAAATACTTTTGCACAGCTTTTGGCTGAGCAGGATTTTGAGGAGGGTTTTCCGTCAAGAGCTTATCCTAAAAATGTGGTAAGGTATATGAGTGGTGATCAAAGTAGAATCACCCCTATTATGACCCAGCATGACAATGTTTTCAACAGTGGTGCCAATGCGTACTCAAAACCAGCTGCAGGTTTATATATGCTGAGAGAAGTTGTTCTTGGTCATGAATTATTTGACAAAGCTTTTAAAACATATTCTGAACGATGGATGTTTAAACACCCTACACCTGCTGATTTTTTCAGAACTATGGAAGACGCTTCCGGAACCGATCTTGATTGGTTTTGGAGAGGATGGTTCTATACCACTGATTACAATGATATAGGCGTAAAAGATATCAAAAAATACAAGGTGACAAATGAACCGTCAGAAAGAGCAAAGGCGATGGCCAAAAGATATGGAATGGCTGTCGAGGAATTAGGAAAAAATATCTATCTGGTTGAAATGGATGCTGAAGAATTGGAGCAAAACCAATCCGGAGAGCAAAAGGGTGTTCAGGAAATGGCCGGGCTAAAAGAATACCTTACTGATAATTTTTCGGCCGATGAAAAGGCAGCCTTAAGAGACACCAAGTATTTTTATGAAATTGTTTTTGAAAAGCCGGGAGGACTCGTCATGCCAATTCTTGCTGAAATCACCTATGCAGACGGCAGCAAAGAAAGCAAGTATTATCCTGCTGAAATATGGAGGTTTAATGACAAGGAAATCAAGAAAGTATATGCCTCCGAAAAAGAAATAGTTGCTATTGAGGTTGATCCTAACCAACTAACCGCAGATGTTAATATAGAGAACAACAGCTGGCCTAAGAAAGAAATGGAATCTAAGTTTGATTCATTCAAAAAGGAAAACAAAACTGATTAATCAGCGCATTAGTCAAAACATCAAAAAAGGCCCTTTACGGGCCTTTTTGTTTTTAAGCCCTGTACGTTAAAAGGATATCACGTGGGTGTTTTTTACTTCGTTGATAATGAAGGTGCTATGGGCACTTCCGATATGATCAAGATACGTTAATTTATCATTTAAAAAGTTGTGATAACCCTTCATATCCTCCACCATGATCTTTAACAAATAATCATAGTCACCACTTACATTATAACACTCCAAAACTTCGCTAAACTCAATCACCTCTCTTTCAAATTTTACCAAATATTCATTCCGGTGCTCCTTTAATTTAATCTGACAGAATACCACAAAACCCTTTTCTACCAGGCTATTATTCAGCCTGACTGAGTATTCCTTAATCACCCCTTTCCTTTCCAGTTTTTTGATCCGTTCATATACAGCGGTACTGGATAAATTTAAATAAAGTGACAGCTCCTTGGTTGTTATTTTACTATCCTTTTGAAGGTAATCCAGAATTTTTTTATCAGATGCGTCAATCATTAATGATACTTTTTCTAAAATTAAGCGATAAATTTTTATATTTCAGTAAATATACCTTCATATTTTATTATATTTAGGTTTATTTTCTATTTTTTATATATTTCATTGATTTTATAACTATACTTATGTAATTTTGTTTAATAATAAACCTTCTAAATTAAATTTGATGAGCTTTAATCCAGCAGACAACATTCAGGACTTACAGTATTTTGGAGAATTTGGAGGCGTAAATCCTTCTATATCTGATTCTTCAACCTATACTTTTCTAGCAGCCAAATCAATGATTGACACCTTTGAAGGAAATCTGGAAGGTTGTTATTTATATTCCAGACACACCAGCCCTTCAAATTTGTATCTGGGTCAGGCCCTGGCGGCTATGGAAGGTACCGAAGCCGCTAATGTTTCAGCCTCTGGAATGGGTTCTATTTCTTCTGTACTGCTTCAATTATGCTCGCAGGGTGATCATATTGTTTCTTCGAGAACCATTTACGGAGGGACCTATGCCTTCTTAAAAAACTTTACACCCAAGTTCGGGATCTCCACTTCTTTTGTTGACATAACTAACTTGAAAAGTATCGAGGATTCGATTAATGAAAACACAAAAATACTTTTCTGTGAGAGTATCAGTAACCCTTTATTAGAGATTGCAGACATCAGGGCATTGTCAAAAATCGCAAAGGCACACAATTTAAAATTAGTGGTTGATAATACTTTCTCTCCCTTGCAAATTGCTCCGGCTGTTTTGGGAGCTGACATTGTGATTCACAGCCTGACAAAATTTATAAATGGAACAAGTGACACGGTAGGCGGAGTCATCTGCGGAACAAATGAATTCATAGAAAGCCTTCGAAACGTTAATAATGGGGCCAGTATGTTGCTGGGGCCGGTTATGGATAGTTTAAGATCTGCCAGTATCATGAAGAATATGAGGACGCTGCACCTTCGCATGAAGAAGCACAGTGAAAACGCCATGTACTTAGCCCAGCGCTTTGAAAAAGATGGCTATAAGGTTATTTATCCCGGCTTACCTAAGCATCCTCAGTATAAATTATACACGTCCCAATACAATAAAGAATATGGCTTTGGAGGCATGCTGACCCTGGACGCAGGATCTCTGGAAACAGCGGATGAACTCATGGAACTCATGCAAAAAAGAAATCTGGGTTATCTGGCAGTTAGCCTGGGCTTTTATAAAACGCTGTTTAACGCTCCCGGTACGGCTACCTCCTCAGAAATCCCATTGGAAGAGCAACAAAAAATGGGCTTAACGGACGGCCTGATTCGCTTCTCCATTGGTCTTGACAATGATATTGAACGCACCTATAAAGAGATGAAAAATTGTTTGGAGGCGCTTAACTTATAAGGTTTGCAAAAACGATGTTACGTTTTTGTTAATCCTCACATCGATGTCATCCGTATCCGCTTTCTGAAATTTCGCTCCCGTTATATTCTCATACAACTCAATATAGCGATTGGAAATCTCCAGTATTTTCTCATCTGACATTTCCGGGATGACCTGACCCTTTAGGCCCTGAAACCCATTCTCTATGAGCCATTGTCTTACAAACTCCTTGGAAAGCTGCTTTTGGGTCTCCCCGCTGTCTTGTCTTTCCTGATAACCATCCGCATAAAAATATCTTGAAGAATCGGGAGTGTGAATCTCATCGATCAACACTATTTTGCCAGATTCTAATTTCCCGAATTCATATTTGGTATCGACCAGGATCAAATCTCTTTCAGCCGCTATCTCTGTTCCTCTTTGAAAAAGTTTGCGGGTATAATCTTCCAGTACAATATAATCTTCCTCAGAAACAATTTGTTGTCTTAAAATTTCTTCTCTCGAAATGTCTTCGTCATGCAATCCTCCATCCGCTTTTGTGGACGGTGTAATAATTGGCTGTGGAAACTTATCATTTTCCTTCATTCCATCCGGCATTTTAACACCGCATATCACGCGTTTTCCATCTCTGTATTCCCTCCAGGCGTGCCCCGAAAGATAACCCCTTATCACCATTTCAACTTTAAAAGGTTTTGCCAGATACCCCACGGCTACATTCGGATCCGGGCAATCGAGTAACCAGTTAGGAACAATATCTTTAGTGGAATTGAGCATAAAAGAAGCTATTTGATTAAGAATCTGTCCTTTATACGGTATTTGTCTTGGCATGATCACATCAAAAGCTGATAATCGGTCACTGGCAATCATCACTAAATACTCATTATTGATATTGTACACCTCCCTGACCTTTCCTTTATAGACGTCTACTTGTCCCGGAAAATTAAAATCTGTATTATTTATCGTATTCATGAAACAATAATTAATGGTTCTTCTATTCTATTTCTAATTTCTTGTATGCTTCAATAATATTTTTAACCAGCTTATGCCTGATCACATCATCTTCATTCATATGCACAACAGCAATTCCTTTAACCCCATGTAAGGCCAGTAATGCTTCCTTCAGGCCGGATATTTGTCGGCGTGGCAAATCGATTTGACCCGGATCGCCATTTATGATAAATTTTGCGTTCTTGCCCATTCTTGTTAAGAACATCTTCATCTGGCTATGGGTCGAATTTTGTGCTTCATCCAGAATAACGAAGGCACTGTCCAGGGTTCTCCCTCTCATAAAAGCCAAGGGAGCAATTTGAATGGTACCATTTTCTAAAAAAGAATCCAGCTTCTCATGTGGTATCATATCTCTTAGGGCATCGTAAAGCGGTTGCATATAGGGGTCCAGTTTTTCTTTTAAGTCACCTGGCAGAAATCCCAAATTCTCACCTGATTCCACGGCAGGGCGGGTAAGGATAATTTTTCGGACTTCCTTTTCTTTTAAGGCTTTAACGGCTAAGGCCACTGCTGTATAGGTTTTCCCGGTTCCTGCGGGACCTATGGCAAAAAGCATATCGTTCTTTTCCATCAAATCAACCATTTTTCGCTGGTTTTCAGATTGGGCCTTAATCATTCTTCCCGATACACCATGTACCAAAATGCCTTCTGAAAGCTTTGATGCTTTATGCGTATTCGTGCTTTTTAGTATTTGCGCTATACTATTGTCATCCAGTTTATTATATTTGTTAAAATACTTGGACAACTCCTTGAATTTCTTTTCAAAATCATCCATAACGACACTTTCACCATAGATTTTTATTTTATTTCCACGAGCGACAATTTTTAACTTTGGAAAAGATTTATTAACCAAATCAATATTGTGATTATGAGGGCCAAAAAATTCACTTGGAGAAATGTTCTCCA
>NODE-234-length-20081-cov-11.1938_pt1 | contig 20081 bp, 18 predicted proteins | sample MGYA00139097_ERZ477577 | MGnify/ENA metagenome assembly ERZ477577
TAAATCAAAAGCCTGCATGTCCAGATTCACCAGAAAGGAAAAATGTTGCATTTACACAGACGATTGTCTAACATTCGGCCCTATTGCTTTGGGGGCCTTCGCTCTATCCGTGACACGACAAGAATGGATGGCACGATCAATGGCCAAATGACATAAATTTCCACTCGAGGAGAACATTCAACTCATGCTCGATTTTGTGCGTAACAAACAGAAATCAATCATCATCAAGATTGCCTTTGCCATCATCATCCTCAGCTTCGTCATCGGCTACGCCATGCTCTCCTCGCCCGGAGGGCCCGCCGGTGAAGACCAAAGCGCTGAAGCAGCAATCGTCAACGGCAAGGCCATCGCTTTCAATGATTTCCAGACCACCTACAGTAACCTCTACCAGGTCTACCAGAACATCTACCAGGACCAGTTTACGCCGGCCCTCGAAAAGCAGCTGAAGCTCGCCGAGAAAACGCTCGACAGCCTGATTGACCAGGTGCTGCTACAGGATGAAGCAGAACGTCAGCAGATTGAGATCAGCGGTAAGGAGCTGGTCGACGCCATTGCCAACATCCCGGCCTTTCAAGAGAATGGCGTTTTCAGCAAGGACCGTTATCTGCAGGTCCTCGCCTACCAGCGCTTGAATAGCGAGCAGTTCGAAGCGATGCAACGCAGCGAACTGATAAGCACCAAGGTTCGTGAGCAGTTGCAAGCTGGCGTTACGGTCACCGATGAAGAGATCGATGAAGAGTTTCGCAACAACAACGAGAAGGTCAACCTTAACTATGTCAGCCTGACGCCGGCATCCTTTGAGAAAAAGGTTAAGGTGACTGATGAAGCTCTGGCCACCTACTTTGCGGAGCAGCAGGAAGTTTTTCGCACCCCGGAAATGGTGTCCCTGCGTTACCTGCAATTCGTTCCAGAACGTTATCTCGATGAAGTGACGTTCGACGAGAACGAACTCGAAAAGTATCACCGTCGCCACCTCGATCAGTTCGAAATTCTCGAAAAGATCAAGGCCTCGCATATCCTGATCAAGGTCGATGAAGGGACTGATGAAACTGTCCGCGCAGAGAAGAAGGCTTTCGCCGAAAAGCTGCTTGAAGAGGTCAAGACCGGAAAAGATTTTGCGGAACTCGCCAGGGTGAACTCCGACGACGCGGCAAGCGCCGTCAAAGGAGGCAACCTCGGCTACTTTACCCGCGGTTCCATGGTCAAGCCTTTCGAGCAAGCAGCCTTCAACATGAAACCGGGGGATATCAGCGAAGTGGTTGAGACAACCTTCGGCTACCACATCATCAAGGTGGAAGAGTACACCGAACCAGGGGTACGATCTCTCGAAGAGTCCATGGACGAAGTCAAAGCCGGTCTGCGCCAGGAAAAAGCCAAACAACTGGCCTTCGAAAAGGCGATGGACGCCTACAACATCAATCGCAAAACGGGCGATCTTGAAGCCGCAGCCACGACCAATGAGCTGGGCCTGAAAGAATCGGGTCTCTTCGCCCGTGACGGTTACATAGACGGCATAGGAAGCAACGCAGAGATCATCAACGCAGCCCATCTTCTGGAAGAGAACACGTTGGCCAAACCGGTGGCTACGGATGACGGCATCATCCTCTTTGCACTCAAAGAACGTGTTGCCAGTCACATTCCTGAACTGGACGAGGTCAAAGATCTGGTCACCGCATCTTACCAGGCCACAGAAGCTGTCAAACTTGCAAAAGCGGCCGCTGAAGAACTGGTTGCCGACCTGGTCGATGGCGGGTCTCTTGTGAAGCTGGCAAAAAGAGGCGAGTACACGGTCGAAGAGACCGGCGAATTCACGCGCACATACAGTCCCTTTGTGCCACGCCTTGGCACATCGGAAGAGCTTTCAACGGCTGCTTTCGAGGTCAAGGAGGGTGAGACTGCGATCGATCAACTCTTCGAGATTCAGAAACGCTTCGTTGTCGTCGAAGTCAAGGAGCGGTTCCCTGCTGACGTGACATTGCTGGACGAAGCCAAGCGTGCAGAACTGCAGAAAACGATTCTCAGCCGCAAGCAGAACGAGGCGGTAGCGAATCGCCTCGAAGAGCTCCGCAGTGCGGCAACGATCGTTATCGCACCCCGCATACAGGATCTGCTCAACAAGGAGAAATAACCGTGAGTGCTATTGTCCTCGAAAGCAACATGCCCACCCTGAAGATGGTCAATCGCGGCAAAGTCCGCGACATCTACGATCTTGGAGAACATCTTCTGATCGTCACATCCGATCGTCTTTCTGCGTTTGATGTCATCATGAATGAAGGCATCCCGAAGAAAGGGCAGGTTCTCAACAAGTTTTCCATCTTCTGGTTCAACCAGATGTCCGACATTGTTCCAAATCACATTGTTGCTACCGATGTCAGTGACTACCCGGCAGAAACCCATATCTACCGCGACCAGCTCGAAGGTCGTAGCATGCTGGTCAAGAAAGCCAAGCCACTACTGGTTGAATGCATTGTTCGCGGCTATGTTTCCGGATCCGGGTGGAAAGATTATCAGAAAAACGGCAGCATCTGCGGCATCTCTTTACCGGCAGGGTTGCTTGAAAGCGAGCAACTGGAACAACCGATCTTCACGCCTTCGACCAAGGCGGAGCTCGGCGAGCACGATGAGAACATCTCTTTTGAAGAGACTATCAAGCTCTGCGGTCAAGAGATCGCCGAACAGATTCGTGACAAAACCCTGGAAATTTACAGCCGTGCACGCGACTTTGCCCGCGACAAGGGGATCATTATCGCTGACACCAAGATAGAATTCGGCACTATGCCCGACGGCAGCCTGATCTGGATCGATGAAGCGATGTCACCAGATTCTTCACGTTTCTGGCCTCAGGAGCTATACAAGCCGGGTGGTCCCCAGCAAAGCTTCGACAAGCAGTTCGTCCGTGATTACCTGGAGACCCTCGACTGGAACAAACAGGCACCACCCCCACCTCTCCCGGAGGATATCGTTAACAAGACCTCGGAGAAATACCAGGAAGCGCTCTTCAAACTGACTGGCATCACCCTTTAAGTGCAGCAGTATCCCTCGAAAGGTTTGCAGTGCCGAAAATGATTAACATGACCAGGTTCATGATCGCAATCAGCTGTGCAGTCGCCCTGCTTCTAGGTGGCTGTGCAGCTGTATCCGTTAATGAGGACACACGTCCAGTCGAGGCCATAATCAACCGTGCCGAGCAACTGATCAAGAGCAAAGCCTATGCGGCGGCGGCAGAAGAATATGCCGTCATCATCAGGAAAGAACCGACTATCGGCAGTCACTACCTGCGCCGCGCCGAGGTCCTCGAGCGCATCGACGAGGACAAGGAAGCTCACAGCACCTACGAGCGCGGGCTCAAGATGGTACCAGAAGATGATCCTGACCAGCTACAGCTTATGCACCGTTTGGCCCTGGTCGATGCCAACCATCTGTTCAAACTCGATGAGGCAGAAGAACTCCTTACACGTCTCCCCCAGAGAAGTATCGAGAAACTTGATCTGGCGGCCTTCCTTTATTACCAGGCCAGCCAATACAATGAAGCCATCGAACTTCTCAATAAAGCCCTTGAGAAAGTTCGGGATGCTGACCAGAAAGCTTTGCTGCTGTACCACGCTGCCCTGATTTACGTAAAACTCGGGGACGAGAAAAACACCTTCGGTTCACTCTACTTCGCAATTAACAACGCAGAGCACCTCGGCCTGATCCGCGACATCGAGCAACTCTGGCAAAAGCTCAACGAAATTCCAGAAGGCGCAGACACTATTCCAAAATCTTGACGCTGGTCAATGCCGGACGCGTAAAAATGCGTTAAGCTAACTCCAATAACTAAACATTTTTGGAGGAACACTATGTCCAGCCAACCCGCTCAAATTCATGTAGATCCTGCCAAGGCATATGCCCTGGGCGAGATGACACCTTATCAGGACGGCGCTGTTGTCAGCCGCACACTGCTTCAGCACGAAACCGGTACCCTCACAGTTTTCAGCTTTGACGCCGGCCAGGCTCTTTCCGAACACACCGTCCCGTTCCATGCTTTCGTACAGGTCCTCGATGGCGAGGCCGAAATCATCATCGGCGGCAACCCGGTCAGCGTCTCTGCTGGAGAGATTGTTCTGATGCCCGGAGGCATCTCCCACGAAGTCAAGGCCGTGAAACGCTTCAAGATGCTGCTCACCCTCTTCCGCAGCACCTCGGCCAGCGACAGTGAATTCAAAAACAGCTAACCACTTCTACCGTGGCATTGGTAACGGGAAACTGAGGAAAAAAGCAGTTGACACCCTGATACCGCTCTGCTATAAATCTGCACCTGTTAGGGGCTATAGCTCAGCTGGGAGAGCGCTTGAATGGCATTCAAGAGGTCAGCGGTTCGATCCCGCTTAGCTCCACCAAACTTCAGAGGGTTACGCAAATTGCGTAGCCCTTTTTTGTTGTGATAACTCTTGACCATAGGAAAACGAAACCCTATAATGCACTCCGCTTTGCCGAAGTGGTGGAATTGGTAGACACGTCGGTCTCAAAAACCGATGCTCTTCGAGCGTGCCGGTTCGATTCCGGCCTTCGGTACCATTTACACAGAAAAGCCTCCGATCATTCGGGGGCTTTTTCTTTATCCAGCAACGTTTTTTATTTTCCAAAGGCCTCCTTTTTTCTTTGTATATACGGCCTTCGAATCTTTTCATATCAATTGGTGAGAAAAGCTGTCCCAGTAACAAATGGAAGGCATAACAGACAAATAATTAGAGTTCCTTGACAAATTCTAACCCTGAGTTTAAATGCAAATATGTTCAGCGATAGCTTCGTTGACAATACCAAACCTGTCGTGAGGCAGGGACGGAAAGCCACGGATCTTTATCTCCCTTTCTCCTGCATAAGATAGCCGGGTTCCCAAACTGAACGTTATCGGACGATGAAATTCAATCCGTAACAGGGGGTAACCGCTACTCAGAGATGGGGGAACCATGAGCACTTTAGCCCTCCGCTGTCTTCTCATTTTCTTTCCTGTCGTTATATTTGCATCACTTTGCCACGCCACAGATGATCATCAAGTCAGGCGACTATGGCCACCTACACCCAACAAGTATCAGTTGGAATTTGTCGGAGTTTTTAACTCTGAGGCCGATCTTGCCATAAGCAAAGGTAGCCAATTTATCGAGACTGTTTTAGGTGAAGGCAGGCAGAAAAACCTCTCCAGGCCAACATGCGCAGCCACGATGGACGCTAACACGGTCTTGGTTGCAGAATGGGGAAGCGGAGCCATCAAGGTTTTTGATTTTTCCCAGGGAAAAACCGGCAACCTTTTCAAAAGCCAATTCTCACTTTTCGAAAATCCTGTCGATATTACCATCGATTATGAAAACAACATCCTGGTGGCAGACCAGAAAAAAGGCGTCATCACCGTCTTTGACCAGAACCTGGAGTCTATCACCCGGATTGACGGAAACATCAAATTTGAAAAACTGGAAAAAATTGCCATAGACTCTGTCACCCAGACGATCTATGCCTCGGATTCTGTTCTCAACAAAGTATTTGCTGTTGACAGGAGCGGCCAGCTGCTTTTTGAAATTGGCGCGGACGAGGACTCTGAAGCCAAATTAAAGGCCCCCCATGGTCTGGCTGTTGACCCTGAAGGCAACTTATATATCGCCGATACCGGCAACTCGAAAATCAAGATATTTGACAACGCCGGCAACTTTCTTAAAGTTTTCAAAATTAAGGCAAAAAAGGGTGATTCCGTCTTAAAAAAACCATGGGATCTAGCCTTCGACAGCCAGGGGAAGCTTCATATCATTGATCAGGGAAGTGCAGCTCTGATTACGTTCGCTCAGAATGGAGAGCTGCTTTTTGCAACCATGGCAAAAGAGCCGACCAATCATTCAATGGGTTTGTATCGCCCAAATGATATTCACATCGACAGCAAGGACAGAATAATTATTACGGATGACCTGAACAATCGATTCAGCGTATGGCAGGTTCTGACAAAAGCCTATCTGGCAGAAAACCCCATTACAGAAGATGACGTTGTAGCGCTAAACAACTATATCGAAAAGGGAAAATCTGAGTTAGCCGAGCTGAGAAAAGTAAAGAAAGCAATCGCCCTAAAAGATGAGCCAGAAAAGAAGGTCTTTAAGGAGAGTGAAAAGAAAGCAAAGAAAAAACAGAGAAAAGTCGTCTGCCCAAATTGCAACCAGGAATATGCTCTTATTTATATCGGTCTGGGTGGTGAATAGGCTGAAACTACTTCCTGATAATAAGCCATATCTACCGTGAGGTGGGTACGAAAAGCAACAGTTCTCTCCTCGTAGAGAACAAAGAGTTGTCTGGTGTAAGGGTTGAGTCCACCACAGGAGGTCAGTATGCTTAAAAAGACCTTTTCATTAACAATTGTATCCCTTCTCCTCGTCGTGTGTGTTATCAAGACGGGCACGACCATTTCAGAAGCAGCCTCCTCTGCAGAGCCCCCGCTTACGCCCCCCGAGCATCCAAGCATTCATCAAAAAGCATCAACCTGCTGGGAAGATTTCGACGTGCCTTTCAGTGATGATCCTAAAGACTGCCAGAGCGTTTGTGATACCTGCCACAAATTTGCGACAGTCATCGGGGGTAAGGACAACCCTGAGGCATACACAACTGACATAATATTCCCTGAAGCTCAGGCCGAGAATGCCAACTGGAACACAATTGGCTTGCTTCAACAATCATGCAGAAATTGCCACACTGAAATAACAGAGGCAGAGCCAGGTTTAAACCATGAAATTTTCGTAGAATATGAAGCGGGTGATTGGCAACAGAATTTCAAGGAGACCAGCCTGAAACTTTATGATAACTACATTCTTTGCACAACCTGTCATAGCCCGCATCGTGAAGAGATCGCTCTTTTGAGGATCTCAAACCAGGAGTCAACACTTTGCCTGGACTGTCACAGTACCTAATTTTTAAGCTTTAAATGCCGGCTTCCGTTCCTCGAAACTTGTATCGAGGCATGTCATCTTTTTTTAAGAAACAAATAACTGCGGAGAGGAGTCCAAGGAAAGGTTTAAGTTCCGGATTAACGTAAAAAAACGATCAAGGCCCCACGACCACCGTAACGTTGCGGCGCCAGCCCCCATTCCAGAACAAGTTCTCTCTGAGACTCCAGCAACCTTTCCATAGCAATGCGCAGCACCGGGCCATCGCTTGAATGCGACCCTTTGCCAGTGATGACAAGAACGGTCCGGCATCCCCGATAGAGAGCATCCTGAAGGAAAAATCGAACCTTTGTGCAAGCCTCTTCAACGGTCAGCCCATGCAGGTCAAGCTCGGCTTCAGGCTTGAGCTGCCCACGTTCAACCTGCTTCATACGACGAGGGATCGCCATCTTGACAGGCTCGTCCTCTGACCACTCATCGACAAAGGTCTTTTCCATTGATCCCAAGGCCTCAAGAAAAGACTCCCTGTCAAGCTCCTCCTTGGAATTCTCTGGAAAGACAGGAGGTTGTACAGCTCTACCCTGCTTCGGGGCAGCCCCTTCAATCGTCTTCCCTGGCAGCGGCTTCACCCCAAGAAAACCCATCTCATCAGCAAAAGAGACTCCATCATTTGAAGGCACAGCTGTATTCCTGGTCACCCTGCCTTTCTGGTCGTCCACACTTTTTGGCAAAGCAGGTGGCTCCTTGAACGCAGACAGCCCCTTCAAATTCTTGAAGGGGCTGCTGGAAAATTCTTTCGGTGTCGAGTTCTTCTGTTTCGTCGACTTTTTCTTGGCCATGGTTATAACCTTGATTAAGAGTCACACGGCGACGCCGTTATCTTCTGACTATCTTGCGTCGACCCTGCATGGCCTTGGTCTGCTTACGAATCATGGCGCCCTGCTTCTCCAGCTGGAACTGCAACCAGAGGTCACCGTAGCCCTGCATCTTCATCTTACCGCCGGATTTGAGAGCTTCCAGGTTGGAGCTCATCAGCTCGTCACCGCCAACCTTTTTCAGGCCTTTTTCCATAACGCTGACAGCCTTGTTGCGATCACCGATCTTGTCGAGGCAGAAGGCGTAGAGGCTCCAGAGCAACGGCTCCTTGCGGGTTCCGGCGACGGTCTTGTCAAACGTCGCAATCATCTTCTTAGGCTGGTTGCGCTTCATCTGGATAATCGCCAGCATCGCCATAGCAACCCAGTGACGCACAAAGCCCTTCTCAAGATAATCGTAGGCTTTGCTGAAATCGCGACGCAGGTAATAAACCATGCCGATCTGGGCATTCATCTGCTTGTCGATGAAGAACTGCCACCATTGGTACTTCTTCTTTACGCCTTCCAGCTTATGAACCGCGGCTTCGGGACGATTGGCCATGATGTCTTTCTGCACCACCTCCATGGCATCGCCAACAGCCTTCATAACCTGTTTGAGGATAAGCACGTAGATAAGAGTAAAGCCGGCCAAAGCGGTAATCGCGGAAATAGCGGGGTGCAAGCTGGTGGTGAAATACAGGGCGGCGCCAAGCGCGGAGCCTGCAACTAATGCAATGAGTACAGACAGCATGAAAAAGTCCTTTCGAGTGGTTTAGAGCGACGTATACTATCAGCCTGCATCGAGGTTGTCAAAGCAAACTAAGACCTTTAGAAGTGGCGCGTGGCGTGAAAAATCTAAAGTTTCAATTCACCAGTTCTGGATGTGTAACGATGCGGTTGATACCGAGAGTTGAGAGGTTCTTCGGCAACGTCTCATTGTGCAGAAATTGCGTATTGCCGTCCTGGTAAAGAAGAGGCTCTGTCTCCTCTGTTTTCAGGGTAAAGGTCTCTCCACAGGGAGCAGCACAAGGGCCAAATTCCGGGGAGGTGCGAAACGGACAGTTACGGCTCGAAGTGACCATGGCATAAGGAAGATGTAAAGAACCTTGTAGAGGTACCGGCAGAGGGGCAAGCCCCTGCAGGAGGTTGTCCTGTTCAATGCGCGTGATCCCTTTCTCGACAAGCAGTTCCACGGCATCGCGATTGTGCCAGGATCCGCAACGGAAGTATTCAGACTGCTCGGCCCCCAGGGTCATCTCGAGGATACGTGGCCCACGCTTCTGCCCTGAGAGCGCTCGACCCAGGATCACCGTCAGGTCATCACGCACAGAACGTAACAGTTCCAGAGCTCCCCAGTCAGAGATCAGGACCTCATCACCGCAAGCCAGTTCGGGCAGGACTGTTTTAAAATAATTGTCGAGCTGCCGCCGTTCGGCCTCGCCGAGAACCGGCGTCACCAGGGTATAGGCCCAATCGACACGGCGTGCCCAGGCTCTGGAAGCCAGTGTTTTTTCAATAGAGGGCAGACGCCAGAAGCAAAACTCGGCGCCATGATAGAGACGGGAAAACCCTGTCGGTGGTTGTTCGGGGAGATCATACAGAAAAGCGGCTTGTTCAAGCTCAGCCACGGTTGCTGCTCACGTGCAGGGTCAGACTTTCACCTGGTTGCAACACATGGTTTTCCGCAAGGTTATTCCAGCTGCGGATCTGGCCTGTATCAACTGCAAATTCGCGACCGATCGCCCAGAGCGTATCGCCGGAACGTACCGTGTAGACCATCTTGGTTACGGGCCCACTGGTCTTTTTAACCTTCGCGATTCGTTTTTTTGCCGTCTTTTTCGAGGAGACAATCAGGCTTTGACCAGGTCGAATCGTATTACTCCAACCCAGCTTGTTCCAGACGCGCAGTTGCTTCTCTGTCACATTAAACTTGCGTGATATTTTCCAGAGGGAATCACCGGAGCGCACCGTGTAGCGTGAAAGTCGTGAACGCTTGTAATCATCCTTAAGTTCAGCGAGCGGCTTCAAACCGTTTGAATCAGGATTGAGCGGCACAATCAGGTTGGTGCCAATCTGAATAGTACGCGAGTTCTTGATACTGTTGAGACGTTTGATATCCGTAACACGCACCCCATAGCGATGTGACAGGGCCAGCAGAGTATCGCCCGATTTGACCTTGTGACGGATATAATTGGCCCGCTCACGCTTGGGAAGCTGCGCGTATTTCTCAGAGAAGAGCGGTTGTGAACCGACCGGGAGACGAACTTCAAAGCCTTTGGCTGCAGGCGGTGTACACCAACGTTTCAACTCCGGGTTGAGTTTTTTAATCGAGGCATAGTCAGAACCACTCAAACGCGCGAGCACTTCCAGATCAGTACTACTGGGCAGGGCCATCGTCTCGTAAGCGATCGGCTCCTGGTACTCGAGGTCAGTAAAGCCATATTTTTCAGGCTGCTTCGCGATCAGGATGACGGCAAGGAGTTTCGGCAGATAGTTTTTGGTTTCAGCTTTCAGATATTTACCACGGCTGAGTTCCCAGAAATCCCTGGTCTTGTAGCGTTTGACGGCCTGACGCAATTTGCCGGGGCCGGCGTTATAGGAAGGAACAGCGAGATACCAGTCACCATCAAAACTCTTGTACAGGTCGCTCAGGAAGTGGGCTGCTGCGCGCGTAGCCTTCTCCGGGTCACGGCGCTCGTCGTGCCACCAGTCATTCTTCAGACCGTAGCGACGGCCGGTGCTTTCGATAAATTGCCAGGGGCCCACGGCATGAGCCCAACTGTAGGCTTTGTCATTGAAGCCCGACTCAACCATAGCCAGGTAAGCAAGGTCTTTTGGCAGTCCGGCCTCGGCAAAGATTTCACGCATCATCGGTAAGTAACGACCGGAACGCTCCAACCAGATTTTGAAGGTTTTTCTCGCCCGTCCCGTGTAGTAGTCAACATAATAGCGGACCTTTTCATTCTCCACGACGGGAAAATCGTAGACCGGTTCCTGAAGAGCAAGGGTTTGCCCCGGATCCTCAGGCGGATTCTGATCGACACCTTGCAAAAGTTGATTATCAGCCAGGGTCGCGGCATCAAGAGGCTCAGCCTGTTCAGCAAGGTTCTCTTCAACCACCTCTTCAAACAGCGAGTCTGCGAGCAACTCGTTATGGTTGGGATCAGTCGCTTCATCCACAGGGACAGCAGGGACGGCCACCTCAAGCAGGGGCTGAGGAGAGCTCTCTTCGACGGCTTCAGAAGAAAACAATGGGATACTTGTTGGGAAACAACCTGCCAGGGTCAACCCTGCCAGGAGATAGAGAGTTACTTTAAAAAACCGCATTTATAAAACCTCCGAAAGCGGGCACAGGCTACACGAAAAACGCGCTAAGTGTCAAATACTGCGTAATTCTTCGCCCCAACAGCGTTCTTCCATTTCCCGCAGCAGGTCAGCAAAAGTTTTTCTTCTTCGCGCACTCACGGCGATCGCTTCAAAACGTCGACAGAGAGGGGCAACCTCTTCATCGGGGATCAGGTCAATTTTGTTAAAGACCAGGATTCTTGGTATTTCTTCCAGGTCGAGATCACTCAGGATGCGGTCAACAGCGCGAATCTGTTCCTCAAAACGTGGATTGGAGATATCAACAACATGCAGCAGCAGATGCGCATCGACCATCTCTTCCAGGGTCGCCTTGAAGGCACCCATCAAACTTTTCGGCAGTTGCCTGATAAACCCGACCGTGTCAGTAATAATCACTTCCCGGTCTTCGGGAAAACGCAAACGACGGGTCGAGGTGTCGAGAGTGGCAAAGAGCAGGTCTTCGGTAAAGACCTCACTCTGAGTCAGGGCATTAAGGAGTGTCGATTTGCCGGCGTTTGTGTAGCCAACAATCGAGACAATCGGCACACCCTTCTTGATGCGTTTCTGGCGTCTCTGTAGCCGCCCCTTACTGAGTGAAGCGAGCTGCTTCTCCAGGCGGCTGATACGATCACGAATCCGACGGCGATCCGTTTCAAGCTTGGTTTCACCAGGCCCACGACCACCGATACCGCCCATCAGGCGTGACATCTCCGTGCCCTTACCGGACAAACGCGGCAGAATATATTTGAGCTGAGCCAGCTCAACCTGAACCTTTCCGTCCAGAGTGTGTGCCCTGCGAGCAAAGATATCCAGGATCAACTGGCTGCGGTCTATAACCTTCAGATCGGTCATGGCGGTAATCGTGCGTGCCTGGACCGGGGTGAGATCCTGATCGAAAACCAGTAGAGTCGCGCCCCTATGTAAAGCACTGATGACAACCTCTTTGAGCTTGCCCTCCCCCATCAGGGAGCGCGGGTTCATCTTGCGCGAACGCTGCATGATACGATCGAGAACAACCACATCAGCGGTACGAGCCAACTCGGTCAGCTCGTCCAGAGCATCTTCCGCCTCGCGAAGCGGCGCCTGGGTCACGGAAAGCAGAATCGCCTTCTCCCGGGTGTCTCCAAGGTCTAGGGATTCCGAGCGTGAGCGCTCCAATTCGGCATCGAGAGCGCGGATGAAAGATCCGAAATCAAGATCCAAAGCATAGAGCGAAGAGGCTTTCTGTAAAAGATGAATCTGCCCCTCTGGGTCGGGCGGGATCAGGTGTGCGTAATTGACGGCACCGGGCAAACCATCATCGCCAACGGCGAGACTGACCATCATGTCGAGACGCAACAGGGCCAGATCATTGAGGTCGTCCTGGGAGAGAGGCTCACCTTTGAGATGGGTGTGAATACAACGCAGGCCTCGCAGACCACTGCGTCCCATGCCGTAACCACTCAGATCGGGTATAACGATTTCGCGATCATCGCCCAGCACCACATACTTTACTTCGCCACTGCGATCGATAATCAGGCCGATCTGACGACGTAATTCGCGCGACTGCTCGGTGAGATAGCGGGCAAGCTCCGGAGTGATCATCTCTCCAGCAGGCAGACGACGCTGGTAAATCCGCTCGAGCGCTTTGACCTGGCTTGATTTTAGTCCTGTGGTACTACCGTGAATCATTGTTAAATACCAGTTGTCAGTTGTCAGTAACCAGTGATTAGTGATTGGTTATCCAAAAGCTTTGGGACCGTCCCCTTGACTGCGAGAGAAGTCCCTGTGGAGGTGTCAGGCCTATTTACTGCACAGTACGTTCCACTTCGCCTGTCTCTTACACAAAAAAGGCCCGCAAGGGGCCTTTTTTGATAATTATCTATGACGCAACGAAATCATAAGGCCGAGATGTTGAAACCACCATCGACGTAGTGAACTTCGCCATTCACACCCGTGGACAGATCGGAGAGGAGGTAGAGAGTTGATTTACCAACTTCATCCTGAGTGACAGTTCTCCGCAACGGGCAGCGTTCTTCCATGGTGTGCAATTTCTGCTTGAAGTTGCCGATACCGGAAGCTGCTAAAGTCTTGATTGGTCCGGCCGAAATAGCATTGACCCGGATCTTCTGAGGGCCAAGCTCAGCAGCCAGGTAACGCACCGAAGCTTCCAACGCTGCCTTGGCAACCCCCATCACGTTATAATCGGGAACAGCCATTACAGCGCCGAGGTAGCTCATCGTCACGATACTGCCGCCTTCAGGCATCAGAGGCATGGCATAACGGGTCATGGGAAGCAGTGAGTAAGCGCTGATATCCATGGCCAGGTTGAATCCTTCCCGGCTCGTCTGGGAGAAGGGTTTTTTCAAATCTTCACGGTTGGCGAAAGCGACAGCGTGCACGACAAAATCGATCGTTCCCCACTGTTTCTGCAACTCTTTGAAAACCGCTTCAACATCTTCATCCGTGCCAACATCGCAGGGCAGGATAATTTTTGAGCCCAGGCTCTCGGCCAAAGGACGGACGCGCTTTTCCAGCGCTTCATTCAGGTAGGTAAAAGCCAGTTCGGCTCCGGCCTCATGCAATTGCTGTGCAATTCCCCAGGCAATACTTTTATCGTTAGCGACACCAAAAATTACCCCGCGCTTGCCAGTCATCAAACCCATCAATCATTCCTCCTGAAATATTAAATAGCTGGTAGGTTTCTTACCAGATAGACGCTTCGAAGGCAAGCTTTGCCACAATAATTTATTGTTTCGCCGCCAGGCCGACATTCTCACCGATTATCGCTAAGAGCGCTTCCGCTTTTTTATAACCAGGCACAACCAATCCGTCAGGCATGATCAGAGTCGGTGTCGAAGTCACACCCAGGGTCGGCCCTAAAGCCAGCGTCTGGTCCACCACGGTTGTTTCACAGTTGGCCGGTGGAACCGGCTTCCCGGCAAAGCTGAGTTCCAACAACTCCATGGAGTCGTGACAGATGATGCTCTTGGAAATGCCGTAAGCGTTGGGATGCATCTTTAACGGAAACAGCTTGATCAGAAAGGCAATGCTCGGATCGATGCGGACAACCTCTTTCAACTCTTCATGCAGTTTTTTGCAATAGGGGCATTCCGGGTCGGTAAAAACCACAACTTTGTTTTTGGCCGTCGGTTTACCAAGCAAAAGAGCATCATCAAGAGGAATCGTCGTGACATCAACTTTATTCATCCGTGCGCTACGCTTTTTGGTCAGGTTTTCCTTATCATCCAGGCGGATCACATTACCGGACACCAGGTACTGCTTGGAGAAGTCGATATAAACCGGCAACTTTCTATCACCCTTCTCAACTTCAGCCACCCACATACCGGGGATTTCAGAGAATTCCACGCTATTAACCTTATCAACCATAGTGCCCAAGAGTAGTGACGTCTCTTCCTTGGTGATGCTGTGGCAATCGTTGCAGGTACCAGCACCGCAACCATCAGCAGTCATGGCAAAAGTAGTCTGGGAGCAAAAAATCAGCGCAACAACAATGAGAATAAAACGCATTTGAATCCGTCCTTCTCCGACACTTAAGTCGGCAGTTATTTGACTTGCAACCTGTTTATCTGACGAAAATTTTGACTTCGGCATATTAACGAATAGCTATCATGTTTTACAAGGGTTAGACATATAAAAAGTGAAATGGTTGACAATTCGCCCCATCTTCCGTAATAACTCGCTTTAGGCCCACCCCAAAGTCTCTATCGCAGAGGGATAACAAAGCAAAATGGATGCCATCACCTTAACAGGACTTGCCCTGGCCTTGGCCATGGATGCCTTCGCCGTTGCTCTAGGCACAGGTGCCGTGCTGTCACGTCTGACCGGTCGGCACCTCTTTCGGCTCGGATTCCACTTCGGGCTTTTCCAGGCACTGATGCCGGTGATCGGTTGGCTGGCCGGACTCACCATCATGCAATGGGTTGAAGCCTGGGATCACTGGATCGCCTTCAGCCTGCTGGCGATCATCGGTGGCCGCATGATTTATGAGGCCTTCAGTGACGAAGAGAAAACCGACGATCGCGACCCGACCAAAGGCTTGAGCCTGGTTTTACTCTCTATCGCCACAAGTATCGATGCCTTGGCCGTCGGGTTTTCCCTCAGCGTTATCGGTGTCTCGATCTGGATGCCCGCCCTGGTGATCGGCCTGGTCGCCGGTGTCCTCACGATTGTCGGGATGCTTCTCGGCGGCCGTATCGGTGATCGCTGGGGGTCCCGCGTAGAAATTTTTGGTGGGTTGGTTCTGATTGCGATTGGTGTCAAAATTCTAGTTGAGCACCTGTCAGGTTAAAACTTCAGACAACAGGGTACATTATCAGTAAGGGGCTTAACCTCTCTTCCCGACAACCTCCCGAATCTCTTCGACACACCTGTAAGGAATTTTCAGATTCCCCCTGCCCTTACCCATCTCAACTCCACCCTTGATCGGTTGGTGAAAATCGGAGCCACCGGTGACGATCAGGTTTCTCCTGCGGGCCATGGTGATATAACGATCGATACCATCATTGGTGGTTCCTGAGCTGTGCGCTTCCACACCATCAAGGCCCAGGCCGATAAAGATATCGAGCAACTCGCCGAGCCGGACATCGCTGACCCCGATAAAGACCGGATGGGCGAGGACCGTACAACCACCGGCATCGTGAATCAGTTGGATCGCCTCTTCGAGGGGGAAAAACCTCTTCGGTTCGTTGCAAGGGACCAGATAGCGTGTGAAGGCTTCTTCCATACCCTTGACGTAACCTGCTGCCAGCAAAGCCTGGCCGATGTGAGGCCGACCAATGGTGCCACCGGCACGCTTTGCAACATCGGCATAATCAAGAGGCTGTCGTCCCTCCCCTGTTAGGCGGTGGTTGATATTGACAAGAATGCGTTCACTGCGCCCGGCACGAAAGTCCCTGAATTCGGCAAGCGCCTTCTGCAAAGCTGCGTTGTTATGATCAAAGGCATAACCGAGCAGATGAATGTCGCTCAGTTCCTCCCACTGTACGGAGAGCTCTACCGCAGGAATGATTTCAACATCGTACTTGAGCCCTGCTGCAAGCGCTTCCGGGATACCATCAACATTATCATGATCAGCCAAGGCTATTGCGCGCAAACCGAGAGAAGCCGCTTCGGCAACCAGTTCTGTGGGCGTTAAGATGCCATCGGAAAAAAGGCTATGGAGATGAAGATCTACCAGGTCATGCATCATAGGCACCTATCATTTGTAAGAAGAGTTTCAGGTCATGGTAGCACAAATTGAAAAACGAGGGACGAGGGACGAGGGACGAAAAGGGCTAAACAATAGAGTAAACATCGTCAAATCTTTTAGGCATGATTTGTAATAGGTCAGACTTAACCTGACCCACTGTGTCACCCATTTAAAGGGTTGCATACCTGTGCAGCCCTTTTTCTTTTCAGAAGATGCTCCCCGCATCTTACATCTAGCAATAACTGTGGTAAATTTACAGGCACAACAAACCACAGATACTGGAGTAAATGACATGGGTAAAAAAGACAAAGACTGCTGGAAACCTGAAAAGCACCCAACCCACATGTGTAAACTCTTCAAGAAGGGCCTGATGATGGAGATCGACCAGCAATCCTCCAAGCCAACAGTAGCCTGCTCTAAATGCGGAGCAAAAGCTGACGTTCCGGAATCGGTCTGCCAGCCAAAGCCACTATAAGAGTCCAAACTCAGAAGGTGCAATTCACTTCGATTTATGCCACAATCCTCAAAATTACAGCAACTTATGTATAACAATATTTATTTGAGGGGACTCCATGCCTGAGACAATTCAGAGAGACCTGACCAAAAACACCCTCGCCATCGTTCTGATTGGTGCCCTGATCGCAGCCTGTTTCTGGATCTTGCGTCCATTTCTTCCCGCCCTGATATGGGCCGCCATGATAGTGATAGCAACCTGGCCCCTATTACTGCTTATCCAGAAGAAGGTTCATGGTCGCCGCCCTGCGGTGATGATCGTGATTGGCCTGCTGATTCTGGTGTTTGTCATCCCCTTCACTCTAGCCGTCGGCACCATCGCTGAAAATGCCCCACAGATCACAGCTTTAAGTAAAGAGCTGATCAACGTAGGCATCCCTGCCCCCCCAGACTGGGTTGAACGAATCCCCCTCGTCGGTGAATCCGTTGCCGAGTTTTGGCAAGAAACATCAACCACGGCGCCCGAAGAGCTTACCAAGCGCCTCTCACCCTACATGCGCAACATGGGTGGATGGCTGGTCGCACAGGCCGGAAGCTTCGGCCTCATGTTTCTTCATCTGCTTTTAACTCTGATTTTAGCAACAATTCTCTACATGAACGGAGAAGACGCGGCAAAGATCATGCTTCGTCTCTCTCACCGCATCGCAGGAGAGCGTGGTGAGCACGCAGCGAACCTCGCCGCTCTTTCCGTGAGAGCTGTCGCGCAAGGGGTCGTGGTTACGGCTCTTGCCCAATCACTCCTCGCGGGGATTGGCCTGGCGGTGGTCGGCATCCCCTATGCCTCTCTTTTAACGGCACTGATATTTATGCTGACCATCGCTCAAATCGGTGCGGGGCCGGTTCTGATTCCAGCTATCATTTGGCTCTTCTGGAGCGGTAGCACGGGATGGGGGATCGCCATGCTGATCTGGTCGATCTTCGTTATGGGCATGGACGGCTTTCTACGGCCGTACCTGATCCGTCGTAACGCTAACCTGCCCCTGCTACTGATCTTTGCCGGTGTTATTGGCGGATTGATCTCTTTTGGCGTTATTGGCCTCTTCATAGGGCCCGTACTGCTGGCTGTCTGCTATACCCTTATGCTCGCCTGGATCAACGAAGAAAATAACGAAGAGTTAACGACCTGAGTTGCCGTTAGCGAGGACAGCCAGTCTCCCTCAAGTGACTTATCCGGTCCACGTCCACTGACGATTGCCTCGCCTCTCAGGTCGTGCTATACCTGCCACATTCAATCCAAAGCAAGGAGAAAAATAATGTCTGAAACAACCAATCCAACAGTTCGCATCGAAACCAGCATGGGCAACATTGTCCTCGAACTCGATGCCGTCAATGCACCAATCAGCACCGCTAACTTTATCGCTTATGCCAATGACGGCTTCTACGAAGACACCATCTTTCACCGGGTCATCGACGGCTTTATGGTTCAGGGCGGTGGCTTGACTGCCGACATGAGCGACAAGAGCAACAAGAAGGCGCCCATCAAGAATGAAGCTGCAAACGGGCTTAAGAATGATCATGGTACGGTCGCCATGGCACGCACCAATGTCGTCGACAGTGCCACCAGCCAGTTCTTCATCAATGTTGGTGAGAACAGTTTCCTTAATCACACAGCACCAACTCCGCAAGGCTTCGGTTATGCCGTATTCGGCAAAGTAACCGATGGCATGGATGTGGTGGATGCCATCCGCCAGGTCAAAACCGGCAACAAAGGGATGCATCAGGATGTTCCGGTAGAGACCATTACCATTCAGAAGGTGACTGTCGAATAGGGACGGCTCGCGGAACGCGGGACGGGGTCGCGAAAAGACCTCAGACAAAAGCGACGAACTGGCCCACAAGGGGACTGCTCTCATAAAGAGATCAGTCCCTTTTTTTTGCCTAATCCCAGGTTCATCTTCAACAACCCTCATTTCCTTTTTCTAATCTGGGCCGCTAATCTGCTATAATGGTCGGCGAGGAGGGCTTCATGCCACAACGCACACTGACCAAATGGTTGGCCCATTGTTATTACGGCCTGAAGCTGTTCCCCTTTCGCAAGGAACGTCGCGAACGTCTGTTTAACGGCCGACAAAAGGGGCTCGTCGGAATTCAGATCGACGGCCTGGCCTTCCCCTATCTGCAACAAGCCCTTGATCGGGGTTACCTTCCTCACCTGGAGCGCTACCTGCGCCGCGGCCACAAGCTGGTCGAGTACCAGGCCGGCCTGCCGAGTACGACGCCGGCGGCTCAATCAACATTCTTCTACGGCAACGACCATGCCATTCCAGCCTTTCGCTGGTTCGAGAAAGAATCCGGACAGATTGTATCCTGCAATGACCCGGATCATGTTCAGGCTTTTCGGGAGTTTCTGTTTGCCGGGGAGAAAGGCTTGCTCGCAGGTGGCGCCTCTTATTCGAACATTCTCGATGGCGACGCCGAACGCAGCATCTTTACCGTTTCTTCACCCCACCCACAGACACTCTTCGGCCGCCTTGGCGGCGTTCGTATCCTTCTTCTCCTTTTGGTCAACCCCTTGCGAACCTGCCGAATGTTTCTGGCCAGCTTTTATGAGTTCTGGGCCAATCGCAAGGATGAGTGGCATCATAAACGCAAGAAGACCTGGAGCACCCAGGAGGGGCTCTTCCCTTTCATCCGTATTTTCTGCAATGTTATCCTGCGCGAGATGCAGACTTTTGGGGTGATCGCCGAAGTCTATGCCGGGACACCACGCATTTACACCACCTACAGCGGCTATGACGAGATCGCTCATCACTTTGGGCCGGAATCCTGGCCGGCACTGAAAAACCTGCGTTACATTGACCGACGCATCGGTGAGATCTTGCGCGCAGTTGATTATGTTCCAGGAGCCGACTATCTTCTGGTCATTCTCTCCGACCATGGGCAAACACCGGGCTACCCGTTTCAGAACCGTTTCGGAGCGACCCTTGGTGATGCTGTCAGTGCTTTCCTGCGCGAAAACCAAACGGCCTCGGTATCGTCCGGAGCACTGGAATCGACCCGGCTACAGCTCGGTTACCTGCAGGACGAACTGGAGGCCCGAGAAAAGGGTTGGCGGCATCGCATCTATCGTCGCACCAAAAATTACCTGCAAAAGAAAATCCATGCGCTGGTTCCGGAAACTCTGAAAATCGATCCCGAAGGGGGAGTGGTGATCACCTACTCCAGCAGCCTGGCGCACCTCTACATTACCGGATCAAAAGCTCCACTCAACTGGAAACAGGTTGAAGAGGCCCAGCCCATGTTGTTGCGGTTTTTACAGAAGCATAAGGGGATAGGCTTTGT
>NODE-235-length-20065-cov-9.24693_pt1 | contig 20065 bp, 33 predicted proteins | sample MGYA00139097_ERZ477577 | MGnify/ENA metagenome assembly ERZ477577
CAATCCGCGAAGGTGGCCGTACGGTTGGCGCCGGTGTCGTCAGCGAAATTGTCGAATAATAAAGGACGAGATCATGCAGAGCCAGAAGATTCGTATTCGCCTTAAGGCGTATGACCACAAGCTGCTCGATCAGTCGGTCAATGAGATTGTCGACACAGCCAAGCGCACAGGGGCTCGCATCGCCGGCCCGATTCCGTTGCCGACTGTGATCAACAAGTACTGTGTATTGCGTGGACCTCATGTCGATAAAAAGAGTCGTGAGCAGTTCGAGATGCGTACACATAAGCGTCTGCTTGATATCGTCGAGCCGACTCAGCAGACCGTTGATGCTTTAATGAAGCTTGACCTGTCAGCTGGAGTTGACGTTGAGATCAAGCTGTAATAGCGAAGTAAGGGTAAAGTAATGATTCAGGGAATTTTGGGTAAAAAACTGGGCATGACCCAGGTCTTTGTCGCAGATGGTCGCCGCATCCCGGTGACTGTTGTAGAGGCAGGCCCCTGTACCGTCGTGCAGAAGAAGACGGAATCCACTGATGGCTACAATGCTTTGCAGGTCGGTTTCGAGGCCAAGAAGTCCCATCGCGTCAATAAGCCGATGATGGGCCACTTCAAAAAAGCTGACCAGGGTGCGTTTACAGCCCTTCGTGAGCTTGCCGCGGACAACGTTGATGAATATCAGGTTGGTGACCAGGTCACCTGCGACTCGGTCTTTAAGGCCGGTGATATTGTTGATGTAACCGGAACCAGCAAAGGTAAAGGCTTTCAGGGCGTCATCAAGCGCTGGGGATTCTCCGGAGGTCGTGCAACACATGGCTCTAAATTTCATCGTGCCCCCGGTTCGATTGGAATGAGCGCATCGCCAGCACGGGTTCACAGAGGAAAGAAGATGCCTGGCCAGATGGGTAACGCTCGTGTTACTCAGCAAAATCTGGAAATCGTGGAAGTTCGTGCCGATCAGAATCTTATTCTGGTAAAGGGTGCGATCCCCGGGCCTAACCAAGGTCTTGTGCTGATTCGTAAGTGCGTCAAGGCTTAAGTGCTAATAGAAGTTTGAGTTCCGGAGTTTAGTTATGGCAAAGATTGCTGTATTTGATATTGACCGTAAGCAGGTCTCTGAGCGGGATCTCGTTGACGAGGTGTTCAACGCTGACGTCAAAGAATACCTCCTGCATGATATGGTTCGCTACCAACTGGCCGCTCGTCGTCAGGGAACCGCCAAGGTCAAAGGCCGTGGTGAGGTTCGTGGTGGTGGTAAGAAACCATTTCGCCAGAAAGGCACCGGTAATGCTCGTCAGGGCACGCCGACCGCGCCGAATCATGTTGGTGGTGGAGTTGCTTTTGGGCCCTCGCCTCGTGACTACAAGTTCAAGCTGAATCGTAAGGTCAAGCAGTCTGCATTACGCAGCGCTCTCTCGGCCCGTTTCAAGGCTGAGTGTATGACGGTCGTCAATGCGCTTGACCTCGAAAAGATCAGCACCAAGAGTTTCGCTGAAGTCCTTGACCGTTTTGAGTTAAAGAAAGCTCTGATCGTTGTCGACGGTGAGAATGCGAAGCTGGAACTTTCCGCACGGAACCTGCCATTTGTTAAAGTACTGCGTGCTGAAGGCGTCAACGTTTACGACGTCCTGAAGTATCCCAACCTGGTTATGACTGAAGGTGCGGTCGACCAGATTGAAGGAGCGCTGGCAAAATGAGACCTTTACATCAGATTATCAGGAAGCCCCTGGTTACGGAAAAATCCAACCTGATGAAGGAAACCGGTAATGTTGTTGCTTTCGAGGTCGCAATGAGCAGCAATAAGGTTGAAATCAGGCAGGCTATTGAACGTGCTTTTGACGTTAAGGTGCAGGAAGTTCGCACCATGATCGTTGCTGGAAAGACCAAGCGAGTTGGTCGTAGTTCTGGTAAACGTCCCAATGTCAAAAAGGCATATGTGACTTTGGCTGAAGGCACCATCGATTTTTTCGGTGTTTAGTAAGATTGATATCCATCTGACGGAGTAGTAATAATGGGGATCAAAAAGTTTAAACCGACATCTGCGGGTCGCCGTCATATGACAGCCTCGACATTCGAGGAAGTTACGGCGTCAACCCCGGAAAAGTCACTGTTAGCGCCGCTCAGTAAATCTGGCGGTCGTAATAACACAGGTCGTATCACCAAGCGGCATACCGGTGGTGGTCACAAACGTAAGTACCGGATCATCGATTTCAAGCGTGATAAGCGTGAGATTGCTGCCAAGGTTGCTACGATTGAGTATGACCCGAATCGTTCCGCTCGTATTGCTCTGTTGCACTACGTCGATGGTGAAAAGCGTTACATCCTGGCTCCGGTCGGTATAAACGTCGGTGATGTTATCATCGCCAGCGAGACTGCTGATATCGTGCCTGGCAATGCAATGCCGATTCGTGCAATCCCTCTCGGTACCTGGATCCACAACGTGGAGCTCAGAATCGGCAAGGGTGGCCAGCTGGCACGCAGTGCAGGAACTTATGCAATGCTCGCTGCCAAGGATGGCAAGTACGCTCAGTTACGACTGCCCTCCGGTGAAGTTCGACTGGTCTTGCAGGAATGCTGTGCAACGATTGGTCAGGTTGGCAATACAGACCATGAGAACATCAAGATTGGTAAGGCCGGCCGTAATCGCTGGCTGGGCAAGCGCCCTCAATCTCGTGGTGTTGCCATGAACCCTGTAGACCATCCGCATGGTGGTGGTGAAGGTAAGAGTTCGGGTGGCCGTCATCCTGTAACCCCGTGGGGTGTTCCAACCAAGGGTTACAAGACGCGTTCTAACAAGCGGACGGATCGCTTCATTGTCCGCCGTCGGACCAAGTAAGAGAAATAGGAGACGACCGTGGCAAGATCGATTAAAAAAGGCCCATATATTGAGGGCAGCCTGATGCGTAAAGTCGAAAATATCAGTGATGGCAGTGCTCACAAAGTGATCAAGACCTGGTCGCGACGTTCCACCATCCATCCTGATTTTGTCGGTATGACGTTTGCCGTGCATAACGGTAAAAAGTTCATTCCGGTCTTCGTGTCCGAGAATATGGTCGGTCACAAGCTTGGTGAATTTTCCCCAACCAGGACCTACTATGGTCACGGTTCGGATCGGAAAAAGAAGAAGTAATCATTAGCTGAGGAGTACCAGCGCATGGAAACAAGTGCGAAATTAAAATCTGTTCGCCTGTCACCACAAAAGACACGTCTGGTCGTGGACATGGTTCGCGGTAAGGCTGTACAGGAAGCCCTTAATATTCTGAAGTTTTCGCCCCAACGCCCGGCGGATGTTGTTGCCAAGCTTGTGCGTTCGGCGGTAGCCAATGCAGAGCAAAAGGGTATTGAGGATGTTGACCGGCTCTTTGTTAAGGCTGTGTTTGTAGACCAGGGTCCCGTCCTGAAGCGCTTTATGCCCCGCGCTCAAGGCCGTGCGACGAAGATTCGTAAGCCGACCAGCCACATTACGGTGGTCCTGGACGAGAAGTAACCACCTGAGGAGGTGTAGTTTTGGGTCAGAAAGTTCATCCAATAGGGTTTCGCCTAGGCATAATCCGGACATGGGAATCAAACTGGTACGCGGAGAAGGATTACGCTCAGCTGTTACACGAGGATCTCAAGTTACGAGATTACTTGAAAGAGCGCCTGCACCACGCTGGCATTTCCAAAGTTGAGATCGAGCGTGCTGCTGGTAAGGCCAAGATTAACATCTTTGCCGCGCGTCCCGGTATCATCATCGGTAAAAAAGGTTCCGAAGTTGAAGCTCTCAAAAAGGAACTGGCCAAGCTGACTGACAAAGAGATCTTTATCAATATACAGGAAGTTCGCAAGCCTGAGATTGATGCCCAGTTGGTCGCTGAGAACGTCGCTCTTCAACTGGTAAGACGGGTTGCTTTCCGTCGCGCTATGAAGAAGGCCGTTACCCAGTCTCTTAAATTTGGTGCTCAAGGGATCAAGATTGAATGTTCCGGCCGTCTCGGTGGCGCTGAGATGAGTCGTCGCGAATGGTATCGTGAAGGCCGAGTGCCTCTTCACACCTTGCGCGCAGATATCGATTACGGGTTTGCCGAAGCCAAGACAACATACGGCATCATCGGTGTTAAAGTCCTTATTTTTAAGGGCGAGATCTTGGGTTCCAAGGACCAGCAGAAGTAAGTAACAGGTCAGGAGTTTATTCGTCATGTTAATGCCTAAAAAGGTTAAGCATAGAAAAACATTTAAAGGCCGGATGAAGGGTGCTGCCCGTGGTGGCACGGATCTCAACTTCGGAGATTTTGGCCTTCAAGCAGTTGACTGCGGTTGGTTGTCTGCACGACAGATCGAGGCTGCCCGTCGCGCCATGACACGTTATATCAAACGTGGTGGCCAGATTTGGATTCGCTGCTTCCCCGACAAATCGTTAACCCGCAAGCCTGCTGAGACCCGTATGGGTAAAGGTAAGGGTTCTCCAGACAGTTGGGTCTGCGTGGTCCGTCCGGGAATGATCCTTTATGAAATGCAAGGTGTTGATGAGGACACGGCACGTGAAGCGTTCCGTCTCGCAGCACATAAATTACCAATGAAGACCAAGATCGTGGTTCGTGAGGAGGCCGGTCATGAAGCCTGAGGAACTGCGCAGTAAATCTGCCGAAGAATTGAATGCAGCGGTTGCAGATTTGAACCAGGAATTGTTCAACTTAAAGTTTCAACTGCACACCGGACATCTGGAAAACACCTCTCGTATCCCACAGGTACGTAAGGAAATTGCCAGGATCAAAACTGTCCTTCAGCAGAAGAACAGCTAATCCGATCGGAAGAGGACGGCAATGACGAAAGAACGCGGAAATAAGAAGTTAATGGTTGGGGTTGTCATTAGTGACAAAATGGACAAGACCGTAGTTGTAAAGGTCGATGACATTGTCAAACACCCTGTCTACATGAAATACATCAAGCGCAACGCCACCTATAAAGCACATGACGAGAACAATGATTGTGCTGCCGGCGACAAGGTCCTGATCGTTGAATCAAGACCCTTGTCGAAGGACAAGCGGTGGCGGGTTCGCGAAATTCTTCAAAAGAACGTTAGCGTTTAGGAGATACTGGCCATGATTCAGATGCAATCAACACTTTCTGTTGCAGATAACTCCGGTGCCCGGAAGCTCTGCTGCATTAAGGTTCTTGGCGGGTCCAAGCGCAAGTATGCAGGTATTGGCGACATTATCGTCTGCTCTGTTAAAGAGGCGATGCCCAATTCGAAGGTTAAGAAGGGCGATGTTGTCCGTGCTGTCATTGTGCGCACCGCAAAAGAGGTGAACCGTCCAGACGGTTCTTATATTCGGTTCGATGTTAACTCTGCAGTGGTTGTTAGCGCTACCGGAGAGCCGGTCGGCACACGTATCTTCGGGCCTGTTGCTCGTGAGCTTCGCGCCAAGCGGTTTATGAAAATCGTTTCACTGGCCCCTGAGGTCCTTTAAGCTGGGAGTAAATTAGTCATGGCAGTCACAAAACTCCATGTGAAAAAAGATGACCTGGTAATGATCGTTGCCGGGAAAGACAAAGGCAAGAGCGGCAAGGTTCTTCGCGTTCTTCCTGAGAAAGAGCGGGTAGTGGTGGAAAACCTCAACCTGATCAAGCGTCATACTCGTCCATCTCAGACCAATAGTGAGGGTGGAATCATCGAGAAAGAGGCGCCTATTGCTCTCTCCAATGTCCAACTGTTGTGCCCAGGTTGTAGCAAACCGGCGCGCACTGGCATTAAGGCTCTCGAAGATGGTAACAAAGTTCGCTTCTGCAAGAAGTGTAACGAGATTGTGAATAATTAACGGAGTTTTTCATGGCAAGGCTCAAGGAAATATATCAGAACGAGCTGGTTCCCAAGTTGAAAGAGGAGCTACAGCTCAAGAATGTGATGGAAGTTCCACGTGTTGAGAAGGTCGTTGTTAATATGGGCCTAGGCGAAGCAATCCAGAATGTCAAAATTCTTGAATCAGCTGTCGAGGAAATGTCCCGTATTACCGGTCAGAAGGCAGTTATCACACGTGCTAAGAAATCTATCGCTCAGTTCAAGTTGCGTGAAGAGATGCCTATCGGCGTCATGGTTACGCTTCGTCGTGATCGTGCCTACGAGTTCCTTGATCGCCTGATCAATGTTGCTCTGCCTCGCGTAAGGGACTTTAAGGGTGTTTCCGCCAAGGCTTTTGATGGCCGTGGTAACTACACTCTCGGTATTCGTGAGCAGTTAATCTTCCCTGAGATCGATATTGAAGAAATCGACAAGATCAAGGGAATGAACGTGACGATCGTCACTTCGGCACGTACCGATGAAGAAGGTCGTGCACTGCTTACCGGAATGGGCATGCCTTTCCGGAAACAGAATGTAGCAGCTTAGCGGAGGAATCTCGTGGCAAAGAAATCAATGCGCATTAAGGCTTCACGGCCTCAAAAGTTTGGCGTAAGACAGTATAACCGTTGTCCGATCTGTGGTCGGCCACGTGCTTACTATCGTAAATTTGATATGTGCAGAATTTGTCTGCGCAAGCTGGCGTCTGCAGGCAAGCTTCCAGGCGTAATTAAGTCCAGCTGGTAATTGGTTAATTAAGGAGCAGTATTCATGGCTATGACGGATCCGATCGCGGACCTTTTGACCCGCATCCGCAATGCAGGCATGGCGAAACATGCCAAACTGGACATGCCCTCGTCCAATGTCAAGGTTGCTATTGCCGAAGTTTTGAAAGAGCTCGGTTATATCAAAAATTTCAAGGTGATCAGTGATGACCTGCAAGGGGTTCTGCGTATTTACCTGAAATATGATGAGCAGAATAGCGCTGTAATCCACGAAATTACGCGCGTGTCAAAACCTGGCCGCAGGGTTTATGTCAGTCACGCAGACATCCCTCGTGTTAAGAACGGCCTGGGCGCTGCAATTTTGTCGACATCGAAAGGTGTCATGGATGATGTTGCTGCTCGTGAGGCCACTATTGGTGGCGAAGTCATCTGCACCATCTGGTAATTTCAAACGAACTGTAGATTTTTAAGGAGTCGATAAAGATGTCGCGCATCGGCAAGAAACCCATAAGTATCACCTCGGGTGTTAAAGTCACCCTGGATGGTCAAAATATTAAGGTCGAGGGCCCTAAGGGTAACCTTGAGCGGGCTATCCACGAGCAAATCGAGGTCAAGATGGAAGCAGATCAGCTGCTGATTTCTTCCCGAGTAGGGCAGTCCGGCGCAGCTTTGCAGGGCCTTTCTCGCTCCCTTATTGCCAATATGGTAGATGGCGTTAGCCGCGGATTCTCTAAAATTCTAGAGATTAACGGTGTAGGATATCGCGCAGAGTTGAAGGGCAGTAATCTGAACCTCTCTCTCGGTTACTCGCATCCTATTGAATACCCGCTGCCTAAAGGAATTACTGCTGAAGTCGAGCCCAAGGCGAATACAATAACTGTTTCCGGTATCGACAAGGAACTGGTTGGCGCGACCGCGGCTAAGATTCGTTCTTTCAGGGAGCCCGAGCCTTACAAAGGCAAAGGCATTAAGTACTCCGATGAGCGGATTATGCGCAAAGCCGGTAAGACCGGCGCGAAGTAAGCTGAATAAGACGAGGTGAGAACAGTGAAAATCTCAAAAGAAAGGCGGGTCGCCCGCAAGAAGCGTCAGTCCAGAGTGCGCAAAAAAGTAACCGGAAGCGTAGAGCGCCCGCGTTTGTGCGTATTCCGTAGCACCAAACATATTTATGCCCAGATTATCGAAGACGAGACCGGTAAAACTTTGGCTACTGCTTCTACTGTAGCTAAAACAACTGGTGACAGCGTCAAGTACAGCGGCAATGTGGAAGCTGCCAAAGTTATTGGTAAGAAGATTGCCGAACAAGCTCTGGCAAAAGACATTAAACAGGTAGTTTTCGACCGCAACGGCTTTTTGTACCATGGCCGTGTTAAGGCTCTCGCCGATGCGGCACGTGAAGCTGGTCTGACTTTCTAGGCTGTAAAGGAGAAGAGCGTTGCAACGCGTTGACAACAACGAAACAAATTTAACCGATCGCGTTATCCACATCAATCGTACGGCCAAGGTTGTTAAAGGTGGTCGTCGGTTCAGCTTCTCTGCCCTAGTTGTAGTAGGCGACGGCAGCGGAAATGTTGGATATGGTCTTGGCAAGGCGAAAGAGGTTCCCGAGGCAATTCGTAAGGGAGTTGAGAACGCCAAAAAGAATATGATTTCCGTGCCTATCCAGGGAACGACCATTCCTTACGATGTCATTGGCAAGTTCGGCGCAGGTAAGGTCATGCTGCGTCCAGCTTCTGAGGGTACGGGTGTTATCGCTGGCGGCGCGGCACGAGCGATTCTGGAAGTTGCCGGTATCAGTGACATCCTTTCCAAGTGCCTCGGCTCTAATAACCCGCATAATGTTGTTAAAGCGACGATCAAGGCGCTTCAGCAACTGCGCAGCCCGGAAGAGATTCGCGCCAGACGCGGTCTCGGGCAAAACAGCTCAGAAGCCAAAGCCTGAGCCGGGAGTGAATAATGTCTGAAATCAAGGTAACTCTCAAGCGTAGCGGTATCGGCCGCAACAAATATTTCACCAAGGTGCTCAACGGGCTTGGTCTGCGTCGTTTGCAGCAGACTGTCGTGCTCAAGGATACACCTGAAATTCGCGGTATGATCAATAAGGTCAGCCACATGGTCACCGTCGAGAAATAACGCAAGGATAACCACCATGGATTTAAGTAATCTGCAACCGTCTTACGGTTCGACACATAGCAAAAAGCGCCTTGGACGAGGCCACGGTTCCGGCACCGGTAAAACTGCCGGTAAAGGACACAAGGGTCAGAACGCCCGTTCTGGCGGCGGCGTTAAGCCTGGTTTCGAGGGCGGTCAGATGCCTCTACAAAGGCGTTTGCCCAAGCGTGGTTTTACACCTTTGAGCAGAACCGTCTACACTCTCGTCAATCTCCGTGATCTTGAATTGTTCGATGCGGGTAGCGTCGTTGATCTAGAGGCCCTCGGTAAGGCCGGCCTGATTGGCCAGCTTAAAGATGGCATTAAGATCCTGGGTGATGGTGAACTCACCAAAGCTCTGACTGTTAAAGCTCATAAGTTCAGCAAATCTGCCCAGGCCAAGATTGAGGCTGCCGGCGGCACTGTCGAGGTTATATAAAGTTGTTAGCAAGCATCCAGAATATCTTCAGTATTCCTGAACTCCGTCGTCGTATCCTCTTTACTTTAGGTATGCTTGCGGTTTATCGGGTTGGTTGCCACGTGCCGCTGCCGGGTGTTGATCGCGCGGTTCTTGCACAATTCTTTGAGGGAACTCAGGGAACTCTGCTTGGCCTGGTCAGTGCCTTTACGGGTGGTGCCTTGGAGCGTATGACGGTTTTTGCACTGGGCATCATGCCTTATATCAGTGCTTCAATTATCATGCAGCTGTTGACGGTTGTTTTCGAACCTGTTGAACGCCTCTCAAAAGAAGGTGAGCAGGGTCGTAAGACGATGACTAAATGGACGCGCTACGGCACTGTTGTTTTATCTGTTGTCCAGGGCGCTGGCATTGCTGTCGGCTTGCAGACTATGCGCGGCCCCGCAGGGGAACCGGTTGTTGCCATGCAGGGGATAGGCTTTATCCTCCTGACTGTCATCACACTGACTGCTGGTACCGCCTTTATCATGTGGCTCGGTGAACAGATCACTGAGCGCGGCATCGGCAACGGTATCTCTTTGATCATCTTCGCCGGTATTGTCGCCATGATCCCATCGGCAATGATCAATAGTATCCGCCTACTCAAGACCGGTGCGATGACATTTACTGTTCTTCTGATTATCTTGGCTCTCATGGTCGCTGTTGTCTGGGCCATCATTTTCATGGAGCGTGGTCAACGTCGTGTACCGATTCATTACGCAAAGCGCGTTGTGGGTGCACGTAACGCCGGCGGCCAAAGCAGCCACCTTCCACTCAAGATCAACATGAGTGGTGTTATCCCGCCGATCTTTGCCAGTTCGATCATCATGTTCCCGAGTACCGTGGCGAATTTCGTTGACGTGCCATGGGTGCAGACTTTCGCTTCCATGATGACACCGGCTCATTGGCTCTATAATGTTTTTTATGTCGCTTTTATTATCTTCTTCTGTTACTTCTACACGGCTGTAACATTCAACCCCGTTGATGTGGCAGAAAATATCAAGCGTCAAGGTGGCTATGTCCCTGGTGTCAGGCCGGGCAAGGCAACCTCAGATTATCTTGATACCGTTCTCGGTCGTTTGACTTTTGCCGGTGCCATCTATATCTCTGCTGTCTGCGTCTTGCCAACTTTGCTGATCGGTCAGTTCAATGTCCCCTTTTTCTTCGGTGGTACATCGCTCCTGATTGTTGTCGGTGTTGGACTGGATACAGCCTCTCAGATTGAAGCTCACTTGATTTCTCGCTCCTATGAAGGCTTTATGAAGGGTGTGAACATCAAGAGCCGTCGCGGTTAGCCGAGGTCTTTGGCATGAAACTTATTTTACTCGGGCCTCCCGGCGCAGGTAAAGGCACTCAGGCCAAGATGCTGACGGAACAGTTCTTAATTCCGCAGATCTCAACGGGTGATATCCTGCGCGCTGCTGTTAAAGACGGCACTGCCATGGGTCTGAAAGCTAAAGAATTTATGGATGCCGGCGGTCTCGTCCCAGACGAAGTCGTTGTTGGCATCGTTCGTGATAGGCTGCAGGAAAAGGATTGCGTCAACGGTTTTATCCTGGACGGGTTCCCTCGGACAGTCCCGCAAGCAGATGCTTTGCAGGCCAGTCTGGCAGAGATGGGTAAAGAGCTGGACCGTGTTATCTCTCTTGACGTAGATGCCGAAGCTCTGGTAGAACGCTTGACCGGACGCCGTACCTGTAAAGAATGTGGCCGTGGTTATCACGTAACCTTTGATCCCTCAAGCGTGGCGGGTAAATGCGACGCCTGCGGTGGATCACTGTTCCAGCGTGATGACGATCAGGAAGAAACGATTCGCAAGCGATTGCAAGTCTATGCAGACCAGACTTCCCCATTGATTAATTATTATCGGGAGGCTGGTGTGCTTCTTGAACTTGACGGAATGCAACCTATTTCGCAGGTTCAGGAAAAGATGCTTTCGCTGTTACAGGCCAGCTAAAGTGATTGTTTTAAAAAGTCCTGCAGAATTAGACAAGATGCGCGCTGCAGGGCGAATTGTTGCTGAAACTCTTGCTCTGCTTAAAACCCGGATCATTCCTGGTGTAACAACCAATGAACTGAATCGGTTGGCAGAAAAAGAATGTCAGCGACATGGAGCAAAGCCAGCGTTTAAGGGCTATGGTGGCTTTCCCTTCGCCATATGTTCCTCGCCGAACGAGCAGGTTGTTCATGGCTTCGCGGACGATAACCCTCTACTTGAAGGCGACATCCTGAGTATTGACTTCGGTGTCCTTTACAAAGGGTTTTTCGGCGATTCGGCAATCACTGTCGCAGTCGGCAAGTTGGATGACGATACAGAGCGTTTATTAATTACAACGCGTGAGTCTCTCGAACAAGCCATAGAAAAAGCAGTACCGAACGGCAGGTTGTCTGATATTTCTCATGCTGTTCAGTCCTGGGTCGAACCGAAGGGTTTCTCTGTTGTCCGTGAATTTGTAGGCCACGGTATCGGTCGTAATCTGCATGAAGCTCCGCAGATTCCCAATTATGGGCAGGCCGGACAGGGACCACGTTTGAAATCGGGGATGACGCTTGCTATAGAGCCGATGATCAATGCCGGTGCTCCCGGCGTGAAGATACTGGAAGACGGGTGGACAGCAGTAACGCAAGATGGTAAACGTTCTGCCCATTTTGAACATACAGTAGCCATTACTGATAACGGTCCTGAGATATTAACGCAGGTATAGGCAGTGACGGTTAACCCTACGGGGTTGTTACCGACGCGGTTCAAAAGGAAAGAAACATGAAAGTTCGATCATCAGTCAAAACAATTTGTGACAAGTGCAAGGTAATTAAGCGCAAGGGCATTCTCAGAGTTATCTGTGAAAATCCCAAGCATAAACAGAGACAAGGTTAAGTATTTTAGGAGGATCGGACATTGGCTCGTATCGCTGGTATCGATTTACCCAGAAACAAACGGATTGAAATAGCGCTGACATACATCTTTGGTGTAGGTCGCTCGTCATCCCAGGATATATTGTCCAAGGCTGGTGTTGACTTTAACACTCGTTCAGATAATTTGACTGAGGAAGAAGTCGCCAAGATCCGTAAGGTTATTGACAGTGATTGCAAGGTTGAAGGTGACCTGCGTCGCGAAGTGACAATGAACATTAAGCGACTTATGGATCTCGGTTGTTATCGTGGTCTGCGCCATCGTAGAGGTTTACCTGTACGTGGACAGAAGACCAAGACCAACGCAAGAACCCGTAAAGGTCCACGCAAGACCGTCGCTGGTAAGAAGAAGTAATCAGGAGGAACCATGGCTAAGCCTGGTAAACGCGTACGCAAAAAAGGTGAAAAGAAGAATGTCCCAAATGGAATTGCTCATATCCAGGCGACGTTCAACAATACGATCATTACGATCACAGATGTGACCGGCAACGTGATTTCATGGTGTACCTCCGGATCCAAGGGCTTTCGAGGGAGTCGTAAAAGTACTCCTTTTGCTGCTCAGATGGCCGCCGAAGATGCAGCAAAGAAAGCTCAGGAGCATGGATTACGCAGTGTCGAGGTCTGGGTCAAAGGCCCTGGCTCCGGTCGTGAGTCTGCCCTGCGTGCCTTGCAGTCAGTAGGCTTGACAATCACTATGATCAAGGATGTCACTCCGATACCGCATAACGGGTGCCGTCCACCCAAGCGTAGAAGAGTCTAACCAGACATTAAGGAGGACGAACGTTGGCGAGACACACTGGACCCGTTTGCCGCATGTGCCGGCGGGAAAATATGAAGTTGTTCCTGAAAGGCGACCGTTGTTACACAGACAAGTGCGCCCTGGAACGCCGCAACTATGCTCCCGGTCAACATGGCCAGGGTCGTATCAAGGTTTCCGATTACGGCACTCAGTTACGTGAAAAGCAGCGTGTCAAGCGTACCTATGGTCTGCTTGAGAAGCAATTCCGTGACTATTTTAAAGAAGCTGACCGTATGAGGGGTGTTACTGGCGAGAACCTGCTGGTTCTGCTCGAGCGTCGCCTTGACAGCATGGTTTATCGGATGGGATTTGCTACGTCACGTAGTGAGGCCCGCCAGCTTGTACGACACAACCACTTTCTGGTTAATGGTCGCAGGGTGAATATCCCGTCGTACCTCGTGCGTCCTGGTGATGTCGTTGAGTTGCGTGAGAAGAGTCGTAAGATCGTCCGTGTTAACGAGGCTCTCGATGGTGTCATGCGCCGCGGTATCCCTTCTTGGGTCGAGTTGACCCGGGATGCATTTCAGGGAACTGTCAAGACTTTGCCTGTACGTGCTGAGATGACTACGCCAAGCTTCCAGGAACACCTGATTGTCGAACTTTATTCTAAGTAACCGACAGATTCATCTGGCGATTTGTAACTTTATAGAGAAACCTCAAACGGAGGAATCGCATGTTTAAAAACTGGAGAGAACTGATCAAACCCAAGCGTCTCCAGGTTGATGCCGAAACGCTGACTGCCACTTATGGCAAGTTTTCAGCGGAGCCATTTGAACGTGGTTTCGGTACGACCATGGGTAATGCCCTGCGCCGGGTTTTGCTCTCCTCGCTGCAGGGGGCGGCAATCACCTCAGTTCGTATTAAGGGTGTTCTGCATGAATTCTCCACTGTTCCTGGTGTGACACAGGATGTGACGGACATAATCCTTAACCTGAAGGGTGTCCTGATCCAACTGCATGGTCATGAACCGCGTAATATCCGCATTGTTAAAAAAGGTGCAGGTGTTATCAAGGCCGGAGATATCATCACTGATTCGAATGTCGAAATTCTGAATCCTGATCACTTCATTGCGACTTGTGGTAAAGAAGCAGAGATCGAAATGGACATGGTCGTGACCATGGGCAAAGGTTACGGTCCCGCTGAGCGGAACCGTGATGAAAAGGCTCCGGTTGGCACCATCCCTATCGACGCGCTCTTCTCGCCGATCAAGAAAGTCAACTATACGGTAACCAATGCTCGTGTTGGCCAGGTGACTGACTACGACAAGCTGATTTTGGAGATTCATACCAACGCCAGTGTCAGGCCTGATGATGCTCTCGCTTATGCAGCCAAGATCGTCAAGGAACAGGTCCAACTCTTTATCAACTTCGACGAGGCTCTCGAGCCTGAAGAAACTGATGAAGAAGTTGGTGCCAAGCAACCGATTAATGAGAATCTTTACCGTCGTGTTGATGAACTTGAGCTGTCGGTGCGTAGCGCTAACTGTCTGAAAAACGCCAACATCCGTCTGATCGGTGAATTGGTGCAGAAGTCCGAAGCAGAAATGTTGAAAACACAGAACTTCGGCCGTAAGTCACTTAATGAAATCAAGGATATTCTCTCTGAAATGGGATTAACTCTGGGCTTGTCTATCGAAGGCTTCCCGGACCCAGAATATCTCAAGATGATCGAAAAGAGCGAAGAAGAACTCTAGGGGCAACCCTTAACGGGATGTTACCCGGAGAAAGGAACAGATAGCAATGCGCCATAGAAAAACAGGAAGAAAGCTGGGTCGTAATACCAGCCACCGTAAAGCCATGATGCGTAACATGGTGACTTCATTTTTCGATTGTGAAAAAATCACCACTACGGACGCTCGCGCCAAGGAACTGCGCAAGATGGCTGAGAAGTTGATCACCATGGCAAGACGCGGTGATCTGCATTCCCGCCGCCTGATCATGCAGGTTGTGCGTGACACTAAAACAACTGCTAAGCTGGTCGATACGATTGCTCCTCGCTACGCTGATCGTCCTGGTGGTTATACGAGGATCATCAAGCTTGGTCATCGTGCAGGTGATAACGCTGCTCTCTCTATGATCGAACTGGTCGAAGAGGAAGTGGTCGCCAAGCCGAAAAAGAAAAAGGCTCCTGCGAAGAAGGCTGCTAAAAAGGTAGAAGCCCCAGTTGAGGAGACTCCTGTCGAGGAAGCACCTGCTGAGGAAGCACCTGCTGAGGAAGCACCTGCTGAGGAAGAAAAAGCAGAGGAAGAAAAAGCAGAGAAGTAGATCGGCAGAACACAAGAATCAAATAGGGAAGGGCGGGATGATTGCATCCCGCCCTCTTTTTGTTGGAAGTTGACTTGTCTCTACTTGTTCTCGCCCTTTTTAACTTCAAGAAGTTTGATCTCAAAGGTCAGGTCCTGGCCCGCTAATGGGTGGTTTGCGTCCAGTGTGATCTCTTCTTCAGTTAAATCTTTAACCATGACGTAGAAAACGCTACCATCATGATTTGTGACTTCAAGTTGTCCGCCAACCTGAAGCGCGACATCTTCTTTAATGGTATTGCGGTCGATTTTCTCGAAAAGCTCGGGGTCACTTACACCGTAGGCTTTATCGCAGGGAATGATAACCGTTTTACTCTCTCCCTGGTACATGCCCTCGACTGCCTCTTCAAAGCCTGGAATGACTTCTTTTCGACCAATGATGAATAGCAGAGGTCGATCGTCCGGTGATGCATCAAAGATTGTCCCATCGCTTAATTTTCCTGTGTACTCAACCTTGACAGTGTCTTGCTCTGCTGCTCGTATCATCTTCTCTCCTTGTCAATAGACAATTTTAAAGGTTGGTTTTTGTCGGGATGTTCTCCGCACGTCAACCAAGTTGCGTATGCATATCAATTTGGCACTTTTCGGTCAATCATTTATTGCCGCGCAGCTGTCTGCTGTCTTGCCATTTCTCAGTCTTCATGCTACTTTGTCGCGGTTAATTCAGTAAGGAAATGACATGTATTCGCCGTCTCGTGAAGAGTTTAAAAATCTGACCCGCCAAGGTAACCTGATTCCCGTCTATCGCGAGATTCTCGCAGACATGGAAACCCCGGTCTCAGCCTTCTGCAAGATCGATGATCGACAAAGCGCTTTTTTACTCGAGAGTATCGCCGGCGGAGAGAAATGGGCACGTTATTCATTTCTTGGCGTTGGTTCAGGGCGTGCATTTCGCTGCCGCGGTCATCACTTTGAAATCCTCGAAAACGGTGACGCGGTCAAGTCCGGTAAAGCTGATAATCCACTTGACGAATTAAAAGCTTTTCTCGCGCCTTACCAACCGGTCTCCCTTCCTGAGTTGCCACGTTTTTTTGGTGGTGCTGTCGGTTACCTGGGCTACGATATGGTACGCCACATCGAGGAGCTTCCTGATCTCAATGAAGCTGAGATAGGTGCTTACGACAGCTGGTTCCTGATTACCGAAACTTTACTTATCTTCGATAACCTGCAGCAGAAAATCAAGGTCTTAAGCAATGTTCACTTGCGTGAAGGCGATGACCCTGGCGTTTCGTATGATGCTGCAGTGCAACGTATAGATGATATGGTAGCGTTGTTACGCAAACCTTTGCGTGAGAGGCCTGCGGCTTCCAAGGTTAAAGTTGATGCAGACCTGCTCTCGAATTTCAGCCGTCCAGATTTTGAATCTGCCGTCGAACGCTGTAAAGACTACGTACGCTCAGGCGATGTCATTCAAGTTGTTCTCTCGCAAAGATTCTCCGGAGATCTTGATGCGGACCCTTTTGATGTCTATCGCGCTTTGCGGACGATCAACCCTTCCCCCTACATGTTCTACTTGCAGTTTAACGATACTCGAGTCATTGGTGCTTCTCCGGAGGTCTTGGTACGCAAGGAGGGGGATCATGTTGAGGTTCGCCCTATCGCCGGAACTCGGCCCCGGGGAAAGACCTTCGATGAGGACCAGCGCCTGGAAGAGGAGTTGCTGGCCGATCCGAAAGAGGTTGCTGAGCATATCATGCTGGTTGACCTGGGCCGCAATGATCTTGGCCGTGTTTGTGCGACCGGTTCTGTGCAGGTAGACGAACTGATGGTTGTCGAGCGTTACTCGCACGTTATGCACATCGTTTCCAACGTCAGTGGACGCCTTATGCCAGGACAGGATGCTCTGGATGTCTTCTCTGCAACCTTCCCGGCGGGGACCTTAAGTGGCGCCCCTAAAATTCGTGCCATGGAAATTATTGAGGAGATGGAGCCGGTGCGTCGTGAGATCTACGGTGGTGCTGTCGGTTATATCTCTTTCGATGGCAATATGGATCTTGCGATCGCGATTCGGACTCTGGTTGCTCATAAAAATCGGATTCATCTTCAGGCCGGCGCTGGTATCGTTGCAGACTCTGATCCAAAAGCCGAATATGAGGAAACCGTCAACAAGGCCATGGGGGTCAAGATGGCCATCGAACTGGCGCGTCAGGGATTAGACTGAAATGCTGCTGATGATCGACAACTACGATTCGTTCACCTATAACCTGGTACAGTATCTGCGCGAACTGGGTGAAGAGGTTGAGGTCTATCGTAACGACAAAATTTCTCTGGCTGAGATTGAAGCCCTCAATCCCACACGGCTTGTGGTGTCCCCGGGACCCTGTACACCCAATGAAGCCGGTATCTCTGTGGAAGCCATCAAGCATTTTGCAGGTAAACTACCGATCCTCGGTGTGTGTCTGGGGCACCAGTCGATTGGTCAGGCCTATGGCGGCAAGGTTGTTCGTGCCGACCGTCTGATGCATGGCAAGACCAGCCCGGTTTTTCATGATAACCGTGAGCTCTTCGTCGGCCTCCCTGATCCTTTTGATGCGACCCGATATCATTCCCTGTTGGTAGAGCGTTCTTCTCTGCCGGAATGTCTTGAAGTAACTGCATGGACGGCAGAAGGCGAGATCATGGGGATGCGGCATCGTAACCTGCCCGTCTGGGGTATGCAGTTCCATCCGGAGTCGATTCTGACGGTTGCCGGTATGGACATGCTGAACAACTTTTTGCAGATGACCAAATAGCCAGGAGCCATCATGATAAAGAACGCAATTAGCAAGGTTGTTCTGCAGCAAGATCTGGCAGAGACCGAAATGATTGAGGTGATGAACCAGATCATGGGTGGTGAGGCGACTCCGGCTCAAGTTGGCGCGTTTATCACCGCGTTACGTATGAAGGGCGAAACTATCGAAGAAATTACCGGTGCAGCCAGGGTTATGCGTGATCACGCCACCCCCATCCGGGTGGGTAAGGCCTTCGATATTGATCGTGAAGAGATTAACCTGGATCGCGAGACGATCCTGGACACATGCGGTACAGGTGGCAGCGGGACAAAAAGTTTCAATATTTCAACGACAGTCGCTTTCGTTGTCTCTGCCTGTGGTGTCAAGGTCGCGAAACATGGTAACCGCAGTATCTCTTCTGCCTGTGGCAGCGCCGATGTTCTGGAGGCTCTTGGGGTTAACCTGAACGTAACACCAGAGCAGGTTGAATCCTGTATCAATGAGGTCGGGGTTGGCTTTCTCTTTGCCCCCGCCCTGCACGGGGCCATGAAGCACGCAATTGGGCCCCGCCGAGAAATTGGCATACGCACAATCTTTAATATCCTTGGGCCTTTGACCAATCCGGCCGGTGCGGATCGCCAGGTCTTGGGTGTTTATGACGAGAAACTGGTTGAAGTTCTGGCCAAGGTTCTGGTCAAGCTTGGCTGTCAGCGTGGCTTTGTTGTCCATGGGCAGGACGGGATGGACGAGATTACCCTGACCGGTCCGACACGCGTCGCCGAGATCAACGAAGGAAAAGTCACCCTCTCGACGATAGAGCCGGAAGACTTTGGCTTGCGGCGCTGCCTGCTGAGTGATCTCCAGGGTGGTGACGCCGAGGAGAATGCTGCAATCGTTAGAGATGTTCTGGCCGGGGCTGAAGGACCTAAGCGGGATGTTGTTCTGCTCAATGCGGCCTATGCGCTGGTTGCTGCCGGAATCGTAGAGAGCGTGGATGCCGGCTTGCAGAAGGCTGGCAATATGATCGACGAGGGGTTGGCCAAGGCGAAGCTCGAAGGGCTCGTCAATTTAACCAATGCCTGACCCGCTGATGTACACCTGAACTTAATCTGAGCTCTGATCAATAATGATACTCGATAAAATAGCTGAACATAAACTCCAGGAAGTTGCTCTGGCCAAGAGCCGTCGTTCTCTTGCCTCATTGCAGCAAGGGATCGATGATCTCGAGGATCAGCCGAGGGGCTTTTTGCGCGCTCTGCGTGCGACTGCGGATTCTGGTTGGACCTCTGTCATTGCCGAAGTCAAGAAAGGTTCACCCAGCAAAGGAGTGATCCGTGAAGACTTCGATCCTGTGACGATTGCGGAGACTTACCAGGCCAATGGTGCGACCTGCTTGTCGGTGTTGACGGATGAGAACTTCTTTATGGGGCACCTCCTGTACCTGGCAAAGATTCGCGAGGTCGTCAGCCTGCCGCTTCTGCGCAAGGATTTCGTTTGTGACCCTTACCAGATTTACGAAGCTCGAGCTGCTGGAGCGGACGCCATCCTTCTGATCGCGGCCATGCTTGATGCGGCGCAGCTTGCAGAGTACAATGCTTTGGCGGAGGAGCTTCGTCTTGATGTTCTGCTGGAAGTTCATGATGAGGTGGAGTTGGAGTCGGCCCTGACAACAGGCTGCGAGCTGATTGGCATCAACAATCGCAACCTGCAGACTTTCGCAACAGACCTGGCAACCACAGAACGCTTGCTGCCATTGATCCCCGCCGGTCATTTCGTAGTTGCTGAAAGTGGTATCTCGTCAAGAGCAGATGTTCTGCGTTTGCAGAGGGCTGGTGCCAGGGGCTTTCTGGTCGGCGAATCGCTGATGCGCGAGGACGATATCGGCTCCAAGCTCAAAGAACTTCAAGGTGAAAATTGATTTCATATGTCACAATTTCCTATAACAATTAACGTCAAGGAGATATTTCATGCAGAGTAAAATTCTTCTCAGCGAAGATCAGCTTCCCAAGCAGTGGTACAACATTATCCCGGATATGCCAGGTGAAATGGCTCCGGTTATCCATCCCGGCACCCTCCAGCCGGTTTCTCCCGATGACCTCCTGCCCCTCTTCCCCATGGGTCTGATTGAACAGGAAGTCTCTCAGGAGCGCTGGATCGATATTCCGGAAGAGGTCCGTGAGATATACAAACTGTGGCGT
>NODE-236-length-20054-cov-9.24786_pt1 | contig 20054 bp, 13 predicted proteins | sample MGYA00139097_ERZ477577 | MGnify/ENA metagenome assembly ERZ477577
CCAACCATCACTGGTGTAGGCGGCGGCGGGTTTACTAGCGTTCCAGGCGGATTGTCAATCAACGCATCTACTGGCGCTATTGATTTGAGTGCTACTACACCAGGGACTTACACTGTTACATACACAACTGTTGGAGCATGTGCAAACAGTTCTAATGTGAGCGTTACGGTGAATGCTGTAGATGATGCTTCATTTAATTATGGCGCAGCTTCTTACTGTGTGAATGATACTGATCCGACAGCTACAATTACTGGCACAGGCGGCGGTGGTTTCACAAGCGCACCTGCTGGTTTGTCCATCAATGCTGCAAGTGGTTTAATTGATGTATCGGCAAGCACACCAGGAACGTATACGATTACTTATACAACGGCAGGTGCTTGTCCAACTAGTTCGAATGTATCAGTAACGATCACTGCTTTGGATGATGCTTCATTCAATTATAGTGCAGCAGCATATTGTGCAAACGATGCCGATCCAACCCCAACCATCACTGGTGTAGGCGGCGGCGGGTTTACTAGCGTTCCAGGCGGATTGTCAATCAACGCATCTACTGGCGCTATTGATTTGAGTGCTACTACACCAGGGACTTACACTGTTACATACACAACTGTTGGAGCATGTGCAAACAGTTCTAATGTGAGCGTTACGGTGAATGCTGTAGATGATGCTTCATTTAATTATGGCGCAGCTTCTTACTGTGTGAATGATACTGATCCGACAGCTACAATTACTGGCACAGGCGGCGGTGGTTTCACAAGCGCACCTGCTGGTTTGTCCATCAATGCTGCAAGTGGTTTAATTGATGTATCGGCAAGCACACCAGGAACGTATACGATTACTTATACAACGGCAGGTGCTTGTCCAACTAGTTCGAATGTAGCCATCACGATTACGGCCTTGGACGATGCAAGTTTCAATTACGGTGCTGCTGCTTATTGCGTAAGTGATGTAGACCCAACCCCTACGATTACTGGAGTTGGTGGTGGTGGTTTCACAAGTGTGCCGGCCGGCTTATCTATTAATGCATCTACTGGTGCCATTGATGTAAGCACATCTACACCGAATGCTTATACAATAACATACACAACAACAGGAGCTTGTTCAAACAGTTCAAATGTATCAGTAACGATCAACGCTTTAGATGATGCTACATTCAACTATGGAGCGGCTGCTTATTGTGTGAGTGATGCTGACCCAACACCAACGATCACTGGTCTTGGTGGCGGAAGTTTTGCTAGTGCACCAGCAGGGCTGACTATCAATTCAACAACTGGAGATATAGATGTAAGTGCATCAGCACCTGGCTCATATACGATTACTTATACCACAGTGGGTACTTGTCCAAATAGTTCTGATGTAACAGTTACGATCAATGCTTTAGAAGATGCAAGTTTCAACTATGGAGCAGCAGCTTACTGTACAAGTGATATAGATCCAACCCCAACAATTACGGGTGTTAGTGGTGGAAGCTTTGCTAGTGTACCATCCGGGTTATCTATTAATGCTTCAACCGGCGTTATAGATGTAAGTGCATCCACAGCAGGATCATATACGATTACTTATACAACAGCAGGAGCTTGTGCCAATAGCTCGAATGTGAATGTGACAATTAATGCCTTGGATGATGCTTCCTTCAGCTATAGTTCGGCAGCATATTGTATAGATGCTCTAGATCAATCAGCAACCATAACGGGTGTTGGTGGTGGAGCCTTTACAAGTGTGCCAGCAGGCTTGAGTATTAACTCAGTTACTGGTTTGATCAATGTGTCTGCTAGTACACCAGGAGCTTATACGGTAACTTATACTACCTCTGGCATTTGTCCAAATAGTTCAGACGTAGCTGTAGCGATTAATGCCCTACCAACTGTAACAGCTTCAAATAATGGTCCTGCTTGTTCAGGTGCCGCATTTGATTTAAATGAAACGGGCGGAGATGCAACAAACTGGAGTTGGACGACTTTAGGAGGAGCGTTAATAACGAATACTGGAGATCAAAGCCCAACGGTTTCAGGAGCAGTAGATGGCGAAACATTTATTGTTGTTGGAACGGATGTTAATGGTTGTATGAGTACATCACAGACGACTATTTCAGTAGTTCCACAGCCAGTGCTAGATCCTATCGGTGATGCCACAGCTTGTGAGTCTTATACATTGCCGGCAATCCAAGGATTTAACTTAACAGGAAATGAAGCTTATTATGATGCTTCTCAGTTAAGTGGAGGGACACAAATTTCGAATACAACACTTACTGGCTCACAGGTTGTTTGGGTGTATGATGGAAATGGAACATGTTCAAGTGAAATAAGCTTTTTGGTAACAGTTAATCCTTTACCAACAATGATCGGTTTGACTGGTTCGAACGCTTACTGTGAGGGAGAGCCTGTTTCTGATATTCTTGTGGATGTTTTAGGGACTGCTGACTGGACGATTGATTACCTTTTAGATGGTGTTGCTCAGACGGTTACAAGTTCATCAACTCCTATTTCATTAGGAAATTCAGAAGGTGTTTATACGCTAGTAAGTATTTCGGATTCGAGTTGTTCAAGTTTATTAAATGGCGAACAAACGATAATTATTCATGCATACCCACCAGCACCTATATCCGGTAGTGATCAAACATACTGCACAGGAGCAATAATGGATGATCTGTTTGCCAATGGCACCGGAGGAACTTTTATCTGGTATTCAGATAGTTTGTTAACGGATGAGATCGGTACTGGGACTTCGTTATTCCCTGATGATATAATCGGGACAACTACTTACTATGTAACGGAAACGACAAATGATTGTGAGGGACCATGGAGCGAGGTAATCATTACGGTCAATGATTGTAATGTTACTATTCCAACAGCCTTCACCCCGGATGGTGATATGGTTAATGATGAGTGGGAGATATTGCACTTAGATTTCATCTACCCGGAGAATGAAGTGTTTGTATATAACCGTTGGGGTAACATGTTGTATTCTTCAGATAAAGGAGCTTATATGGAACGCCCATGGGATGGAACATATAATGGAGAAGCTTTACCTGTAGGGTCTTATTACTACGTGATCAATTTCAATGATGAGAACGCTGAGAAAGAGAAAGAGACAGGAACGATATCAATAATTTTGAACAAATAAAAAAAAGATGCGAAAGATAGTTTTAACACTCGTACTTGGGTTAAGCACAATGGCCTTTGGTCAGCAGATGCCTCAATTCAGTCAGTATCTTCGAAATCAGTACATGGTAAATCCAGGTGCTGCCGGAGTGTATGACTTTTTGGATATCACGCTAGGTGGACGTATGCAATGGGTTGGTTTTGATAATGCACCATTGTCCTCTTACCTTTACGTTTCATCTCCATTATCGAAGAAATCACGTATTAAGTACAATCCTGCTTTACGTACTAGTGTTGGTCCTGTTAAGAACCCTGAGATTAACACTGGGAAGTTAAAGCATGCGCTAGGAGGCATGTTGATTGCTGATCAATATGGTGCATTCCGTCAGTTGAAAGGTGCTGTGACTTATGCATTACATATTCCAGTATCACAAAAATTCAATTTGTCTTTTGGAGCAAATGTAGGGTTGTCGAATCGTGCATTCTTATCCGACAGAGCACAGACATTAAACGTACTTGATCCAAGTTTGAATTACACAGATGTAACGTATGATAACTATGCTCAGTCGAGTAATCTTAACACAATAGATATTGGAGCAGGGTTATATTTCTACTCACAGAATCTATTTTTGGGTGTATCAGCAGATCAATTGACACGTGATTTTATCAGCTTTGGAGGAAACAATGTTGTGAATGTTGATCCGAAAACACACATTAAATTCACGGCTGGGTATAAATTCCCAGTTGCCAAGAACTTGACCTTGATGCCAAGTGTATTGGTTAAATTCATGCAACCTGCGCCTGTTTCACTTGATGGTTCATTGCAATTGGAATACAAGGAATGGTTGTGGTTTGGTCTTTCTTACCGTCAGGGTATTGGAGGCTTCAATAACTCAGACGCAATTATTGCGATGGCTGGATTGAACATTAGCGAACGATTTAAGTTTGGCTATTCATATGATTATTCAATTTCAAGATTTAACCAGCATAGCTCTGGAGGTCATGAGTTGGTTCTTGGATTAATGTTAGGAAGATAAAAGATGAACATGTTAGGAAAATACCTTGTCGCAACAATATTTGTAGGATTTGTTGGAATGTCGGAAGCGCAAATCTGGCGTTTTTCAGAGCCGGTTAAATTGGGAGGAACCGTAAATACGAATGCTGAGGAAAGTACTCCTGTATTCTCAAAGGATCGCTCAATGCTTTATTTTGTGCGTACGATGGACCCTCAGAATAAGGGGGGCGAAGCAGATCAAGACATCTGGTATAGCCAGAAGAATGAGAGTGGGGGCTATGGAGACTGTGCTCGTCTTAAGGACTTAAACAACAAGTACAATAATGCTGTGGTTAGTTTAGGGAAGAGTGGTTCAACTATGTATGTTTTGAATGCTTATGAAGGCAAGAAAGACATGGAGAAAGGATTGGCGGTATCTCAAGGAAGTGGTACAGGTTGGTCTACACCAGAAAAGGTTGAAATTCCAGGTTTGGACATTGAGGGAGACTATTATGGTTTTCATGTGAACGATGCCGAGGATGTAATTATTGTTTCTTATGCTGGTCCTGGCACGAAGGGTAAGGAAGATTTGTATGTAAGTACAAAGACAGGGAGCGGCTGGTCTTCATTAACGCATATGGGATCGGCTATTAACTCTGCCGGTTTTGAGATTTCTCCATTTTTAACAGACTCACAAGACACCCTTTTCTTCTCGAGTGATGGTTTTGGGGGAGAAGGTGGAGCAGATATTTTTTATGCTGTAAAGCAAGGAGCTTGGACAAGCTGGTCTGCACCGATCAACATAGGACCAAAGATAAACTCTCCAAAGTTTGATGCATTTTTTAGCCACACAAAAGACCAGGCATATTGGTCAAGTAATAGAGATGGTGAACTCAGTGACATCTACATGGTAGATATTGAAACGCCACCAACGCTTTCTACAAACTGTGTTGCCTCTAATGCAACTAAGCATAATGGAGCAGATGGAGCGGTTGACTTGACATTGTCCGGGGGAGTTGCACCATTTACTTATAGCTGGTCGAATGGATCTTCAAATGAAGACTTGGCTGGCTTACCAAAAGGAGAATATTCTGTAACGGTAACGGATGCTGTTGGTCAAACAGCAACAAGCACTTGTACAGTTGACCACCCAGCAGAAGTGGTACTTGCTTATGAGAACTTCGAGTTGATGCACAATTTTGCATACAACAAGAACAAGCTGAATACTTCGCATAAAGAATTGAAAGAATTCCTTTCTGGAATCGAAAAGCAATTGGAAGAAGGTCGTGAGAACATCGCGATTAACATTGTATCATCTGCATCCCAAGTTCCAACTAAAACATTTGGAACCAATGAGAAGTTGGCTCAAACAAGAGCAGACAACATCAAGGCTGTAATTGAGAAGTACTTTAAAGGCAACGACAAAGTAGCTGTTAACATCACAGATGTTAAAGTACAAGGACCTACTTATGAGGAGGACTCAGCAAACAGAGATAGATACAATCCGTATCAGTTTATTCAGTTGAAGACAAAGTAGTTCCGTAAGGTTCTAGAAAGACATACTTAACAGAATGCGCATTGTAATTAGCAGTGCGCATTTTTTTGTTAAACCTTAAATAGCTTCTTGAAAATCAGCGGTTTAAATCCTGTCATAATTAGCTGCCAATTAAAAATAATTCGCTTCGGAAATTATTTTTACATCCTGTTGTAACTTTTTACTGACTTGTAAGTCTTATAGCTGTAACTTGCAATTAATGACTCGAAGAGAGTACAATAAAGCTGTAGAAGAGTATTCGGATAATATATTCCGATTTGCCATGAAGCATCTCAAAAATGAGATGTCAGCAAAAGATATTGTGCAGGAAACTTTTACCAAAGTATGGGTGAAGCACGAGGAGGTTAGTTATGAGAAGGCTAAATCCTATTTGTTTACAACGGCATATCATGCCATTGTAGATTGGGTGAAGAAAGAAGGGCGTTCTGGAGATATCGAGAATGCGGCTGAAGGACGAGAAAATCCAAGCCTCAACTTTGATGTAAAAGAAATATTAGAAGAGGCCCTTGAGAAGTTGCCTGAAATTCAGAAGTCGGTTGTGTTGTTGCGTGATTACGAAGGTTATAATTATGCTGAAATTGCTGAAATAACAGGGTTGAATGAGTCACAAGTGAAAGTATACATATTCAGAGCACGTAAGGCCTTGAAGGAATATATAAAGCAATTGGAACTGGTAATATGATGGAACGGATCAGCATATTTAATTACGAAGCATTCTACCTCGATTTTCTTGAAGGAAATTTGAATGAGGAAGATACTGCGTTGTTGATGTCGTTTTTAGAAGCCAATCCAGACTTGAAGATGGATGACGAGACACTTCCTGTATTAGCTACACAGGAAGTTCCTTTAGATGTAGAAAGCAAGAAGGAGTTGAAACAACCATCAATGGGAGAAAAAGTTACTGCGGACAATGTAGATTATTTCATGATTGCTGCAGCGGAGAACCTACTGAATAAAGAAAAGCAGAAAGAACTGGAGGCTTTTGTAGCGAACAACAAATCACTTGAGAAAGAAAGAATGTTGTATGGAGCGGTCTATTTTGAACCTGATTTATCTGTAGGATATGCTGAAAAGGCTGATTTGAAACAAAAGGTGGTTGTAATTTGGCAATACGTGAGTATAGCGGCGGCGGCGAGCGTCATTGCTTTTTTCCTTGTTTGGTCGTCTATGAGTAATGATTCAGTTACAAGAGACTTAGGAACTTTTACGGCAAAAGGACAGCAAGGCTATCCGCAGAATAACAAGACTATTTTTAAGCTAAGTGCAGACGAGTTGGAGAATAATGAAATTCAATTGGCTGATCATGGATTAAACGATGGGGGAAGTTCTAATAACCTAGCGAACACTTTGGATAATGGAACCATACAGCGTTTAGAAAAAGAACAGATTAATCGATTGGAACGAAGACCGGTTGGAAGTGTGTTGACGGCTGATAATAGAGAAGTTGAGCCAATTACTAATCGTGTATACCCATCAACAAAAGTGGATAATATCAAAATACAACAGAATGATGTTGCTTATTTCAGTGCTATGGAGAATCCAATTGAACCAATCACGAAATTAGTAGGCGAGAAAACCAACACTGAAGTTGACTTCCGCCGAACAGATAAAAACAAGGAGGGGAAAAGAGGATTTTTCGTAAAAATCGGAAAATTTGAATTCTCGCGTAAACGTCATTAGTACTTTACAAAACGTCGCTCAATTTTACGCGTGCCATCAGAAATTTGAAGTAGATAGATTCCGCTTTTTAATTCAGAAATATTAATCTTCTTCTGTGCATTTTCACGATCAATCACAATGCGACCGTATAAGTCAAGAACTGAGACGTGATTTAGAGACATATCGGTGTCAATAGTTAACACATCCGCAGCTGGGTTTGGATAAACCATAAGTTGGACCTCTTCCAAAACCTGAGTACCCAAGAAAGAATTAGATCCTGGGAGGGTGATTTTTGAAGGGTACGAATTGTTATGGTGAACGGTGATGTTCGCAATATTTGTATCACCAGCAGTATACATGGCGTCTCCATTTTGGAGGTTTACATCATAGCGATAAGAGTTATTACCTCCAACATAGATTTTAATTTGATGTCCAGCGAGCCAAGTATAATTCGTAAACGGAAGTTCAATCTGTCTGCTATAAACATTACCTGGGCTCATGAATGCCTCGTCTGTTTGTGTATATCCATTGCGAAAACGCATACGTGCAATGCCATCAGTAATCAACATGTTACGATTATCAGGATACACATCGACTAAACGCACTGAGATATCGCAATCCGCTTGGTCAGCCTCTATGAACACGTCAATTGTCACACGTCCCGAAACGGAAACATCTTGTGGCAAATCGCCTGTTGAAAACGTAAGAATGTCGTTTCTTGATTCAAGGCTTATTTGATCATATGGCCCTTGATTTAGTGAAGAATGAAGGGTGGCCCCACCAATGGTTGGAGAGGGGTTTGCGGGGTCTGAAATGAAGGCACTGCTCCCAATAGCATTATTGGAGACAAGTTGATTGTTTGCGTTTAGGTAAAGTACGTCATTTGTCAAACTCTCGATCGAGGTCGAATTGGAAGTTGCCCATTGATTAAGTCCTGTTTTATAATAGGTGATTAAATCTGTGTTTTGCCAATTGTTTGGCGTATCAAGTAAATAGTATTGGAGGAAATCCCAAGCCATTGTATCACTTTTGAATTCAGCATCTGGATAAGTCAACTCTCCTTGAATTGCACTACCAACATAGGCTGCTCCAGAACCTCCGTGAACCCATGGGCCTACGAGTAACCATTGTTGATCTAAGACTGAAGCGTCAGCATCTGTTCTTGAGGATGAATAAAAATCCATCATCTTGTCAATGTTATGATCATACCATCCTCCAATTTGAAGTGTTGGAATTTTGATGTCTGGTGCCATCCATGAAGAGTTTTCTGAAAACTGCCAAACGGAGCTGTAATATGTGTTTGCCAATATAAGCGGAGACAGACCATAGCCTAGCGCATCTAATTGTTCGAGTCGAGCCTTTTCAAGCACGCCCCCTGTGAAATATGTGTCATAAGCTTGATGTGCATGTGCAACTAGCGGCACCGCACAAGTGTGATTTGGGTGATTCTCACGTGCAAGATTGTATTGTACACCACCAAGTGCAGATGGTCCCCAAGTTCCAATTCTATCCTTATGCCAAACTTGATCTACAATCCATTCACAAACGTCATAGGCATCCTCCCCTCTGTTTGGTTGTGCTGTTGCCGCTCCAATTGAACCATAGAAGCCTCGCCAATCGACTACAACCCAGATAAAGGGCTGAGTATCCACATTCATGCCTACACCCATTGGAAGCGACCAAATGAAGAGGTCTTTGTTATACGGGGTTTGAATCAAAATAACCTCTGCTGAATCAGCACCTGCCGGGATATATACATCGGCTTCGAGATTAAGTCCATCTCTCATTGGGATAAGGATGTCGTCATATGTCGGGGTCATTTGCGCGAATGAACAAGCACCCATAAATAACATGAGGAATAGTAGTGTGAGTCGCATAGTTGTTTATTTATTGTTTTAAAATTACGATAAAACTAAAACAAAGTAAAAAATTCGCATTTCAATAATTATATTTACTACATCACGAAAATTTACCTATTAGATTGAAAGAGACGTCCTTTATAGAGCAAAATAAAAAGAAGTGGAATCGCTTTGAAGAGCTTTATGAGTCGAAATCGAATGATCCTGAAGAATTGAGTGATCTGTATATGGACATAACCGACGATTTGAGTTATGCCCAAACGTTTTATAAACGCAGAACCGTGCGCGTTTATCTAAATCAACTTGCACAAAAAGTATACACTGGGGTACACAAACAAAAAGGGGAACCGATCAAGAAGTTTCTAACTGTATGGCAAACTTCTCTACCATTGGAAATTTATCGTTCACGTAAAAACTTACTTTTTGCATTGGTTGCATTTTTAATCTATGCCGCGATTGGAGTAATGACGACTTATGTCGACCCTAGCTTTCCTCGTGTGGTGATGGGGGATGGTTATGTGGATATGACCTTACAGAATATTCAAGATGGCAACCCCTTAAAAGTATATGAGACTCAAGATCAGATGGCAATGTTCATACAGATCACAACGAATAACTTGAAGGTCGCCTTTTTAACTTTTTTTGTTGGTTTTTTCTTCACGCTTGGAACGCATATGCTTCTGTTTTATAATGGTGTAATGCTCGGTGCTTTTCAGTATTTCTTTCATGCTAAGGGACTTTTGGTTACGAGTTTTCTTGGTATTTGGATTCATGGTGCTTTTGAGATCTCCGCTATTGTGCTTGCTGGTGGAGCGGGTATAACTGCAGGGAATGGGCTGCTCTTTCCTAAGAGTTATACGCGACTTCAATCGTTGCAGCTTTCTACAAAACGCGGATTAAAAATCATGATGAGCCTTGTGCCTTTCATCATTGCCGCAGGCTTACTGGAAAGTTATGTAACTCATAATTATCAAGATCTACCGAACTGGTCGAAGTGGATGCTGATCATATTATCATTCGCTATAATTCTTTTCTTTTATGTGTTCTATCCAATGTATGTTGCACGAAAGTATCCTGAGTTAGTAGATAGAGAAGAGGTTGGAAATTTCCACAACCGTGGCGATTTTAATTTTGAAAAAATCCGACACGTTGGAGAAGTGATTGCCGATTCTTTTCGGATGTACCGTCTACAGTTGAATAAATTTGCAAGGATTAATCTCCTAATTACTTTTCCAATTATCGCAATTGTTGTGTTCTGGCAAAATATGACTCATTACGACCTGCAGCAAACAGAATATTGGTATGATTGGTGGTCACAATTCGAGTTCATGATGGGCTTCTGCTTTATTAATGGGCAGGATTATTTGGTTTTTGGTCTTTGGAGTTTCATTATGGCGTTTATTTTCACATCTGTCTTTTGGTGTGTGTATTCACATAAGGAGGAATTCTCTTGGACCTCATTCTTTGAGTATTTTACAAAACGTTATTTCGGAATTTGGCTAGGAAGCTTGGGGCTTGGGCTGCTTATGTTTGCTCTTTTGTGGTTAAGCTCTACAACACCAGAAATAACGTGGCTCATTGTACTAGGGTTTCTTTTTATTTTCCCCCTTGTTTATATTGGGCCAGCAGCTAATGCTTTAAGTCAAAATAGCGGAGGAAAGCGATTAAGGTTGGGGTTCAAATACAGTGCTCAACATTATTGGAAAACATTTTTAATTCTATTAATTCTTATTCTTTTGACAACAGTACTCATGCAGCCGATTGCTTTTGTTTTCAGTATTCATAACGAATGGACGAATGAACCTATGGTGCGTGATTTGCTTGATATGACGGCAGATTTCACCAAAAGAGTAGCGCAAATTTTTACTGAGGATTATATGATATGGGCAAATGCACTTCGTCAATTAGTGTACATCTTTTTAATGTTGGGAATTGTACCATTGATGGTCATCACTATGGCATTTGGATTCTACAGTGAGCGAGAGAAAAATGAAGCAACGGGCCTTCGTAGACAATTTGAACGATTCGGGAAAAGAAGCCGTAGCCAAGAAACTAAAGCTGATTTTGATTAAGAAACTCTTCCATATCGTCCTGTTTTGCACACCATTATTTGTTATTTCCCAAGCTGAAAAAGCAAAGAAATGGCAATCGGAGAAAGATTATTTGGAATACAAGAAGAGTGAAAAGTATAAAGGGCCGGATGATTGGTATGGTTCATATCCTGCAAGCATGCAAGACGAGGATGTAGTCAATAGTGGAAGTGGTGGTAATTACAATCCTGGCATCCAATACAGCCCACAACAAATTCAACGCGATAGAAAAGAGCGTTTTCAAGGATACGATCGTGGAGGTGGAACGGGAACAATTCCTTTCGATCCACAAGTTGAACGTCCGGACCCATTAGAAGTTCCTGATGTTGATGCGCCCGATGTTGACGTTCCAGACATAAATTTTGATCCTCCCACCATTTCTCCGGCAGTATGGAAATTCCTCTTATTTGTACTCATTTTTGTAATTGTCTTCATTGTCGCTTATTTAGTTATTAAGAATAGAAGGCCAGGGAACAAGAAGGTGCTCGTAGAGGTAGAAAATGAATGGAACCCAGAAGTTATTTCTAAGACAGAATTAGAATTGAAATTGGAGGATGCCATGAATCGTGAAGATTATCGTGAGTGCATTCGTATTTATTTCACCTTTATATTGAAAGAACTAATTCGTAAATCATGGATTAATTGGAAGAAGGAAAAAACGAATTATCATTATGTGTTGGAAATGCATAAGCAGCCTAACGCTTTTCGATTCAATGAATGTGTTCGAATATATGATCTTGTTTGGTATGGAGAATACCACATCGATAGTGAGATATTTGAAATGTTGAAACCGACGTTAGAAGAGTATTACCAATCCCTTGATCCATTAAATGAATAGGCAGACGAAGATAGGATTCATTGGGGGGGTTGTTGCACTTATGGTGTTGATGGTCTGGTTCTTCACGAGCGGAGAAAAGCCTGCACCTGGCATCGATGAACGCGAACCTTATGTTTCAACTAACTGGACAAAAAAGTTTCAATTATACGATAAAAACCCACTAGGATTATATTTGTTCAATACACTTGCAAAAACACATTTAAATAATAATCACAACCTCGTTCAGGTGGGTGATTGGATGGACTTTGACTCTCTAGTTAACGAGGCAGAGACGTTAAACACTTATTTGTTTGTCGGAAATAATTTCGGATTGCAAAATGCGGAGATTGACACCTTGCTGAGGCATGTGCATAATGGTGCTGATCTTTTTTTGAGTTTTAACGACCTTACCGAAAATTTATACGACCGATTGCTTGCCGGGTTTGAATTGGAATTTGACTATACGGATCAAGTCAATGTATTTACCGACAAGCATAATTACAAAATGATTAATCTGTTTCAAACGGATACCGTGGCGTGTGAATGGCGTGGTTTTGGAAATATTGAAGAGGGCATTCCTTACGAAAGCCGTTCTTCTTTTATGGAGATGAGCAACTTCGTAAAAGTTAAGTTAGGCAAAGGGAGAATATTCTTGCATACCACGCCAATTATGTTTTATAATTATCAAGTCAAGCGCCTTGATGGTTACAAATACACGGAGTATGTTTTAAATGAATTACCAACAGATCGAGATATCTATTTGTTAGAATTGGGTCGTCTCACGGACAATTACGGAAATTTCGATGTGGATGAGCAAGAAGGAGCTGGAGAAAAAGAGGATGATAGCTATTTAAAACTGATATTCCAGAATCCGACGTTACTGATAGCATTATTACTCACTATTGGTGGTATTATTTTGTTTGTTGTTTTTCGCTCAAAAAGGACACAGCCAATTGTACCATACATACCAGCGAAAAAGGACATGACTTTAGCATTTGCAGAGACCATTACGTCTATTTACTTTGCTAAAAGAAACCCATACGGTTTGTTGCAAGTTCAACGCAAGAACTTTTATTCAACGGTACAGAAACATTTTTTCGTCGATTTACAAAGACGAGAAGGTGACAGAGCACTGTATGTGTTGGCAGAAAAAAGTGATCAAAGATTTGAGGAGATCAGTGAATTGTTGAGGAGATTAGAAACCAAGGAAGCATCGGCTGTGAACGATGTATATGTGACTGAAATACAGAAAAAGCTGCATACCTTCTACAAAACAACAGGCATTATTTCTCGTCAGTTGAATAAAAAACTAATCGCACGTGAAGTTCAATACAAACGAACTTTGTGGTTGCCAGCTTTGCTTATTTTGGGCGGGATTTCTGTAATCATTCAAGGATTGTATTTGCTTATTGATTCCGTTGGAGTTGGTATTGCCCTTTGGCCTGTAGGCATCGCTCTGCTGTTCTTCGGAATCAAGAGAATTACAAACCCTTATTTGAAAGTGTCAAATGATACTATAACATTCTATAATTCGCTGGGGAGGAAAAGAGTATATGAAAGAGCAGATTTGATTTCGACAGATATCCGAAATGGAGGGGTGATATTTAATTTTAGAAATAATGAGAATTTGATTATCAATTATTGGGATATGAGCATGTTTGATAAGAAACAGTTCAAACAATTTTTGTCCAAACTAAATAAAATAGAGTTATGATGACTGAAGAAAACGAAAATACGGAAGGACTTGAAGGTGCATCGGGTGCGAATAAACCAGAGGGTGAAACGACTCAAAATGGAGATGCCCAACCGTCTGGAGCGGATGGATTTAAAGACCATTCTGAATTCATGCCTGGCATCAAACCAGTGGAGCCGGTGAGTCCCGCTGCAGGAGCACGAATTGATGAAACGCAATCGACAAAATCATACGAGTTTGAACGGCATAATTTTGACTTGTTATGGGTGGCTCAAAAGGTGAGTGATGTAAGAACGGAGTTAAGTAAGTACGTAATAGGACAGACGGAGATGGTAGACTTGTTGCTGACAGGTATTTTTGCCAATGGGCACGTTCTTTTAGAAGGAGTTCCTGGTGTTGCAAAAACGCTCTCAGCAAAAGTGTTGGCCAAGTCCTTAAATGTTGATTTTTCCAGAATCCAATTTACACCAGACATGATGCCATCCGATGTAATAGGGACGTCTATTTATAATATGAAGGATTCGAAATTTACCTTCCGTGAAGGGCCAATTTTCTCCAATATAGTTTTAATCGATGAGATAAATCGTGCTCCAGCAAAAACTCAAGCAGCTTTATTTGAGGTAATGGAAGAACGTCAAATAACCTATGATGGCACTGAATACCCTATGACTTTTCCATTCTTGGTGATTGCAACTCAGAATCCAATCGAGCAGGAAGGAACATACAATCTACCAGAGGCACAGTTAGACAGGTTTTTGTTTAAGATTAAATTGGGATACCCAGAATTGCATGAAGAAGAGGAAATCTTGCACCGATATAAGAATTCAATAACCACGCCTGCTCTTGATGACATCAAGGCGGTATTTACAGCGGTTGAAATCAAGAAAATTCAAGAAGCAATTGAAAAAGTAATTGTGGAGGATAACTTAGTAAAATACATTGCTTCGATAACTCATAAAACGCGTAATCATGGAAAGATATATCTCGGAGGCTCACCAAGAGCCTCATTGTCAATGATTAAAGCATCAAAAGCGATTGCTGCAATTCGTGGACGTGACTTTGTAACTCCAGATGATATTCAATTTGTGGCAGTCCATGTATTAAACCATCGTTTAATTATGACACCTGAAGCAGAAATGGAAGGGTTCAGTACAGAAGATGTGATTATGGAAATCATTAAAACATTAGAGGTTCCTAGGTAGTTTGAAAGTTATTAAGAACATATATCTCACGAAGTGGTTTTTCGCTCTTTTTGCAGCAGTTATTCTGTTGTACATATTGGCGTACTCGTACACCAATATGCAGTTTGTTGCAAATGTGGTACTCGCATCACTATTCGGGCTTACCATGGTCGATGTTCTACTAGTCTTTAGTAATCGTAATCCATTATCTGTTGAGAGAAAAGTCACCAATCGTTTAAATTTGGGCGATGATAACCCAGTGCACTTGACCATCACAAACAACACAGGTCAACCAATCAACTTTACAATGATTGAAGGGTATCCATTTGAAATGCAAGACCGCTCCACAGTAATGATTGGAATACTTGGGCCCAATTCGAAAAAGACGTTCGACTATGTTTTTGTGCCGAAAAAGCGCGGAGAATATGAGTTCAATGATGTTTTTGTCATTATTCGATCCATGTTTTTTCTAGCGTCTAGAAGAATAGATATTCCATTGAAAGAATCAGTACATGTGTACCCGTCAGTGTTACAGATGAAAAAATATGAGTTATTGGTGTTTCAACAACAAAAAACGAGTGTTGGTATTAAGAAAATCCGTCGCTTAGGGAACAACAGTGAATTCGAGCAGATTAAGAACTATGTCCAGGGAGATGAATTGAAGACCATTAACTGGAAGGCTACGAGTAGGCGAAATGAATTGATGGTAAATCAGTATCAGGAAGAGAAGTCGCAGAACATTTATTGCATTATTGATAAAAGTCGAAATATGCAGATGGAATCCGAAGGGCTATCGATGCTGGATTACTCTATTAATGCTTCGTTAGTCTTTTCTAATATCGCTTTGAAGAAGGGGGACAAAGCAGGATTGATCACTTATTCAGATAAGATTGGAACCATGTTAGCTGCTGAAAGATCAGGTGGACAGATGCGTAGAATTCATGAAGCGCTGTACAATCAGCGTACACAATATAAGGAAGGTAATTATGAATTGCTTTATCAATCTATTCGTCGAACAGTTAAGTCACGTTCTTTACTCGTTTTGTTCACAAATTTTGAAACTGAATTTTCTATGCGACGTGCAATACCGATGTTAAGAAGGTTAAATCAAAAACACGTATTGGTAGTTGTATTTTTTGAAAATAGTGAATTACAAGAATTAGCTTATCAGCCGGCAACATCATTACAGGAAGTGTATCAAGCAACAGTTGCGGAAAGAATGATTTCGGTAAAAGCAAAAATAGCTCAAGAGTTACGTCAAAATGGAATTCAAACGGTCCTTACATTGCCAGACCAGTTGTCCATCAATACGATCAATAAATATCTTGAGTTGAAAGCAAAAGGAGCAGTTTAGAATTTTGATTTTCTAGCTTTCTTGTTCTGAAGAGCAAATGACTTCGTCAAACGATTGTCATACTCATCTTGAACCACAACAATATAGTTTCCTTTCTCGTACTTGCGAGTGTCTACCACAAGACGATTATAACCTGACTTAAGATGCAATCGTTCTTCATAAATAGTCTCACCATCTAAGTTAAAAACCGTGAGAACTCCACGAGAAAATATCAGTGATGAATAGGTAATAACCATCTGCTTATTTTCGGCTTTTGAATTGGGGATTAAAACTAGGCTTGTTAGAACCGGTTGGTTTACGTCAACTAGGTCAAGTATAGTTTCGTAACCCTGCTTATCAACGCGCTTGATTCGGAAAAACTCATGGGCTCCTTCCGCTTGGTTGAATTCAGATACCATATAGGTGTGACGATTCTTATGGTTTTTCAAAGATTCAACTTTGGAAATTGACTTCCATTTTTTCTTATCAGTTGATTTTTCAATGATAAAATGATCGCCCCTTGATTCAGCATTGACGTCCCATTTAAAATGAACAATTTTTTGAGATGGCATCACCTCCATTTTTACGAAATCTATAGAAGATTGAGTACTGTCGATATCAGTAGGTGAAGCGTATACAAAAAAGGTGCTTAGGAAGAAAAATAGAACAGGGACGATGGAAGTAGAATTGCGTAGCATAGTTTGGATCAATTAATTTAACAATCGAGGAACTATTAATAATTTACGAATTGAATTTCGATTTTTTTTAGCAAACGAATAAGGGGAGCTAATTTTTGAATATTTAACACTTCTCAATGATTATTGCTATGCGCGCACACATACAAGCCCTTTACTAAACGGTTTAGTTAGTCGATTAATATGTAGTGTTCGTCGATTTTGGAGATTGTTACTTTTTGAAAAAAGCGCATTTTAAAAGATAAAATATGCGCTATTCTCTTCTTATTATCCTTGTCACAATATCCATGTTTGGACATGGGCAAAACAAATTACAGGCTCTTGTTCGCGAACAACATATTCCTCAGAATGAGTTACTAGTTAAAATTGACAAGTCAGATTATACCCTTGCAGTATATCATAAAGCAAAGCTTTTAGTGACGTACCCTTGTGTGTTTGGATTCAATACCAGTGACGATAAACATCAGGAAGGAGATGGATGCACTCCTGAAGGTGTATTTGGTATAAGAAGTAAATACGCACATCGTTCTTGGACTTATTTCATCTGGATTGATTATCCCAATAAAGAATCATGGAGACGTTTCAATTCCAGAAAAAAGGAAGGGATAATTGAAAAAGGAGCAACGATTGGTGGGGAGATTGGAATTCATGGTGTTCCTGATGGAATGGATAGTATGATTGCCGACAAAACGAACTGGACACTCGGGTGTATATCCTTAACCAATGCGGATATCACGGACCTTTTTAAGTCAATTGGAGATGGGACGAAAATCGAAATTGTCCCATAAAGCTATGCCTAGATACTTATTATCCAGACCAGTTTTAGTTAGGCATCGTTAATTAACGAAGTTAATTATCTTTGTTCTAGAGTTCCGCCAGTGGCGTAAACAAACAACTTATGGATAAGAATCAGGATTTAATAGACAGAAGGGAAGCATCTAGACTTGGGGGCGGAGAAAAACGTATTGAACGTCAGCATTCTCAAGGGAAATTAACGGCATATGAGCGGGTAACAATTTTGCTAGATGAAGGATCTTTTAATGAAATAGGTCAGTTTGTTGAACATAGATCGACATCCTTCGGTTTGGAAAAAAATAAAATTCCAGGAGATGGAGTCGTTACCGGTTTTGGAACAATCCATGGTAGGTTAGTGTATGTTTTTTCACAAGATTTTACAGTTTTAGGAGGTTCTTTATCTGAAACGCACGCGGCAAAAATTTGTACCGTGATGGATATGGCCATGAAAAATGGTGCACCAGTGATTGGACTGAATGATTCAGGGGGAGCTAGGATTCAAGAAGGTGTTGTTTCATTGGCAGGATATGCGGATATTTTTTACAGAAATACGCGAGCATCTGGTGTTATTCCACAGATAAGTGTAATTATGGGGCCTTGTGCCGGAGGAGCAGTTTACTCCCCAGCCTTAACTGATTTTATCGTGATGGTGGAAGATACTTCCTACATGTTTGTGACCGGACCTAATGTCGTAAAAACAGTTACGCATGAAGAAGTAACTTCTGAAGATCTTGGTGGTGCTAAGGCGCATGCTGAAAAGTCTGGAGTTAATCATTTCACGGCTGGAAACGATGTTGAAGCGCTTAAAAAGGTGCGTGATTTGTTAACGTATATGCCTCAAAATGCGAACGAATTAGCTCCAAGCCCAAGTATCTATGAATTCAATAAATCGAAGTTAAAGACAATTACAGAAATATTACCTGAAAACAATACACTTCCGTACGATATTAGGAAGGTAATTGATTGTGTAATTGATGACAATAGTTTTAGGGAAGTTCATGAAGACTATGCAAAAAATATCGTAGTAGGATTTGCACGAATTGAAGGGCGTACAATTGGAGTTATTGCCAACCAACCGATGGCAATGGCAGGAGTTTTAGACATTGAAGCTTCTCGAAAAGGAGGTCGATTTGTTCGTTTCTGTGATGCTTTCAATATACCACTTTTAGTGTTTGAAGACGTACCTGGATTCTTACCAGGAACGGATCAAGAATGGAGAGGTATCATTACAAATGGGGCGAAATTATTATATGCGTTCTCGGAGGCTACTGTACCAAGAATAACAGTGATTACCCGTAAAGCATATGGAGGTGCTTTTGATGTCATGAATTCAAAAAGTATCGGTGCGGACTTGAATTTTGCTTGGCCGACAGCCGAAATTGCTGTTATGGGGGCTAAGGGAGCTGCTGAAATCATTTTTAAACGTGAAATAGCAGCAGCAGAAAGTCCAGAAGAAAAATGGCTGGAAAAAGAAGCTGAGTACGCTGAAATGTTTGCTAATCCATACAGAGCTGCGGAAAGAGGTATTGTTGATGATGTAATTCTTCCTGAAGAAACACGAGCAAAGGTGATAGCAGGATTTAAAATGTTGGAAAACAAAGCGGAAACTTTACCTAAGAAAAAGCACGGTAATATTCCGTTGTAGAGATTTCAAAATAGATCGATTTAATAATAAAAGAAAAGCCTCACTATTCGTGAGGCTTTTCTTATTGTAAAGTTATTGTTACTTACTGTTTGATAATCTCAAACACTTTGCTGAAGGATTCGTTTTCAATTCGCAAGTAATAGACACCTGGCGTATTTTCGCTAAGGTCTAGTGTGAGCTCTTGATCTAAGATATCATTCATTTGTGCAATTAACTTACCTTCGACACTGAACATCGTCAAAGAGTATTCTTGCATAACACCTTCAATTCGTAGGTTAACACTGTTGAATGTTGGATTAGGGAAGACACTGATGTTCCAATCTACTTGTAAGTCATCCAGTCCAATTGTGGATACAGTAATACAGGTACTTGTATCCTCGCAGCTTCCATTTGTTATTATAACTGCATAGTCGCCATTGTTAGAAGGAATGAAAGACATATTGTTTTCTCCCGCGATAGTATCACCTGTCGCACAGTCAATCCATTGATAACGATCTCCTAGTTGGTCTGCTATTATCACTGTGTCATCAGACAAACTTGCAGTTGCGATGAATTCTATGATTTCCAGATTTTGTGTTTGAGTGGTTATATTTCCATTCCCATCGTCAAACGTCCAAGTAACAACTGTAGTCCCAGT
>NODE-237-length-20006-cov-4.91063_pt1 | contig 20006 bp, 24 predicted proteins | sample MGYA00139097_ERZ477577 | MGnify/ENA metagenome assembly ERZ477577
GTACTCCTGGCCAGTCCGCCTGGTGAACTTTCTCTGTTTATCCTGGTTGTATCATCAATAGGTATCGGCCTGGGATCAGCCGCAGGGGCTGCTATCAATCAGCTGGTTGAACGTGAGACAGATGCCGAGATGGCACGAACTGAGAATCGTCCATTACCTAAAGGTCGTGTAGACCAGCAGCATGCTTTTATTTTTGCAATGATGTTAGCGGCAAGCTCAGTGTTTATATTAACGGCGTGGATTAACGTTCTGACTGCCGTATTGACGTTTGCTAGTATGATCGGGTATGCCGTGATCTATACGATGTACCTGAAAAAAGCGACACCGCAGAATATTGTAATAGGGGGGCTGGCGGGTGCTATGCCTCCATTGCTGGGCTGGGTTTCTGTGACCAACAGCATCGATCCGCAGGGATTGTTGCTGGTATTAATCATATATACCTGGACACCACCGCATTTCTGGGCACTGGCGATTCATCGCCGGGATGATTATGCAAAAGTGAACCTCCCCATGCTGCCGGTCACTCATGGTATTGAATTCACCAAGTACTCAATTCTGGGCTACACCATCATTATGATCCTGGTGACGCTGCTGCCTTATCTTATATTTATGAGTGGCTGGTTTTACCTGCTCTGTTCGAGCTTGTTAAATCTGTATTTTCTATATATGGTGCTGCGGCTGATGTTTGGTAAGGGTGAAAATGCAGCCATGAAAACTTTCGTTTATTCCATCAACTATTTATTGCTACTTTTTGTTTCGATGGTCATCGATCATTACCTGGTAGTTATTTGAGTAACGCAATTATGAACATGAAAAACACAATACTGATTTTAATAGTAGCTGCTGTGGCAGTTGCTGCCGGCAGCTGGTTTTCTTCTACTCAGAAGACGGCACAGGAGGAAGCAGTTGAAGCGGCGCGTGCTAAATTCGCCAGTGTCCAGGGTAACATCCTCTCTCCGCCACGTAAGATTGCAGTGCCGGAACTGGTAAAGCATGATGGGACTGCATTCAATGGTGAAGATTTACAGGGTCAATGGAGTATCATTTTTTTTGGCTTTACTAATTGTCATATGATTTGCCCGACAGGTATGAGTATGCTGGCACAGGCAAAAAAGCTGGCTGAAGACCAAAAGGTTGATTTTCCGCAGGTGTATCTTGTGTCTGTTGACCCTGAGCGTGATGATCCGGGTACTATGAGAAAGTTTGTAACCGGTTTTGACAAGGACTTCATTGGCGTTACCGGTGATCCAGAATCAATCAAGGCATTATCATTACAGATGAGCGTTATTTATATGCGCGCGCAACCAGAAAAATCTGATGAGAGCGGTAAAAGCAGTGATGAAAAAGATAGTGCTGATAATTACCAGATTGACCATAGTGCGGCCATGTTGTTGATTAACCCGCAAGGAAGTCTGACGGCTTTCCTTAATGCCCCGCATACACCAGAAAGAATACTGAAAGATATTAAGGTCGTTTCTGAAAAGTAATTGCGAGCTGTTTCTGGAGCGAGTTATGGTTTCGGAATTAGGCGACTATATAATAATCAGATGGGTGTAAGTCGCCTAATATTGTTACACGCCGGCTGACGACATGACGAGTTTTACAATACCGGCAACAGCCAGCACAAAAATAATGGCGAAAATTATTCCACCGATGATGAAATGATGGAATTTTCCTTGCTTGAAGTCCCTGTCACGATTTTTTTTAGTCTGTACCCCAAACGCGCCGGCAAACAGGCTACCGATTAATGACAGGGTCGGTAGCCCTTGATTTTTTTTTTGTTCATTTTCTTCATTCATACGGCTTAGCTCACTGATGGAAGTCGATCGTTACTGCAATATCCCAGAGTGGAATATTAGTATTTCCTAATCATTATATCAACGTATAGATGATGCTGGTATGTTTAATCAAGCGACTAAAAATGCTCATCTGCCTGAAGATAGCGCCACTGCCCAGTAGGTAAATCACCCAGTTTTATATTGCCGATACGCGTACGAGTCAGGCCGGTTACTTTTAGCCCGACTTCTTCACACATTCGTCGGATCTGTCGTTTCTTACCTTCGGTGAGAATAATTTTAAGCCTGGTGGGGTTTAATTGATGGACTTTCGCCTGCTTGAGTTTTTTCCCGTCGAGTTGAATGCCATGGCGCAATAGATTTAGTCCCTGTTCGGTAATTTTTCCCTTGACCCAGACCAGGTACTCTTTTTCAATTCCGCTATCTGCCCCAATTAACTGCCGAGCGACTACGCCATCCTGGGTGAGTACCAGTAAACCGCGTGAATCGATATCCAGTCGTCCAGCCGGTGCCAGGCCCTGTAATATGTGCGTGCTGAACTTTTTCTTTTCCCATGGCGATGACAGATACTGGTTTTCAGGCAAGATAAGCCTGATTGCTGGTTTGTATCCGCTTTCTGCCTGTCCCGAGACAACACCGACCGGTTTGTTGAGGATGATCGTGACACGGTCCTGCTGTTGTTTACAGGCCCTGTCAGCGAGGGTGATTTCCTGCTCCGGATTTACCTTTGTTCCCAGTTGATTGACTACTTCGCCATCTACCAGTACAAGACCCTGTTCAATGTACCGATCTGCCTCACGCCGCGAGCAGATGCCTCTCTGTGACATTAATTTCGACAGCCGTATCGACCCATTCTCTGTATTATTATTATTCACTGGGCGATTAATGTTTTAAAATGAACAGTTCGGTTAAAGGTTTATTGCTGAGCTGGGATGATTTCCGTCCAGAAACGGTGACTCTATTGACTATATAGCAGGAAAATAGAATGTATTTAAGCAAATTTTTGATGTTTTTTGCCATCTTGCTCATCTCGACAGCAGGTTTAGCGAATGAAGTCGCAGGGCAGATGGATCTTGCCGGCAGCTGGCATGGTGTAACAGCAATTGTGGTGTTCATTATTGCTTATACCCTGGTCATCGGTGAAGAATTTCTGAATTTGAGGAAATCCAAGCCGAAACTTGTCTCTGCCGGAATCATCTGGGCTCTGGTCCTCGGCCATTGGCCTCGGCTATGCCGCCAGTATCTGGGTGCATTTTCTGGTCAATGCGAAGACCTTTTAGCCTAGCAGGCCCCAGTTTTTCCATCCGCTGATATCACTCTACGGCTGTCAATATTTGGTATGGATACGGGAATAACGAAAATATATGGAAATTGATCTGTTCGCTGACCCGCCTACCACGACAGAAATAGATGCTGCGCGCAGAGAGCTTGATAATTCACGTCTGCTTATTCTTCAAAACGAGGCACATGTGGCAGAGCTGTACCACAGGTTGCTAGTCAAGGGTCTGGTTATTGTGGCGATGCTGCTGGCCGCTACGGCCCTGTATTTTATTCTACCTGGCAGTATATTTGGAATGGACAATGGTCGCACAACAATGATTATCACCGTCAGTGTAATGTTGCTGACGTCAATGGTATGGATCGTCTGGCGTACATGGAACGAGGCCCGGGCTATTCTCCCTGATAGAGAGAACAGCAAAGAGCAAATGCAACGCCTTAAAAGCAGAATGGCGGGGTTGCTCGACGCCGATGTAAAGCAGCGCTTGAATGCTGTTAACTGGAGTAGGGCAGATGGTGTTCTGACAGAATATTTAAAAAAGGTTACCCGGCAAAGGCGTCATCTTGTCGGGCTGGAATACCTGGCAATAATAAAACATATTGAAAAAGTATCTTCATATAAAACGCAGCAGTAAGGCATTGAAAATTCAACGTCAAACAATTTTATTTATATTTCTGGCATTGTTAATGCCTGATGCGATCGCTCGCCCGTTAGTTGCCGTGACGGTTCCTGCACAGGCCTGGCTGGTAAAACAGATAGCAGATGAGAAGGTCGAATTACTTACAATGATACCTACGGGACATGTGCCTGAATCTGCACAACCTGGCCCGCGTCATTTAAGTCGGTTCCAGCAGGCAGATATCCATTTTACGGTTGGTGACCCGGCATTTTCTTTTGAATCACGTTATATCAGTCCTTACCGGGAAAAGGCAGATCCGATGACGTGGCTTAGTATGTTCGATATTGCCGGTGATTTAGTCCCTGCACGCAAGCTGAAGGACATTGATCCTCATCTCTGGACCAGTCCTGCAGTAATGCTGGCATCAGCAAATGTTCTTGAACAGACACTTGCCGGGCTGGATCCTCATAATGCAGGCTTGTATCGAAGTAATTTATTGCGCCTGCAAGAAAAAATAACAAACCTGGACAGGCAACTAAGAGACATAGTAGGCGGTCTGCCTACAGATAAACTGCTGGTTTATCATCCTGCGTGGGGCCATTTTTGTCTGGATTTCGGCTTACAACAGATTGCGATAGAAAATGAAGGCAAAGCGCCGGGTGCAGGAAGCATGGTCGATTTATTTGCCAGCCTTGAGAAAGGCAATATAAATTTTATTATTAGTTCTCCCGGCGCCGACAGGCGTCTGGCAGCGATGGTTGCAAAACAATTTCGCCTTAACCTGGTTATGATAAACCCGATGGACACTGACTGGATGCGGATGATGCTGGTCATGAAACAGGCGCTGGAAAAAAATGAAAAATAGCGATAATCCAATTGTATCTGTGCGCGATGTCTCCTTCACCTATGGCTACGAAACGGTGCTGAAGAATATTAGCCTGGATATATATCCGCAAGATTATCTGGCAATTATTGGTCCAAACGGTGGTGGAAAAACGACCCTGGTAAAGATTATCCTGGGCTTGCTCAAGCCTGACTCCGGGCAGGTTGTCTGGTCAGAAAAAGCCGGCAGGCGAATGATTGGCTACGTGCCGCAGTTTGCTACTTTTGAACGTGATTTTCCGCTTACTGTACGTGATGTTATTTTGATGGGCCGCCTGAGCGGGAGTTTATGGCGGCAAAAAATCTCTATGGAAGATCAGGACCTTACCACAGAGATACTTCACAGCATGGGACTGACGCCTTTATCCAGAAAGCCGGTTGGACAGCTTTCAGGCGGCGAGTTACAGCGCGTGATGATAGCCAGGGCGCTGGTTACTAATCCAAAAATTCTGTTTCTCGATGAACCCAATGCTTCAATCGATAGTGATTCCCGTTTTAAGCTGACCGCTATACTGACAGAATTGAACAAAAAAATTCCCATCGTTCTTATTACCCACGACATCACTTCTTTTGCATCGAATGTTGCACATATAGCCTGTGTCAACCGAACACTTTTCTACCATGGCGACGCCGAGCTTGCCAGCGAAAGTCTTGAAGAGGCCTATGGCTGTCCGGTAGAACTTGTTGCACATGGCGTACCGCACAGGGTATTGCAGGAGCATAGCCACCACCATCATTCTGATAATTCATGTTCACATGATGGACCAGAAGAATGACAGACTTGATTGCCGCATTCCAGTATGACTTCATGCAAAATGCCCTGATGGGCAGCTTGCTGGTAGCTATTATGTGCGCGATTACCGGTACATTTATTGTCCTAAAAAGACTGGTTTTTCTAAGTGGTGGAATTTCTCATGGTGCTTTTGCCGGCCTTGGTGCCGCCTATTACCTGGGGATTAATCCGATGCTCGGTGCACTGGTATTTGCCGTGCTTTCGGCGGTGGCAGTTACCAGGGTGATCCTCAGGCAGAGCCAGCCGGCAGATGCAACGATTGGTATTTTCTGGGCTGCAGGGATGGCCATTGGTGTTCTGTTTGTTTATATCACCCCGGGATATGCACCTGACCTGATGCCCTATTTGTTTGGTGACATCCTGACAATCAGCAGAGGACAATTGTTCTGGATGATGGTTTTCAGTCTGCTGAGTTTACTGATTACATTTATGCTCTTTCGTCAGCTGGTAGCAGTCAGTTTCGACGAAGACTTTGCTCGCCTTCGCGGTTTGCCGGTGGGGGCTATTATGATACTACTGATGGTGATGAACAGCGTTGCAATAGTAATGATGATTCAATCTGTGGGTATCATCCTCGTAATGGCTTTGTTAACTATTCCACCACTGATAGGTCTAACGCTTGCAGCGGAAATACGGGCAGTAATGCTTCTTGCCTTTCTCAGTGCCATGCTGATCACTGTCGGCGGGCTGATAGTGTCATTTCTTCTTGATCTTCCTAGCGGTCCCGCCATAGTCCTGCTGGGCGTGGCATTATTACTTGTCGTCAAGTTAACTCGAAATTTTATTCAGGCCAGTAAAACTTAGAGAGATTGTTCAGTGGCTTCGGATCAATAAGGCGCTGGCTTAAAAGTTTTGGAAGTGTAAAGTGATTAACTACATATTCAAACTTTGATCCGTATTCACGTTCACCCAGCGGGCAATCGGGATTTCGCCCTAGTGAGATGATCTGTCCTTCACCCTGTGGCAGTTCGGCTAAAAGAGAGCTCTGACAGATCACCAGGTCCTCAGCAGAGACAATTGGAACTTTGCGTACAAAGTATGAAGTAAACTTGTATCCGACCAAAGCCGATGCACTAATTTCAGCAGGCCCATTGTTCATCACAAGAAATTCCAGGTTCTTGCCATTGAAACTCGTTCTTGCGATTTCAAGATCTGCTATGATTTCATCTTTGCTTTGATCTGATTCGGGTTGATCAAAGCTGACAAAGTTCGGTAGCAGCATAATTTCACCAGATCTTGCAAGCTGTTTGCCTGCTGGCGTGTTGACATTAAAAGTGTAAATGCCAAACAGGCTGCCATCATCTGGCACCTGCAAGGAAATACCTTCACTTGCCGCATCTACTGGAGTTTTGTTCAGCTTCACTATTTTCTTATTGCTGGTTTCCTGTAAGAAGAAATCTAGCCGCAGGCCAGGTGTCTTTCTGATACTCTGAGGCCAGATTATTTTTAGCTCCTGTCCGCCACGGTAGGAGGTGCCAGCCTTTGGTGATAACAGTTTCTGCGCTTCTGATGGTCTCTTTGCAGCCAGGTAAAAAACGCTACTCGCTAGAACCTCTGCACTATCTTCAGGATTTATCGACAGCATGTACTCACCAGCATCCAGTATGGTGAGGTCAATGGAATGCTGTCCGTCATTGCTGGTGACTGAGCTCAGAATTTTGTCTTTTGTCTCGTTATCGAGCACAGAAATGCGAATTCGTTTTCCAGTATCACCGCTAGACTTCCAATTTATCTCCAGCTTTCTATTATCAACCAGGCGTTCGCCTTTACGCGGGCGTTCAAGCGTGAACGCAGGTGTTTGATCAACTACCGCAGTGGATACAACACGGAACGGCCTGGTGTTATTATCCCTAACATCTGTTTCATCAATAACGCCATCTATATCCGCAGTGGCAACATACAGGTTTGACGTCGAGAACTGATTTTCAGGCCAACTCAGGCTTAAAGTGACGGTTTCTCCCGGTTTCAGGGCCTTTACTGGCTTTCGTATCAACCACAGTTTTCCCTGGCTGCCCTGTAACAATTGCGCACCCATCGTGAAGGGCTTTGTCTCGACTGTTTGGCTATTATTAGTAATATAGATTCGGACTTTTCCATCGGTTGTATAATGTACGCCAGAAATAGTCTCAATATAGACAACAAGGTTTGCACGATCTTTTTTAGTGGTTTCGATCTCAGTTTTTGCGACAGTTTCTTCAAGCTTTATGGCTTTTTCAGCAGGCCGGACAACCAGTATTTTACTCAGTAGATTATTTCTGTTGGATATCTCGTCAATCTCTCCTTCGGGGTTGATTAATACTAGAATATCCTTTTTCCCCTCGTTGGCAGGCAGGTACTCTGTCTCAATATTTGCCTGAGTGCCGGCAGCAATATTCATCGTAATATCATCGCCATAAGGCTGGCCATTTATGAACATGCGGATCAGCACATTATCTGCCTGCACATCACCTATATTTGAGATTTTACTGGTGATTTGTATTTTTTGCCCCACTCGTGGAGAGGCAATATTAAATGAAATTTGCACCGGTTCGAGGTCTGGTTTGCCCGGTGAAGGGTCTTCAGTAGGTGCTGTCTCATCATCTACGCCGGCTAGCTGCGTTTCAGACATGCCGCCAGGAAGTGAAAGAATGGCTAGCTGTCGTGAGACTTCATCTGCCTGTATTTTTTCCCCGTCAATATCCAGTATTACTCGAAACAGAAAGCGACCTTCAGCGGCACCATTAAAACTAAACACTGAATTTGCATTGCCTGTAGGATCAAACTCAGTGATGGTTTGCGTGCCTATTTCATTGTCATCAAGGTAATATCGCAGGCGCAGAACTTTCTCGCGAAATGCAGGTTGTGCACTAACAGTGACACTGGCACTGATTTCCTCGCCGAAATAAGCGACACTTCGGTTAAGGGAAAACTGTTCAATTTTTATCTGTTTTTTATCTTCTGCAAAGGCTGTTGAACCTGTCAGAATCAGAGTTAACATCAGTAATGCAAAGATCATCAGATTGATGATGTAGGTGATGTGTGATCGATTTAAACTGTACATTCTCAACTCAGGAAATATCATGCTAATAGATTATTATACAAAATATAGCTGCTCCTTGTGTGACGAAGGCCTGTCAATGTTGCGCAGTTATTCTGATATTGAGGTCAATATAGTAGATGTTGAGCAGGATGTTGAGAAATATCACGATTATTTACTGCGTATCCCTGTTATTTCCTATGATAATGGGACGAAAGAGCTAGCCTGGCCATTTGACAGGGATGATCTGGCAAAGATATTTTCAGCTACATAGGTTAAACAATACGTTACCTCCGATTATTATTTATGATTGACGTAACACGTAACACGTAACACGTAACACGTAACACGTAATGCTTAAAGTGTATGTCTGGCAGGGACATTGTCTAATGACCAGTTCTTCTGACCCCAACGAAGAATGTCACTGACGCTGGATGCTTCGATGTCTTCAGGTGGTGCCTGTCCGAGGTCCTGTAATACCTTGCATAATGTTCTTGCGGGATCAACGGTGGAGATGGGGGTGGCACCTGCCTGCTTGGATAATTTCTCTCCCTTTTCATTTACTGCGACAGGGATATGGCCGTATTGAGGGGGTTCGATATCAAGTACCTGCTGCAGATACCTCTGCGCTGATGTTGATGGCAGCAGGTCAGCACCGCGAATGCTTTCTGTAATCCGCTGTGCTGCATCATCTATTACCGCTGCAAGATGATAGGCATATAGTCCATCTGCCCGGCGAACAACAAAATCACCGTTTGCTTGAAATAACTCAGTTGTCTGGGGCCCCTGGATCAGGTCATTCCATGACAGCGTCGTTTGTGGAACTTTTATACGCATAGCATACTGTTTTCGTCCAGCGAGATGGCCCTTGCGACAATGCCCGGAGTAAACGCGTTCTCCCCGTTCCAGGATATCTTTTCTTGAACAGCTGCAGAGGTAAACCAGGCCTTTTTCCTGTAGCTCTGCGAGTGCCTCATCATAGATATGCTGGCGGTTACTTTGATAAACGATGTCTTGATCCCAGTGCAGTCCATAGACTTCCAGTGCATGTAAAATCTCACTGACCGCACCTGGCATCTGCCGTGGTGGATCCAGGTCATCAATCCGCACCAGCCAGGTACCGTTATTAGCGCGTATGTTTAGATAGCTCGCAACAGCGGTAAGCAGAGACCCATAATGCATCGGGCCTGTCGGGGAGGGGGCGAATCTTCCGGTCGGTGATAACAGAGAAATAGAGGATGGCTCCTGGATCGTCATCTCATACGATAAAGACGCTTTATTGCTGTACTTAACTTAGTGCTGGGCTTTGTCTTTGCATAATTCCTGGTCAGCCATTTAAGGATAGCTTTATGGTCTTTATTCAGGAATTTATATTTCAGCTGTTCCTTTGTCATGGATTGCAGAGCAGAGACAAGTTTACTATTCGTCTCCTCATTCTCACGGATTGATGGCAGTCAGTAACATATGTCCGGATTGTGAAAAGTGCCGCCTGCTGTTCAGGAAATGGCCAAAGGACCTGGCGTTCCACTCGTAAAAACAGGGAAGGGTGCTGAGGATCAAAACGCCTTTGCCTGTCTGTTTTACTGCTTGATGCCAGGCAGGGCCGGGGATGTTGATTCAACTCAGCTTCAGTTGTCAGGCCCCACGCAAACCGGACGAAAGGGCCTTTGTTTACGATGGTGTTTACTATTGCATCAGCATCACGCTGGTTGTTTTTCATACCTGCAACAGGCTCATGCGTGGTCTGGAAAGACTGTCCGATTTTTTCTTCTGCCGCCCAGTTATTTGCCTGGCAAAGATGTACCGCCGCCATCCAGTCACGGCCAAATGGAGACTGGCTAATGATTGCAAGGTCCTCCTGTATCTGGCAGGCAAGAGCATCCAGAGAATCGTGGTAATCTGGCGACGGCGCCGGAAAATCACGTTCAACCCTGGTCAAACGAAGTTTTTGATCAAAGATGAGAGTTTCATCGGTCAGCTTGCAATACAGTGCGATATCGTTTTCCGACTGGCTAATAAGTTGAAAAAAATCGGGATGTTCCAGTGTCAGGCGCTCTATGATAAATCTCAGGATGCGGGTGGAAACATCTGCCGAGAGCATCTGTGTGCGGTAGTATTTTGATAGTCGCTCCTGACGTGCATCCAGCTTGACCTGGCGACAGGTGAAAAAGTTTCCATCAAATTGAAATACTTGCTGATCTGTTGTGCCGTTTCCCAGGTCAAGGCCGAAGTCCTTGAGGCCCGGTCCGACATCGTAGACACCCTGTTCCAGGGGGAAATAATTTGCTGCTTCTGGCAGTGATCTGTTTTCTGACGTTTCGTTCACAGTTCCGTAGTACCAGCCAGGCGAGTTAGAGCCTCATCGTATTTTTCCTGTGTACGCTTGACGATATCTTCAGGGATGACGGGGGCAGGAGGTGATTTATCCCAGTGTGTATTTTCCAGCCAGTCACGAATGTACTGTTTATCATAGCTGACGGGACTGATACCGGGCCGATAGCTGTCAACAGGCCAGAAGCGTGATGAATCGGGGGTTAGCGCTTCATCTACCAGCAAAATCTGTCCCTGCTCATCAACACCAAACTCGAACTTGGTATCAGCAATAATAATGCCGCGCTGCAGCGCATAGTCACTGGCATAACGGTAGAGTTCGAGGCTGACATCCCGAATTTGCTCGGCCTGCTGCTGCCCAATTTGATCGACCAGTACTTTAAAGCTGATATTCTCGTCATGATCTCCGGCCGCTGCTTTAGTCGATGGTGTAAAAAGGTCTTCAGGCAGTTTGTCAGCCAGTTGCAGTCCTGCAGGCAGTGCAATGCCGCAAATGCTTTGTGATTGCTGGTATTCCTTCCAGCCGGAACCAACCAGGTATCCACGCACAATGGCTTCGACCGGGATTACCTTGAGATTCCTGACAATCATGCTGCGTCCCTGAAGCCACTGTTTTTCTTCTTCTGTTACAGGCAGGTTGGAGATGTCGGTTGAGATCAGGTGATTAGGGATGATATGTCGTGTATGTTGAAACCAGAACTCAGCGAAATGGGTGAGGATGCGTCCTTTGCCGGGAATCAGTGTCGGCATCACCACATCAAAGGCTGAAAGGCGGTCACTGGCGACGAACAGCAGGCGCTCGTCGTCAATGCGATAGATATCCCTGACCTTGCCGCTGGCAATGTGTTCAAGGCTGTTTATGTATTTAGCTTGGTGCGGCATATTAATCGTTTAAAGTATTCGTTAGATGGTATACCTGTTAGGTGCTGCAGTCGATGAATATCAGTCGTTTTCAGGACCAAGATGCTGATGAATAAACTCTCGAATAAAATGCATTGGCCGAGCGCTGGTGAAATGCGCCACATTTTCACCATTCTGAAACAGCATGATAGTAGGGAAACCGCGGACATTATAACGACCGGCAAGTTTCATGTTTTCCCCTTCGTCAACTTCGAGCTTGGCCAGCAAAATACGGCCATTTTCCTCTTCAACTGCCTTGATCAGGTTTGGTGCAATAGCATGACAGGGACCGCACCAGTCAGCCCAGAAATCAACCAGTACCGGTACGTTGTGTGAATGCTTGAGTACCTTTTCTTCGAAATCATCCAGATGGACATCAATCACGTTGGGATGATCTGTTTTGGGGTTCATCATATGAAGTATTCCAGTGATATCTTGCGAGTAGTTCTACAGCTATTTCTTGCTGATGATGTCTATTTTACTGAATAGACGAGTCTGCCAGCATGTATGGTATGACTGACCCGGCCTCGCAGCGGCCAGTTCTGGAACGGGGTGTTGCGGCCTCTGCTGAGAAACTTTGAACTGTCGAGTAGATACTCAGATTCAGGGTCAAAAATGCATACGTCGGCCTGCTTTCCAGGTCCCAGGTCACCTGCGTTGATACCCAGCACGGAAGCCGGTCCGGAAGTTAAGCTGCTGATTAAGGTATTCATATCTATGATGTCTTCATCAACCAGTTTCAAGCCAAGAGGCAACAGAGTTTCAAGGCCGGATATTCCCGGTTCTGCCTCGCTAAAGGCTGCAAGCTTGGCATCTTTCTCGTGCGGTTGGTGATCGGAACAGATGGCCTGTATCTCTCCAGCAGCGACGGCCTGGCGCAAACGGTCTTTATCTCTTTCTGATCTCAATGGCGGCATAACTCGGCATAAGCTGTTAAAGCTACCGACATCAAAATCAGTGAGGTGTAGATGATGAATTGCCACATCAGCAGTTACCTTGAGGCCGCGCTCTCTCGCCTGCACAATAAGATCAACGGAACGAGCACAGGAGATGCGGGCAAAGTGTGCCTTCACGCCGGTCTGTTCAATGAGTGCCAGGTCACGTGCGATGATGGCCGTTTCAGACGCTTCGGGAATGCCTGACAGTCCAAGTCGAGTGCTTATCTCTCCTTCATGCATGCAACCATCGTCAGTCAGCCAGGGATCGTTGGCATGGAGTATTACCAGGAGATCAAAACTGGAGGCATATTCCATTGCGCGCCGTATCACCAGGGTGTTGGTAATTGGGGTGTCTGCGTTACTGAATGCAACACAGCCCGCCTGGCTCAATGCGAACATATCAGACAGCATTACACCACCTAGTTCGGTCGTTAGCGCGCCCACAGGCAAAACCTGGGTCAAACCTATCTCGACTCCACGATGTGTCAGCATGTTTGCCATTGCCGGCGTGTCTATTATCGGCTTGGTGTCGGGTGGACAGCAGCATGTAGTGATGCCACCCGCTGCAGCAGCAGCACTCTCGCTCTTCAACGTCGCTTTATATTCCAGGCCGGGTTCACGCATACGGACACTGAGGTCTACCAGTCCTGCACAGACAACCTGATTCTCTGCATTAATGGTTTCGTCAGCAGTAAACCCATCCGGTACTTTACCTGTTGCAACTATCCTGCCCTGGCTGATGAACAGATCGTCAACACTATCGACGTTATTTTGCGGGTCAATGATTCGACCGCCACGGATATGAATGTTACTTGCTTCAGCCATTGCTCTCTCCGCCCAGAATCATCGCCATCACAGCCATTCTGATCGCAATACCATTGGTCACCTGTGGCAGGATCACAGAGCGTGGGCCATCGGCCACCTCAGACGAAATTTCAAGTCCGCGGTTAATCGGGCCGGGGTGCATTACGATGGCATCGTCTGCCGCTGCAGCCAGGCTCTCGGTCGTTAAACCATAGAGGTTGAAATACTCCTGCTCGCTGGGCAGATAGGCATTGTGCATTCGCTCCTTCTGCAATCTCAGCATCATCACTACGTCAACACCATCGAGGCCCTGACTGAGATCGGTATACGAATGTACACCAAGGCGCTCTATCTGGGCAGGCAGCAGGCTATTCGGTGCGACGACACGGATTTCATGAGCACCAAGTGTATTCAGGGCATGTATCTGTGACCTTGCTACACGTGAATGCAGAATGTCGCCAACAATCGCGACACGCAGTTTATGGAACGGACCTTTGTACTGCTGGATAGTGAACATGTCTAGCATAGCCTGGGTCGGATGTGCATGCTGGCCATCACCGGCATTGATGATGTGCACATGATCAGGGACATGCGCAGCAATCAATTCCGCAACACCGCTTTTTGCATGGCGTATGACAAACAGGTCGGTGTGCATGGCTTCCAGAATGTTTACTGTATCCAGCAGTGTTTCACCCTTGCTGGTAGACGAAGTGGTAGGATTCAGATTGATAACATCTGCAGACAGTCGTTTGGCGGCAATTTCAAAGGTAGTGCGTGTGCGGCTGCTGTTTTCAAAGAACAGGTTGACAACGGTGTGGCCACGTAGCAATGGCAGTTTCTTTATATCGCGCTGACCAAATTGGGTAAATTTTTCAGCTGTGACGAGGATTTGTTCCAGGGTTTCTTTGCGCAGGCCATCAATAGTAAGAAAGTGGCGTAGTTTGCCATTGCCAGTGTATTGAATATTCTGGCTCACGACTTGCTGTCTCCAATGATCAATGACATGTTTTCCGGACCACATAACTTGACCTGCTGATCAGGCCTGAGTTCGAGGCTCATGCCACAGTAATCTGCCTGAATGGGAAGTTCGTGACCCTTCCGCTCGACCAGTACACAAAGGCGAATGGAAGCGGGTCTGCCATAATCAAAAATTTCATTCATGGCAGCACGTATGGTACGGCCAGTCTGCAGTACATCATCAACCAGCAGAATATGACGGTTGCTAATATCCATTGGCAAATGAGAGGCCTTGACCTGTGGATTCAAGCCAATCCTGCTGAAATCATCACGATAGAAGCTGATATCCAGACTGCCGCAGGGCTCAGTAATCCCCAGCCTGTCATGGAGAATGTCTGCCAGCCATGAGCCGCCGGTATGAATACCTATAATAATGGGATTGGTTGCTAGCAGGGGTGTAATGTCAGTGACCAGTTTGTCGAGTAGTGTAGAGACTTCGACATCAATCTTCTTTGTCATTCCCGGCCAGTCCATTTAAGAAGGTTTGCAGGATCTCGCGTGCTGCATAGCTATCGACAAGACCCCTCGAGCGTCGGCCATTATAGCCTGCCTCGCGTATTTCAGATAGTGCCATATGTGAGCTTAGTCTTTCATCAACATGATGCACGGTGAGACGGTAGCGTCCATGCAGGCGATTACCAAATCGCCGTGCTTTCGCGGTCACTGGGTTATCACTTTCATCCATCTGGATAGGCCAGCCAACGATCAGTGCATCGGGCTGCCATTCTTCAATCAGACGAGTGATGTGCTGCCAGTCAGGCTGCTCGTTCTTGACGTCTATAGTATCGAGCGGGGAAGCGCTGGCAGACACACTATTACCTACCGCAACACCGATCCGCCTTGTTCCATAATCGAAGCCCAGGTAGGTCTCCGGTTTCATGCTTTGCCAGAATAGTAGGACATCTTGGTGAGATCGATATCGGCAAGTCTGGCCGCGGCCTCCCAGCGATCGCCAGCAGGCGTGTTAAAGATCACCTCATTGTCAGCCGTTGCGAAAACCCAGGAATTTTCTGACATTTCATATTCTAGCTGGTCAGGTGCCCAGCCGGCACAACCGAGGGCGAGTAAATATTGGCCTGGTTCTCGGCCACCAGCAAGCGCATCAAGAAAATCAGCTGAAGTAGTCAGGCACAGGTTGTCGTTGATCTGCAAAGTATTGTCCCACATATTACTGCTATCATGCAGAACGAAAAGATGCTCCTGTCTTACCGGGCCACCGAACCATACAGGATGGCCGGGGTGCAGTAGTTTAGATGTTGCCAGTCCGGCATTATTGAACAGCTCCGCCACACTGACATCAAGCGGCTGATTGATTACAACGCCCATGGCACCTTCATCATCATGATGACAGATGAGTGTCACACTATGGCCAAAGTTTTCATCGTTGAGGCCTGGCATGGCAATAAGGAAATGGTTGGCAAGCGATTTCACTGGCTGGTCAGTCGATCTCCATGCTGAAATTTCCACGTGCGGGTAATGTGAATGATATCTACCTCATCACGAAAGTTCTTCGGGAATGGTGCATAAGGTGCTGCCAGACGCACGATGCGAATTGCAGCATCATCGAGTGCCTTGTGACGCGAGCTCCGCCGTACATTGATGTTATCAAGCTTACCATCCGGCAGGATAGCAACGTCCAGTACCAGGCTTCCGGTAAGGTTACGGCGCTTGGCTTCCTCTGGGTAATTCAGGTTGCCGATGCGCTCAACCTTGGCCCGCCATGCATCCATATAGGTTGCGAATTTATATTCTCGCGTGTTTGCGGTAAGAAATTTCTTTCTAGGTCGTTTCTGATAATTTTGCTGCTGTAGTGATAAATCTGCCAGCATACGCTCGCGTTCACTATCCAGACTTACAGTTTGAGGCAGCCCGATCAATGGTTTCTTTTCAGGTGTTTTCTTTTTCTCATTCTTAACTGGCTGTGGAGCTGGTTTCTGCTTAGTTGTTTCAGCTACCAGTACTTTATCAGTCTGGGTAACAACTTCTTCGCTGGCTTCACTTGGCGGGCGAAACCTGGGTTGCGGTTTATTTTTCTTTGCAGTGCCGGGTAAAGGCGTTTTTGCCTGTAATTCTTTTTCTGTGTCGCCACCACCCTGCTGGGTCGCGTTGGCAAGAAAATCTGCTTTTTCAGGCTCAGGTACTTCTTCGGTGTGCGCCTGTACCAGAGTAATTTCAAGCTGTGGCGGGTCATCATTGATCTGCTTTTTCGGCAGCGTGAAGGTTAGCCCTAAAATCAGCACAATATGTAACAGCGCAGCGCCGATCAGGGTTATCCCGAGATCGCTTCTATTATCCTGATCACTGAATAAATCGGCGTAGCTCATGCTCTTTTCTGAAAGCCTCGAATAATTCCGTGTGTGGTGTTGGGGTAAAGTTCCATATCAGAGCGCCAATGGCATGCAATAGCATGTTTACAGTGAAAAAAGACAGGACCTGGATGGTCTATTTTAGTTAGAAAATACAAGTTCATAAATTATTCGGGATCAGCTTCAAGCCTGTTTTCAATTGACGATGCAATTATAGCGTTAAATATGCCAAATAAAATGCCTGCAGTAACCAGTAGAGGCGCCAATACCAGTATTCCCGGGTGAGGAATGAATAGCCACCACGCGACGAATAGTTGTGCCATGACATGACTAACACTGGCTAACACGCTTACGCCAATCAGTCCAACCCAGGGTCGTACAGTTGTCCATAACAACAGCATTGTTAACAAGCTGGCCATCGCGCCAGCAAGACTGAGCACGAAAGTCGGCGACATAAATGTTCCCAGTAGCAGACTGCCGGCTGTCACGCGCAGCAAACTAACCCACGCTGCGAAACGCCAGCCATAGCGGAATAATACCAGCAGGGTGATGATGTTGGCGAGGCCGGGCTTGATGCCGGGAACAGGACTGGGGAAACCGCTTTCAAGAACGTGAATGGCAATTGCTAGTGCTGCAAAGGAGGCAATTTTTTTGTCTTCTTCAGTGATTTCAAATTGGCTGGACATGGTCAATTAGTTTTAAGGTTTCGGCGTAATATATTGATCATTCCTATCTGGTTTCTCTGAATAATGAAAACTAAAACTGTGTTAAAAATTAATACCGTCAAAACGGTCATTTTGTGATAACAATGTAATACCAACCTTGTTTGGCAGGCAGACGATATGGTCTCCGCTATGTTGATGCCAGCCGCTGAGAATGCAAACCTTGCTGTTGCAGGGAGAGTCGGAGAAGCGTACCTTGCCATCACGAATTTCTATTACACTCTGGCCAAGTTCTCCAGTTACCTTGACTGAGTGGTTATTCGTTACTGAATAGATGACAGGCGTCTTATCGTCAGCCGTTATTTCTATCGCTGTTGTTGCGCCCGGCTGATGCGTTGTCATTACCCAGGCCAATGGTATTAATAACAGGCAGCAGAGGATAATCAGCCAGTCACCGATTTTTATTTCCAGGCTACCGGCGAAATTTCTATTCATAAGACTATTCATGACCGCTTTGACCAGGCCTGGAAGACCCTGCTGAAAAGTCAGCTGGCAGCGGCTCTCTGATGAGAACTGCACGGTTTGAATCGCTGGCTTCAAGTTTAATCCGCTTCTGCATTGAAGGCGTCATGATTATCCTGCCTTGTCTGTCTATCATCATTATATCGCTTACGCCCATTTTAGCTGCGATTTCCTGCCAGCCATTCGGGCCGGCAATGAACAAAGCCGTGCTCGCTGCATCAGCGATGGCGCCATTATTGTGCAGCACAGTTACCGATACTGCTTTGTCAGCCGGGTAGCCGTTGCGGGGGTCGATGATATGGTGGTAGCGTTTGCCATCATGAGTAAAAAAGCGTTCATAATCCCCAGAAGTAAAAACACATTCATCATTGTTCAGCTCAATGCTGGCCATGATGCCTTCAGCGGAGGGGTTTCGTATACCAATCCGCCAGCTACGTTCGCCCTGGCTGCCTATGCCACACAGATCACCGCCGGCATTGATTAATGCATTCTGGATGCCCTTGGCACGAAGTTTCTGAATTCCGGCAGCGACCGCGTAACCCTTCGCGATGGCACCAAGATCCAGGCTTATCTGGTCATTGTGGCCACGCATCATGCTGCCATCAATTTCTATATCATTTGCACCAGGCAGGTCTGCCAGCAGCTTATCAATATTTTCCTGAGAGGGCGGTGTTTCAGGTTGTTCAGTACCCTGGAAGCCCCATGCATGGATCAACTTCCCTATCACCGGATTGAATAGACCGTTACTTAACTGAGAGTATTGTTGTGCTAGCTTTATCAACTCCAGAACTGAGTCGTCAGCAGTGAACCATTCGGCTTTTACCAGCAGGTCGCTGGTTTGCGTTAATTTTCCAGGTTCCCAGGCATGCCAGTCTTTATGCATGCTATCGAAATCATGAAATAAACGGGCACTTGCCTGGTCAGCCAGTGAACTGTCGCTGTTGCGAATTTTAATTTCTATAAGTGTGCCGAAGGAAAATGACTGATAGCGATGAAGATTCTGTCTGTCGCAGGCTGTGAGTGTTGCTGCGAGAGCAATGGCGAGCAGCAGGGTGGCTAGCCATCTCATCAGATCAAATCTCGCGAACATCTGAATATTATTGCAGGGAGAATTCCAGCTGCTGATATAAAACCTCATGCAGGTAAACGCAGCTCGATGGCATTCATTAAGTCGCCGGCAATATCAAGATTAAACTGCTTGTCCAGTTCCCGTATACAGGTCGGGCTGGTCACATTGATTTCAGTCAGGTAGTCGCCAATCACATCAAGCCCGGCGAACAGGATGCCTTTCTCTTTTAACATTGGTCCGACCTGCTCGCTGATCCAGTAGTCGCGATCGCTTAGTGCAACGCCTTTGCCGCTTCCACCGGCGGCAAGGTTGCCGCGTGTTTCACCGGGTGCAGGAATGCGGGCCAGCGCATACGGTGCTGCTATTCCATCAACCATCAGTATGCGTTTATCGCCCTCGCTGATTTCGGGAATGAAACGCTGGGCCATGACACTGGTCGTCCCGTGTTTCGTCAGAGTTTCGATGATGACGCCTTTGTTGTAGTCATCGCCATGCACACGGAAAACAGATGCACCGCCCATACCGTCAAGCGGTTTGAAGATACAGTCATCATGCTCGACAATAAACTGCCGCAGCTGCTCAGCAGATCGAGTTACCAGGGTTGGTGGCGCACACTGCGGGAACCAGGTGGTAAAAAATTTTTCATTGCAGTCACGCAGGCTTTGCGGACTATTTACAATTAGCGTGCCCCGTTGCTCAGCCAGCTCCAGCTTGTATGTTGTATAGATATACTCCATATCAAATGGTGGATCTTTTCGCATTAATACAGCATCACATTGAGACAGTTCATGCGTGCATGGAGGCGAAAGCTCGAGCCAGCGGTCCTTTCCAGGAAAAAGCTTAACAACACGGCTTTCTGCGTAGACTCGGCCATTGCTTGTAAAAAGGTCTGCCTGCTGCATATAGCGTACTTCCCAGCCGCGTTTTTGTGCTGCCAGGATCATTGCCCAGGTGCTGTCTTTAGTAATGTTGATTTTTTCGATCGGGTCCATAATGACGCCGATAACAGTGGGATTGCTCATGCAGCACCCTTCAAGGTATTGATTTCACGCGCAGCTGCCAGTAGTGCCAG
>NODE-238-length-19990-cov-7.08613_pt1 | contig 19990 bp, 22 predicted proteins | sample MGYA00139097_ERZ477577 | MGnify/ENA metagenome assembly ERZ477577
TTGAAAAGAAATGGGATTCATTTTTAGCTGAACACAAACCGCTTACTGATGAGATTGAAAACACTGCTGAAAATACCGGTGCTGCACTTGCTGCTGCCGCTGATGAACTCAAAGCTGGCTACAAAAGAATCCGGAACCTATTTTAATTAGGCTAACAAGGCACGATATGTTAAGCAGCGTGCAATAATCACCTCCTGCGTTAGTTTCTACTCTCCCAATGGCAGGAGAACCGAAAACCACAACAAGGAGGTGCTACATGAGTATCGGTGGTAAACGAAAAGGTGCTGGCAGAAAGCCACTACCGAAAGGCGAGAACCGGAGAAAAGGAACGATCACGCTCAAAGATGCTGACTGGCAATATCTCACAGATAAGGGACCGAGTCAGGCCAAGGCAGTTGAGCGACTGATCCGCAACGACAGAGGTGGCAAATGAGCGTATGGGTCAGGATAATATATATTGCTGCAGTCTGGGCGATAGCAATTGGAGTCTTGCTACCTATGAGCTATCCCGGTGATTGGGGAGCACTGCTACCGATTGGTCTGGCGATAGCAGCAACCTATGGTATCTGGACAATGCGCAGAGACGAGGAGCCAGCAAAGCCGCTAGATACTTCCAATAAGGAAGACACAAAAATGGAAAGACAGTGCTTGGTTTGCGGAGATTGGAAACCGTTGGAGATCGCCTTTACATACGCTGGTGCTAATGTCGAAGGAATAAGACCTAACGGTGAAAAGATTGACTATTGCAAGGACTGTTTTACGGTCTTGGACAGACTCAAGGATAGAGATAGCAGACGTGCATGGGCGGATGAGAGGCAAGCCACTTGGAACTATAGCGATACTGTGAGCGAGACGAACCATGACAGAGAGGCGGCGAAATGAAAACAATTGTTGCAGTACTTATGACTCTGTCAATCGCAATATCAGCACAAGCTGGACCATTCAACGAAGCAGCAGTAAAGTTGCTGGAGGCCAGTCCTCAGGAGTTTAACGAAAAAGTAGAAGACATGATAATTGGTGCGTATTCGGTAATACGTGTTCAACTCGTTGCCAAGGGAATACCAATTGAAGAGTATGAAAAACTGAAATGTACTCTGAGTCCCGAAGAAAAACGTACAATAATCAAATCGACAAAAGCTGAAATATACAAACCGGATGGGATGCAATTTGATACCGCTGTGGCGTATTTTGTCATTTTGCATTGTGGTGAACAACGCACACAGAAAGAAGCTGAGTACCAGAAGAAGGAAACACAATGAAAAGGAAACTGCTTAATGACATAGAGTTTGAGCCAGAGGACGATGACATTAACACCTATCTATTCTGAGGTATCATGGGCGATACAACTTTCAGCGACCCAAAGATTTACAGTTAAACGTATTAACCCTGTCAGGCTGAACACAGCTTAATTCTGCCATTGCGAATCTCAAAGCATTGATTGTGCCATACTGTCTTGTTCTCTTTCATGTTGTCCTGCAAACATTCTTTCTGTATAACATCACAAATCGCAAAATATGCGGTTTCTACATAATCGCTCTTAGTTATGCCATTTTGCATCTAGGTCACATTGGGAGAATAATTAATGAGTAGCATAATATACATTGCAGTTGCCGTTGTTATAGGGGCAGCAATCTCTGTTCAACCGCCAATTAATGCCACTATGGCACGATGTCTTGGCAGTCCTCTATTGGCAGCATCAATTTCGATATTTATTAGTTTTGTGGTCGTGACCATTTTGTGGTTAAGCTGGGGCAAAGGATCAGGAGATATATCACAGGTCAGAATGTTGCCATGGTGGGTAATCATTGGAGGTATTGTTGGGGTCGTATTTGTCGCTGGTAGCGTGGTGGTTGCCCCCGTGCTTGGCGTGGCTCTATTTTTTGTTTGTGTAGTTGCAGGGCAGCTCATCGGATCAACTTTAATTGACCAGTTTGGGGCATTTGGACTTATAGTAAAACCCTTAAATACAATGAAATTAATCGGTATCGGCCTTGTGCTCTTAGGAGCAGCCCTGGTGCAAAACAGCCATTCATAAAAGTACGCATAGCGAAGCTATTCCACTGGATTTGGCAAACAGCGCGAAACCTATGAATTAAACGTTATATGTCACTAGAAATCGGAGTAATACATGTCTGTTATTGAAATTCGTAAAGCGACTATTGAAGACGCTGCTCTTATCCTTAGATTTGTAACTGAACTTGCCATCTATGAAAAAGCAGAAAATGAAGTAATCGCTACAGAATTTGATATTCAGAAATCATTATTTGCCACTGATTCAAAAACTAAGGCTGTCATCTGCAACATCAATAATGAGCCAGTTGGTTTTGCAGTTTACTTTTTTAATTACTCAACATGGCTTGGTAAGCATGGGCTTTATCTTGAAGATTTATACGTTTCTCCAGAGTACAGAGGATCTGGAGCGGGTAAAGCTTTGTTGAAATACCTGGCTAAAATTGCACTTTCTAAAAATTGTGGGCGCTTTGAGTGGAGTGTGCTTGACTGGAATGAACGAGCGATACAGTTCTATCGATCAATTGGAGCAAAACCACAAAGCGATTGGGTGGGTTACCGTTTAACAGGGAAATCTCTTGAAGAGTTTGCAAATTGCTAAAACATATAACAAATTACTGTACTCGGACTCGGTACAGGAAGAACCTTCAGTCCCTCCACCATTTAAATAGTAGAGATTTCCATCTCACATCTTTGATTTCTGTTGGGCAGATGGTTTGCCGGGGGCTGTTCGAAGATAAACGGGAATTATCTTCTTGTGGGAAGTGAGGCAGTAACCTCACAGCAGCAGTGCTCAGTTGATGTGATAGTAAAATTCTCAGACCTTCGAGATGATGATAATAACCAAGTAGCCACATGCATAGTCCAATAAGGGTCAAAGGGCAATCCTTGAACATAGGGGGCAGCGCACCAGTAATGGTGTGTTTGCAGATTACAATTTTAGAATCTTGATGCCGGAGTTAAAATATTCGAATATGATACAAACGCAATGAAACCATTTTCAGGGATACGTGCAGTTTTATTGGTTGTTTTGATTCTTGTTGTTGGAATTAATGTAATGCCTCCTGGGTTAGCTGCAGCCTTGGTTCAGGAACACGGGCCGGTAGAGATGTTAAGTGCTGTAGGTTACCTTGTTGCGGTCGGCTGGCTCATACTGACAGCGCTGGTTAAATCAGAACGATGGCTGTTCTCTGCAAGCTTCATGGTATCTCTGCTCGGTCTTAGGGAAATGGACTTTAACTCCCGGTTTACCAGCATGGGTATTTTTAAGACTGAATACTATATAAGTCCAAAAGTACCGGGAACTGAAAAAATAATTGTTTCCGTACTGATGCTGATTATTTCGTGCATCGTTGTCCATTTTATCTGGACCAGATGGCATTCTTTTTTGACAGCGTTAAAGGCTGGCGATACTGCAGCAGTCAACCTGATAATGGCAATAGGATTCGGTTTTATCTCTAAAATACTTGACAGTATGTCCACGCCTTTACGTAAAGTGGTTGCTCTGTTCCATAATGATCCTCGCACCTGTCTGCGGGTAGTGGAAGAATCCATGGAGCTTGCAATTCCCCTATTTATCCTTCTTGCCATTTACCACTCTTTTTGGAAACGAGAATAGTCTCGTTCTCCAGAAGACTTTTACTCAATTAGCATATCGGTGAGGGAATGTAGCCATTGGATATCTTCGGCCTGAAGACTTCATTCTTCCCGTGAAGCATTAAAATCCAAGAATGTCTATGATTTTCTGGCTAGAAACAAGGAAATTACAGGACATATTATCAATAATGCCCAGATCCTTAAGATAAGGCCGTTAGACCAGGTGATTAGCAAAGATCGTGAACTCCCTTGATCCTGAAGAAGTAGTCGTCAGATAGGCCGAAGTAATTAGCAAGCTTCAATCCAGTGTCAGGGTCAATCTCAACGTTACCTTCGATAATTTGGTTTAGTAACATTTCATCGATACTCGTGACCCTGGATACTGACTGAGTAGTCAGTCTGAAAGGATCAAGAAATCTATCCTTTAGGATGGTGCCGGAATGTTCTCTATCTTTATCGATCGACTGTGCCATTGATCCCACCTGTTTTTCACCGATGCAAAAGGAATATACCTATACAATATGAAGTCAGGAGGCGTCTTTTTTGATGAGTCTTGTTAATTTATTCAGCTTGACCTGTTGATCATAAGAATTCTTTTTGTTGAATTTTACTCCGACAGTCATCTTGTAAATTGATTCTGTATTAATATCTTTGCTTTTTCCAACCCATATAATTTCAACTGGAAGACTATAGATTTTCAATCCAGAATTATCAATAATATCTATAGCCATTATATCAGGAACTTCACGCTCACTGGTGCACCCAAACGACAAGCCTCCTTGGCTGAAATCAAAAACACGGCAAACACATTGTTGATTTATAACAAAAGTGTTTTCAGGATGCAGTCTCTTGTATTTACGATGATTCCAAGACCCGGGATTCATAAACAATTTTAGATTATACGCCTAAGGTATTATATAACAGAGTCATCGTTATTGTATGTCAACTTCATTATTCAGTATCTGTACTCGGTTACATTTATTCGCAATTTTACAGAGCGTTATACATACAACATCCACCTCTTTTCTGTCGCTAATAAGAGACACTAGCTAATAATTCGTTTTAATGCAATAATTTTTATTTTTGATGATTTTCAACTACCGAAGATACTTCTCAATATCTTCGGGACTCGGGTCGGTGCTTGTGTCTGTCGCTGTGATACTAATAGATGAGGTGTACAGGAATGAGTTAAGCCTTTGCCGTGACAGTCCATATTTCCTAATCTGCAATATGGACTGTCACGGATGTCCTTAATAACGTCGTCAATTTCGGCTTTAATGGCAGCTTTTAAAGATTTTTTTACTCGATCAGCAGTCCTTATATCTCAGTTTATATTTAATCGTTCAAACTGGCATTCAATTTTTTACCAATGTGAAGAGTATAACCTACGATTTGATCAGTATACTGGAGAAAATCTATTGGTACGATGATTTTAAAAGATTCTTTCATAGCTCGCCTCCTGTACTAATTATCCTCATTAATAAGTGAGCAACTGAGTGATCATAACAAGACCTCCTTGTTTTTTGTCAGTCGAGCCTATGCCTCACAATCACCTGAGGTGATATGCCTTTCTGGGGCAGACGACATTACATAGACCACTCATCAATATTAAAGCAGCACGTTTCACAATAGGTTCCTCCCCTATTTGAGAAGCTGTTTTTTGACTGAGGTTTGTATCCATGCAGTATTTAGAATGTAATCACTAAGCCTAACAAACAAAAGATACGTCATGGTGGTGAAGTGAGTTTGGGATGTTTCCTGTCGTACCGAGATAAATCGACAACCTCGGGAATCCCGTTCGGGATAGAAATTGGTTAATTCGAACCAGTTGGTGCGTATCTGGGTAAAACAGGGGACAGACCACGGATTATGCTTGATGTCAATATGACTTAACTGCCAGTAGCAAGACATAAAAACAGATCTCACAGTACAACTGTCCATCAACCCAAACATTTAGATCAGAAGATCCAGATTCTTCTTTTTATAGCGTTGTAGCAGATTCTCTGCCATGAAAATTGCCAACGCTCCCCACACCATAGAAAAGCCAATAAATCTAGCCTGAGGAAATGCTTCTTTATATACAAACACTCCTAGAAGTAGATTAATAGTCGGCGCCAAATACTGCATGAGACCAAGAGTTGATAAGGGGATTCTCTTTGCAGCATATCCAAACAAAAGGAGGGGCACGGTTGTCACAGCTCCAGCACCTATAAGTAGTAGTGAGCCAGAAATTTCGATCCGCCCAAACGAGCCCGCCCCTGTAAAGCCCAGATATATGAGAAATGCTGCTGCTGGAACAAAAAGAAGTCCAGTTTCCAAACACAAAGCGTCAAGGGACCCGAGATCATTTTTCTTATGCAGAAGTCCGTATGTTGCAAAACAAAAAGCCAGCCCCAGTGCAATCCAGGGAAACTTGCCGTAATAGATAGTTAAGTAAAGCACGCCGAAAAAAGCAAGCAGGAGAGCAAGCCACTGAAACAGACGCATCCTTTCTTGAAAGAACACCATCCCAAAAAAAACGTTAATGAGTGGATTAATAAAATAACCAAGGCTGGCCTCCACGATGAAACCAGCATTAACTGCCCAGATGTACAGCAGCCAGTTAACAGCAAGCAAGACTCCAGTAACAGAGTAGGTTACAAGATTTTTTTGAACCGTGAGAGCTTCACGAAACGTTCTCATTCCACCAGTTGCCGCTATCAGGCCAAGTGTCAATAGCAACGACCAGGACATTCGGTGACACAAAATTTCGTAGGCAGGTACGGCATCTAGAGCTTTCCAATAGGCAGGTAAAATCCCCCAGAGAGAAAAAGCACAGGATGCAGCAAGTATTCCATTAACATTCTTCATACATAATTTCCACGAATGTAAGCTGAACATTCCATCTACTTTCAGCTTTATCTTGAGAGTTTTGCTCAGCAGGACGCCGGTGTCTCAATGAGAACTGCCCTTTTGAAGCTACTCCCACTATCTTTTCAAATTCTCATCTCATCCATGTTCAAAAAGCTTTAAAACAAGCTCTTTAATAGAGCTGTGCACACAACTATGATTTACTCTCATACCATTAAAAGCGTTAAATTGAATGAGGCGAAAAATCCTTGCATCTTAATTTTTTGCTTCTTTGTATGATAAATGCCTGACCAACTGGTCTAATAGCGATCTTAATCAGCTCGGTACACCTAAGTAATAGCTTGAAAGGAATGTTGAAGGGTCGGGCAGTACCTCAGCCCCGTGAATGCTGTGAAGATTGCTCGTTTCTTCGGTAAGCAGGCTGCACACCTCCTTGTTCTTCAGGCTAAGCACCAAGCAAGTGTGACCGGACGTAATGCAAACGACGCCTCAAAAATTATGAATAAAAAAGAAGAGGTGATGATAATGATTCTGATACTAATATCGCCTAAAGTCCTCTGAAAATAAAATCAAGTCGGTATAGAATTTTGCCTTGTTCACCCCTTACCAAAACAAACCAATTTCCAATGTTAGTTTCCTGAAATCGTTTTGACGACCAAGTTCTCCATATACCACTCAAAGCATTGATTTTCAAATTGACTGAGGTTTGAAGTTCTCCTTCGTAATACCATTCATGGGTAATGAATTTGTCAGGGAAGGCAACCAATTCAGTATAAAATATGACCTCTGAACCAGTAACATAAGAAGAAATATCATCGACGGGTTCTCTATCTTTTATATTTGTGGTTAACTGAGCTATTGTTTTTCCCACTCTGGCGTTGGGTCTATTCGTTTCATTACTTGATTATAAATGACTTGATTGACCTTGAACTCAGTCAGATTCAGCGTTGCTGCTATAGCTGAAGCACGGTTGCCAGCTTCATAAAAATTCATGATCTGGTTTATCACTTCTGGGGTGGCATGATCAGGCACTTCTGCTCTCCTTTGTCTGTATAAGGCCTTCTTCTTTCTCTAAATGACATGTTTTCCACTGAGTGCCTTTTTCTTTAAGTGGACTTACTAATTACATAAAACTTTTGGAAATTCCTAGGTAAAACCACATCCTGGCTGTATTTTCACATTATTCTCACACAACTCCACTAAATCCTCCTGAAACCAAATAAACACAGGCCAGCCCTGTTGTCAGTGCCGCTCTATCCTTGCTGTAATCATAATCCCAGCACTCCTGGCTGACAACAGCCTAATCCATAAGATGCAATAATTACAGCCTCATAGATTCAGAGATGGCTCTGCCTTTTTTGTATCAGGTGAAAGATTGTTCCTGGATCTCTCTGATTTCCTGTTAGGCTATCGTATCGTTATCCCCCTACTTCCTGGAGCAGGACGCCAAGGTAGTGCAAGCCGAAAGTAGTCGGCTTCATTCTTTACCGCAAATGATTAGTTTGCTTTTGCCTGAAGGTGTGTGTGACAAAGTAACATCTGTAAATTTTTTTTTATGGGGAGAGATCTTGTCTTAGAAATTCTCTGGAATCGGTTGAGCCCATCATCAGCATTCTCATATGAAACATCATTTTCACAACCAGATTCTGTGGGACTTCATGTTCCATAATTAATACTTTGCCGTCTGGCTTTACCACTCGTTTCATTTCCATAAGTGCATCTGTCCTTACCCGGCCTTTCAATTCGTATAACGCATGAGAACAGCAAACAATATCAAAACAGTCATCAATATATGACAAACTTGCAGCATCACCCTGGACAAGAACTATTCTGTTAGCCGCATCCTTGTGTTTTGCTTTATGCAACATACCATTAGAAAAGTCATAACCGGTTGTTAGAGCGTCAGCATATTTTTCAGCGAAAGAAAGAATAACCGATCCGGTACCGCAACAGATATCTAATATCCTGGCTTGGTTTGTATTGTCTATTTGGGATGAATCTACTAAAAACTTACGAGTCTCGTCTCTGTGGCGACCGGCATGTATTTTTATGAAAAAATCATTTTAGGTGAAAATATCCCCCCATCCCACCTTTCTTTTTCAGGCTGGAGGCTGGATAATAAACGATTTGTTGCGGCAGAGTAACCACAGCACACTACAACCTATGCCTACACCAATCTGGATATGACCGAGATTCGTGACAAGGGTATCGGGCCAAAGCGTGACCAGTTGCATCCCCATGCTTCCCATGAACATTGCAAAAAAATTTATGAGCGCGGATGCGGAACCTGTATCCTCATCCTGTTGTTCCAGCATCAAATGGGTCCCTGGGACCCGCACTGCAATTACTGCCATCGTAACCGGCCCGACCGACAAGGCAAACCACCAAGGAGATATATGGCCAAAGACGGAAACAACTACTCCGCACACAGCTATCAGAGTAAAGCACACGGTAACAATCAATTTCGGCTCGATATGTCTCCTCATCCGCATATAGATCGTCGGACCGACCATGGCACATGTGGCGTTAAATGCAAAAAAAAGACTAAACTGTCCTTCTGTAAGGCCAAACTCGTTTATATAGATATAGGAAGCAGAGGCCAGAAAAGCCATGAGAGCGATCGGAGCAAGGGAGAAGATCAGCAACAGCGATGAAAATCCTAGATTCTTCAAGACCACAAAAAGTCTGCACCAGGAGCCGATTACCGAGCCTGTGTATTTCCCAGACAGGGTTTCCCGAAAAAGCATCCCTCTCAGTAGTGCTACAGCCCCAATTGCTGCCAGCATAAGAAAGATGGTCCGCCAGGACGTATACTTCAACAGGAGTGCACCAAGAACCGGTGCAACTATTGGGGCAATAATCACCATGGACATGATGGTGGCCATAATCTTCTCCCGTTCGCGACCACTATAAAGATCCTTCACTATGGCTGTGGCCACTACTGTTCCGGCACTGCCTCCTAATGCCTGTATGATTCGGCCAGCGATAAGCTGTTCCACCTGCTGGCTGAATGCACAAAACACGCTCGCAAATACATATATCGTCAACCCCGATAACAGAATGGGCTTTCTGCCGAATTTTTCACTCAGTGGTCCCCAGAACAACAATCCTACTGAGAAAAACAAAAAAAACATGCTCAGCGTCATGTTTACACTCGCCTGAGTGGTATCAAGTACCTCGACCATCTGAGGTAGAGCCGGAAGGTAGAGTACCGTAGAGAGAGGAGGAAATGCACTGATCAACGCAAGAAAGACTAGCGCGCCCTTTCTACTTGGTCTGTCTTGATTACTTGACAACGTTATTTTTCCTTTTTTATTTGAGACACCAAAGGATCGGCAATCACCTTATTCCTTTTTAAAGATATGTCAATCATTCAGCTTGCAGCTGTTCGGCAAAGAGATGGAAGGAGTAAACTCTCGGGTAGAGATAAAAATTGAGCATCGCCGATTTCAAGTCCATGAGTAGGCATCGATTTCCAAATAATTTCGATCTGAAGAGCAACAGGCATAATGTCAACCTGACATATTTACTACCAAGAGGGAGGCTTTCTGGAAGAATCATAATGTTTACACCTAAGATAATGATTAACATTGCCAATAGCCTTCTCTGTATTTTGAGTTGATAACGTCGGTTTTCTGGTCGGTAAAGGAGGCTTTATAACGAGAATCCACAATCGCGGCCTATAACCAGACCGCATAAAAACAACAGGCGACAATAAAATGGCTCGATACCGAGATAATCTACCCCAACTTGGAAACGATATCTTTGCCTGCTACACCGGCATGGATACCGAAATTATTTACAATCGTGGAATCGATTTACCCGGATTTGCCTCCTATCCACTACTCTCAACTTTAGAAGGTAAAAATATACTTCGTGAGTATTATTCCAATCTGGCGGGATTAGCCCGTGAGCTAGGTGTTGCTGTAATCCTTGACTCAGTGACCTGGGTGGCGAATCGAGAGAGGGGAGCAGATCTTAGCTATTCACCCGACGATCTCAAAAAATTTAACATCGAGGCGATTGAATTAATCGCAAGTGTTCGAGAAGAAAAAGGTGACCTCCCAACAGTTCTTTGTGGCCAGGTAGGACCTCGCGGCGATGGATATGAACCTTCCGATCTAATGAGTGTGGAGGAAGCAGAGCGTTACCACGCAGAACAAATTAAAGTTTATTCCAATACCGAAGCCGACTTGATAAGCGCATCTACGATTTGCTATGCCGAGGAAGCAGCAGGTGTCGTGCGTGCGGCACATCGATATGACATGCCGGTCTCAATTTCATTTACCGTTGAAACAGATGGTCGTTTACCAACTGGCATGCCACTTAAAGAAGCCATCGAAAAAGTTGATTATGAGTCGGATGGCCGAGCTTTATACTTTTTAGTCAACTGTGCCCACCCGGACCATTTCACTGATATCTTTAACAATGAACCATGGATGCATCGATTAAGGGGTGTCGTTGCCAACGCCTCCCGTTGCAGTCATTCCGAACTGGAGGTAGCTGAGGAGCTCGACGAAGGCAACCCGGACGAGTTAGGTGCCCTTGTAGGTGGCCTTCGCAAGCTGTATCCACATTTCAATATTGTTGGAGGTTGCTGCGGGACCGATATGAGACATATGAGACGCATTCTCGAAGAAGCAAAATCAGCTTACTAATTAAGTATGCCAGCCTTTAGATTAATGACACTCATCAAAACCAACAGTGTGCCCTTTCCACAAAACCAGCACATGCTGATGTGGCAGAGTTTTTCAAGGCCAAAGAAAAACTTGACCCCTTATAACCCCCTTAGTATCTTCTTCTTCACCATCTAGAGAAACGAGAGTTTTTTTATTTTTTTAAATCTTGGAATATTTACAGTGCAAATCACTGCTGTCTCATATTTCATTTCACTGTAAAAGTTGGGGAGAAAAAGTCACTTCAGTCTTGTCTGGTGGTATGAGTAAGTCCATCAATGATCGCCTTTCGAATAAGCTGAGTTTAAGCAATCGCAGTAAAGTCGTCAGAGATATGCCAAGTCTTGCTTTACATTTTAGAAACGATAAAGTGAGATAAACATACAGCGCAATCCATAGTTGAATGAGGACTGCATTTTTTGATGTACCGAGAAATGTTTTTGCCTTAAGATTCTGCTTTATCGATTTGAAAAACAGCTCAATCTGCCAGCGTTCTTTATACAGATCCGCGATCGCTGCCGCATCAGTTTTTTATTCTTGACGGTGTTTTAAAATCTTTTTTAAGCTCGAACACCATGGAATTTTGACAAATGAACAATCGACTTTTAGCTATACCAAATTTAACCTAAATGGGGAGGAGAAATTACTTTATGGCACTAAAAAGAGTACATCCCGGTGTTAAAAAAATGGAAAAAAACCTTGCTGAAGGTAAATGTTCTCGGCGGGAGTTTATACGAACAACAACCTTATTGGGCTTATCTGTTACCACTGCTTATGGTCTTGCCAGTTCAATACTGGGTAAAGATATTTTACCTGATCTGATTTCTTCAGTTCATGCCGGACAGAAGAAAGGAGGGGTTTTGAAGTTTGGTATGGTAGTACAGGAAATGGCTGATCCAGCGACATATTCATGGGGTGAAAAGGCTGTTGTTGCCCGGCATATTGTTGAATATTTAGTGGAGACAGGACCGGATAATATTACCAGACCCTATTTGGCAAAGAGCTGGGAAGCATCTGATGATCTTAAAAGCTGGACATTCCACCTTCGTAAAGGGATCAAATGGTCAAATGGAGATGATTTTATTGCAGATGATGTGGTATTCAACTTTACCCGATGGCTGGACCCGAAAACAGGATCATCCAACCTCGGATTGTTTGATTCAATGCTTGAAGAAACCGGCGAGAAAGACAAAAAAGGCAACCCTATCAAGCGAATGATAAAAAGTGCAGTGGAAAAAATTGACGATTATACGGTAAGGCTTAACTTGAGATCAGCTGTTTTATCAATTCCTGAAAATCTTTACAACTATCCAGCTGCTATTGTTCATCGTAATTTTGAGAAAGAAGGCGGAGATCTCTCTAAAAATCCAGTGGGTACCGGTCCTTACACTCTTTCAAAACTCAAAATTGGTGAGATAGCCGTATTGAAAAAGCGCAAAGAAAAGTATTGGGGGGGCGAGGTTTTTCTTGATGAGATCCGCTTCATTGACCTGGGCAAGGATGCCGGAGCATATCTTGCTGCAATTGCTTCCAAACAGGTGGATGCCATCTATGATCTTGATCTGACGACACTGGAATCTGCCAAAAATATCCCAGGGGTCAAGGTTGTTTCAGTTCCAAGCGCACAAACAGGTGTTATCCGAATGAAGGTAGACCAAAAACCCTTTGATGATATCCGTGTTCGAAAAGCAGTTCAAAAATGTTGCGATGCCCAAAGACAACTCAAAATCACCCAGCAAGATCTAGGAATTGTTGGAGAACATCATCATGTCGCAACTATTCACCCCGAGTATTTTAAACTTGGTCCGGTTAAACAAGATATAGCCGGTGCAAAAAAACTGCTGGAAGAAGCAGGGTACCCGGATGGCATTGAATTAACCTGCAACGTTGGGAATACCAATGGTACATGGGAACAGAACTCCGTTGCCGTGCTTAAAGAAGATGCTGCAAGAGCCGGAATCAACATCAAAATGAATGTAATGCCTTCTGCACAATATTGGGATGTCTGGATGACAGCACCCATGAGCCTCACCACCTGGGCTCACCGTCCATTGGGTGTCATGTGTCTGGGACTTGCCTACCGTTCCGGGGTCCCCTGGAATGAGTCCAGCTATAATAATCCAGCCTTTGATGATGCCCTGACCGATGCGGAATCAACCCTGGATGTTGAAAAGCGTCGGGTTAAAATGGAGAAGGTTGAAAAGATCTTGCAGGATGATGCTGTTATAGTACAGCCTTTCTTCCGCTCTGTTTTTACTGCAACGAGGGATAATGTGATTGGATTTGAAATGCATCCGACCAATTACTACCGTTTTCACAAGGTTTCCATGGCCTAAATTGATAACAATGTTACACCACTGGTAAAGGGAACACTATTTCCCCCTTACCAGTTTTCAAAATGCAAGTCCGGAAAAAGGAATCAATATGATATTGCTGCTTTTAAAGCGAATCGGTTTCATGATCTTTACCATGATTGTAGTATCAATAATTCTTTTCCTGCTTCTGGAAACAGGTCTTACAGGTGACCCGGCCACCCGCGTTCTGGGTAACTTTGCCTCTGACGAACAAAAAGAGATGTGGCGGGATCAGCAGGGATATAATCAACCGGTTGTTCTGCGCTATGCGAAGTGGTTGGCCAACTTTGCCACAGGTGAGCTTGGCACGTCCATTCGTTATAAAGGCCCTGTAAAAGAAGTCCTTCTACCCAGATTGTGGAACACAGCAATCTTGGGATTCTGGACATTTGCCACCATGATCCCCTTATCACTTGTTTTAGGTGTTTTATCCGGAATGAAGGAGGGTTCCATCCTGGATCGTACCATATCGGTTTTTGGCATTTTGACCACATCGGTACCCGAATTTGCAAGTGCTGTATTTTTCTCCGCCCTTTTTGTATTTGGATTAAAGTGGCTGCCAGGGACCAGTTCCATGTCTGGTGGATTTGAATTCAAACAACTGATCCTTCCCGTGATGGTATTGGTTGTCTATGACTTTGGTTATGTGGCCCGTATGACAAGAGCCTCAATGGCTGAAGTGATGACATCCCAATACATTCGTTCTGCGGTTTTGAAAGGTCTTCCATACCGGCAGGTGATTATTAAACATGCGTTGCGGAATGCGTTAATTGCCCCTTTCACCGTTATCATGCTTCAAATTAACTGGCTATTATCCGGCGTGATTGTTGTGGAATTTTTCTTTGCTTATAAAGGGTTTGGTGCTCTGATTCTAGAAGCATCTTTAAATAATGATATTGCACTTTTAGAAGCCTGTGCAATGGTGGCTGTTGTTGTAGCAGTAGGATCCCAAACCATTGCTGATATTGGTTATACCTTTCTTAATCCACGCATACGTTTCAGCTAAGGAAGTTTTTGCATGACAACTAAATCAAACACTGAGATGCCGACTGCCGGGTATGGCGCTGTGATTTTGCGCACTATAAAATCAGTCGGACTCTTGCGGGAAAGCTGGGTTGGGATGATTGGTGCTTTTCTGGTGCTATTCTGGGTGCTTGTGGCAATCTTTGCTCCGTTAATTACTCAATTTGAGCCCAACGCAGCAATTATGCCCTTTGCTAAACCCGGAACGATGGCCGCTTCAGGTGATACATTCTGGTTGGGTACGGATCACATGGGTCGAGATATCCTGTCCCGCATTGTCTGGGGGTCGCGTACGGTCTTGATCTATGCACCACTTGCCACTTTGAGTGCATATACTGTGGGTATTTTAATGGGGCTAATGGCCGGATATCGTGGGGGATGGGTAGATGACATCCTGTCCCGAATTTCAGATATTATCCTGTCCTTTCCTGTATTGGTCCTCTACATCATTGTTATTGCAACCATTGGTGCTTCCGGGTTGAATATAGTAATTGCCATCACATTTGCGTCTTCTCCAGGTATCATGCGCATTGTTCGGGGACTTGTTCTGGACCTTCGTAACAGGGACTATGTGGCTGCTGCGCAGACAAGAGGCGAAAGTGACTGGAGAATTATGCTTTTTGAAATTTTACCCAATGCCAGGGGGCCTTTAATTGTGGATGCCTGCCTACGTTTGGGGTATGTCATAATTACTATTGGTGTTCTGGGCTTCCTTGGACTTGGCCTGCCACCACCAGATCCTGACTGGGGAGGTATGGTAAACGAAACGCGTCAAATGGCCATGGCTTTTCCCCATATGACTCTTTTTCCATGTATTGCAATCTCATCGTTGATTTTAGGATTCAATCTTTTAGCAGATGGTTTGCGTGAAATATCAATGCGTGATTAGGGAGGAATTAACATACTCGATACCAACCAAGAACCACTACTGGTCTGCAAAGATCTCTGTATTTCATATTATACAAGGGCTGGTGAGATACCTGCCGTTGTTGATTTTTCTCTAACTGTTAAACCAGGGGAAACCATTGGCCTTGTTGGCGAGTCAGGTTGCGGAAAATCAACTGTTGCCATGGCGATCATGCAGTATATGGGTGCAAATGGCGGCATTAAAAGCGGCAGTATTACGTTTAAGGGAAGAGATTTAACCACGTTAAACGAGAATGAATTGCGCAGCATTCGCGGGTCAGAAATTTCCATGATTTATCAGGAACCTTTTGCCTCTCTAAACCCGAGCTTGAAAATCAGCACACAGCTCATGGAAGTGCCACTTGCCCATGAAAAGATCTCTACAAAAGACGCCCGTGAACGATCTGTGCAAATGCTTTCTGACGTCAATCTTCCCGACCCGGAACGGGTTATGGAATCATACCCGCACCAGTTATCCGGGGGTCAGCAACAGCGTGTTGTCATTGCCATGGGACTTTTATCCAAACCATCTCTTTTATTATTGGATGAACCAACCACCGCTCTTGATGTCACTGTTGAAGCCGGAATCGTAAAACTGATTGGGGATATCAGTAAGAAGTTCGGTACGTCCCAGATTTACATATCTCATAACCTGGGGTTAATTTTAGAAACATGTGACCGTGTATTTGTTATGTATTCTGGTGAGGTTGTTGAGGAAGGAACCATTCATTCTCTTTTTAAATCACCCAAACATCCCTATACGCACGGCCTTTTTTCCTGTATCCCGTTACCCACTACCGATAAAAATACAGCGCCCCTTCAACCGATTCGTGGTCAATTGCCTCTTCCTTTTGAACGACCTTCCGGGTGCTATTTTGGCCCCCGGTGCGATTATTTTAAAAAAGACCTTTGTGACAAAGGTCATTTTAAAATGGAACTAGTTGAAAATGATCAACAGAATCACAGGGTCCGCTGTTTGAGATATATGGACATTGATCATGAAACAGATGATCTGCCCCTGGAAGATGCAAAGCAATCACCTGATATCGGTAAGCAGGTTCTTGATGTTGATGGTATGAAAAAATACTATGACGTAAAAGACTCCTCATTAATGGCATTGATTACCGGTAAAAGTATTCGTCATGTTAAAGCCAATGAAGCGTTAAACTTCACAGCACATGAAAGTGAAACTGTCGCAATTGTGGGTGAATCCGGTTGTGGGAAATCCACTTTTGCCAGAGTTCTTATGGGGCTTGAGACGGTTACAGACGGGGAAATTCGTCATAATGGCAAAAATATCGCAGATATAGAGGTCAGGGACAGATCAACCAAACAGATCCGGTCACTGCAAATGGTTTTCCAAAACCCCTTTGATACCTTAAATCCCAGCCATACCATTGGCGGGCAGATATCACGAGTTATCCGGCAGTTCGGTATCGAGGCAGACAAAAAGAAAATATTCGACCGGGTGATGACCCTTCTGGATACCGTTAAACTTCCAAGAGATTTTTATTTTAGAAAGGCCAGACAATTATCTGGTGGACAAAAACAACGTATCGGTATTGCCAGGGCATTTGCCGGAAACCCAAGCATTGTTGTTGCAGATGAGCCTGTATCTGCTCTGGATGTCTCTGTGGCTGCTGCTGTGACTGAACTATTAATGGATATTCAAAGGGAACATAAAACCACTTTGTTGTTTATCAGCCATGACTTAAGCGTTGTCCGTTATCTGTCTGATCGTATTGTTGTCATGTATCTTGGGCATATCCTGGAACGGGGAAGTACTGAAGAAATTTTTGCCCCTCCATATCATCCTTATACAGAAGCTCTTTTATCAGCAGTTCCCATTGCTGATCCGGAAATAACCAAACGGAAAATAGTTCTGGAAGGGAATTTGCCAAGTGCGATGAACCCGCCTGACGGCTGCCCTTTTTGCACGCGCTGTCATCGTAAAATAGGTAAAATATGCGATTCAGAGCCACCACCAGAAATGGAGGTAGGTGATAGACACGTTATCAAGTGTCATATCCCCATTGAAGACTTGAGTAAGATAAAACCGGTTATCCAGATTCCGAAATCATCAGATCCAAAATCTTTTTAATCACCTTGCGTTCATAGATGAAGCTGATGACTTTCATCAAACCGCGGCAATGAGGGCAAAGAAGCGGCAGACTGCACTACTTTTTTTACATGGCACGATGCTCGAGTTTCGATTATGCACAAGTATGATCTGTTTATCAATTTTGACTTGTTAAACAAACAATTGTGGCTGTATGGAAGGAACTTTACGGTTAGATCCTGAGAGTAAAAAGCAAACGGAGATTTGACATGGGCAGGCTGATTCGATGGCTCGTGGTGTTGCTGGTGATAGCCGGTATAGCTTTTCTGATCTGGCAGAAAACAAGAGCCAAGCCGGTTGAGGTGATGGTCAGGCCGGTCACCCGGGGGATTGTTGAAAAAACTGTTGCCAATACCCGAGCTGGCACGGTAAACGCCTGTCGGCGTGCCCGACTGTCGCCAAGCATCGGCGGCCAAATAGCAGAACTGCCCATTCACGAAGGCGATCAGGTTGAAACGGGCGATCTGCTGCTGGAGATCTGGAACGAAGACCTCTCGGCTCAAGTCGCTGTAGCAGAACAGGAGGCAGCCGTTGCCAAAGCCCAAGCCGAGGCAGCCTGTCAGTCAGCCGAGGAGGCCCAACGGCAGGCAAAACGGGCACAAACCCTATTAAAAAACCGAGTAGGCTCAGAGGAACAAACAGATATGGCCGTCACAGAGGCCGCATCCCTGAGAGCCAAATGCGACGCTTCCCGCGCCTCGGTGCAAATGAGTCTTGCTCATGTTTCGCTGGCCCGCGCCAACCTTTCCCGCTCCCGGCTTATCGCTCCCTTTTCCGGCATCATTGCCAAAATTGAAGGGGAATTGAATGAATATGTGACCCCCTCACCTGTTGGCGTACAGACACCTCCAGTTGTTGACCTCATTGAAAACACCTGTTTTTATATAACTGCCCCGATCGACGAAGTGGATGCCGCAGCAGTTCGGATCGGTATGGTTGCCCGGGTTACACTTGATGCCTTCCGTGGCCGGGATTTTGCCGGAAAAGTACGCCGTATCGCCCCGTATGTTCTCGACCTGGCGAAGCAGGCCAGGACGGTCGACATCGAGGTGGACTTTGTTGATCGTAATGATTTTTCCTACCTTCTCGCTGGATACAGCGCCGATGTGGAAATTATCCTTGATGTTCGTACCGATACCCTGAAGGTGCCCTCTGAAGCGGTCATGGATGGTAACGCGGTCTATGTCTTTTCGGGTCAGGACGGTACGATCAGCAAACGCACCTTTACCGCCGGACTGAGCAATTGGGCCGTTACCGAAGTCGTGTCCGGATTGGATGAAGGGACTGACGTTGTGGTAAACGTCGACAAGCCAGAGCTTAAAGATGGAGTCACCGTTTTACTCGCTGAAGGTCAACTATGATCAACCTGTCTGGAATACGCCGACAGTTCATGGTGGGTGACGAACAGGTAACGGCCCTGCACGATATTGACCTGACCATCTCTCCAGGAGAGTATGTCTCCATCATGGGACCTTCTGGCTCCGGCAAGTCAACCCTGCTGAACGTTATAGGCTTGCTTGACCGGCCCGACAGTGGGTCCTATCTCCTTGAGGGAGAAAACATGACGACGCTTGGTGATGCCCAGCAGGCAGCACTGCGGCGCCATAAAATCGGTTTTGTCTTTCAGTTTTTTCACCTCGTTCCACGCATGTCAGCCGCGGAAAATATTGAACTGCCAATGATGTTGGCCGGGTTTACCGGCAGTGAACGTAAAGAGCGGGTTAACCAGGCCCTGCAAAGCTTCGGCTTGTCTGATCGAGCCAAGCATCGCCCAGACCAACTTTCCGGGGGGCAACGTCAACGCGTAGCGATCGCCCGGGCGACAATTATGCAGCCTCATATTCTGCTTGCCGACGAACCAACCGGAAATCTTGATCGCGTTTCCGGACAGGAAGTAATCAACATTATAGAAGCGCTCAATCAAAAGGGGTTGACCCTGATCATTGTTACACATGATCCGGAATTGGGTAAACGCTCCAAACGACGGATACGTATGGCTGATGGTTTGATCGACTCAGATACCTCGAGCTGAGCACCGACAGGATTAACGATATGAAACTTATCGACATTATCCGCTATGCCCTGAAGGCTCTATCCGGCTACCCGACAAGAACGGGCTTGATGCTCCTGGCCATGGCTATCGGCGTCGGTTCGGTTGTCGTGCTGTCTGCTCTGGGCGAGGGAGCACGGCGCTATGTAGTTGGCGAGTTCTCATCACTTGGAACCAATCTGCTCATTGTCCTGCCTGGGCGCTCTGAGACCGTTGGTGGGCCTCCTCCCCTGCTTGGCATAACACCCCGTGATCTTACCTTAGATGACGCTACAGCACTGCTGCGTTCATCAACCATCCGCTACGTGGCACCTATTTCTGTTGGTGCTGCACCTGTTTCCAAGGGTGGCAGAGAACGGGAAGTAACCATCATCGGATCGACACCCCATCTCTATCATATCCGCCA
>NODE-239-length-19984-cov-7.03733_pt1 | contig 19984 bp, 19 predicted proteins | sample MGYA00139097_ERZ477577 | MGnify/ENA metagenome assembly ERZ477577
ATTGAATTACGTTAGTAAAAGCCCGGAACTTAAAATGTATGAAGATTTAATTTCAGCATCTATGTTTTTGCGACCTGAAGGAAAAGGTTGTGATGCGATTACAGCTGGGCTAGCTATGTATGCTCATAATGAACCATTGCAAAATGCTGTGAAGGATTGCAGAGCTCAATGAGTAGAGTTGGTGTTCAAAGCCAGAAGTTATATTTTATCTACATAAAGAAAATCATAGCCGAACCAAATGAAGATGCTGCAAAGGACTAATGTCACTAGCATCGCCGGAAGGCCTTTTCTGAGCCATAACGCTGGTGTTATGGCAAATGCTTGGTTCCCTGTTTCTCTAGCCAGCCTCTCTGAAATGGTAACTACATACACATTGGCAGTTGAACCGATATGAGAGCCGTTACCCCCCATGCCTACGCCTAGAGCTAATGCCCACCATAGTACACTAACGTTAATACCTTGAGACTCTAACCCCGCTAGTACTGGAATCATAGCTGCTGTAAATGGAATGTTATCAATCAATGCTGAAAGAATAGCTGCAACCCATAATAGTACTAAGGCTGCCAGTAAGGGATCTTGTAATATCAAGGGTTTAAATTTTTCGCCAACAACTGCTAATAATCCACTCTGTTCTACACCGCCAATTACTATAAATAATGAGATAAAGAAGATAAGTAATGGGGTTTCTATGTGGTGCGTAACTTCTTCTAACTCGACTTTACGAGATGTAAATATTAATAAAGTTAGAGCGGCTGCTGCAACTAACCAAGGTTGCCAACCTATATGGTGATGGGAAATAAACAAGCCAACCATAAACAGCATAACTACCAGAGATTTATACCATAGCGCTTTGTTCTTATAGGCAATAACTTGGTTGAAGTTATTAGTTATTTTCTGGTTGAGTTCATTCTTGAATAGTGTCTTTAACGTAAATACGATGCCACACCATGCAATAAAAACAGGTAATGCCATATGTTGAAAGAAGCTATTAAAGTCGATGCCAGCCGCCGAGCCAATCATCAGGTTGGGTGGATCGCCGACTAAAGTGGCTACACCGCCAGCATTAGATAAAATGGCTGCTGATAATAAAAAAGGAATAGGGGATATGCCCATTGTTCTCGCGATAATAATGATTAGCGGGCCAAAAATAATAACGGTGGTTACATTATCAAGTAATAAGGATATTAGAGTGACTGCGGTACCTAGTAGTAGCATCAATGTAAATTGTGAGTGACTCCCAATTTTAGCTAAATAAAGTGCCAAGTGTTCAAACCCGCCAGTGCTGACCATGATGGAGATTATAATCATCATAATAGCGAGTAAAAATACGACGTTCCAATCTATTGATTGCAAGGCAAGTTCAGGTGAATAAAAGCCTAATATTTGTCCTGCGATAATAATTGCCCCTGCACCAGCCATAGCAAATTTAGCTCGCTCAATGCCGTGATAGGTCTCAGTGAATATACCTGTAAAGGTAAGCACAAGAATGATTGCTGATGCCAGCATTGGGAGTGGGAATTCGATCATATAGTTATCGTCTGAGTTGTTATTGCTTTTGAGTTGGGTGGAATTATACTCTGTAATTTATACTACTTTTATCAGATGGTCGTTTTTTTACTTGATAGAGTCCTTATTTAGCACTTTGACTTAATTCATGACATTATCGTGTTGCTGCTTTTTTATAATTCGTACAACTAAATATTTATGCCATTACAGTTAGTTTATAAATCGTGTTTTTTAATTCTGTTATTTATTAGTGGGACGGTAATTGCTGAACCCTCGAAATTAACGGGAGATAATGTACTTATTTTATATAAAAAAACAGATACGCAGTCGAAACAGGTTGCTGAGTATTATTCTGAAAAGCGTCATGTGCCAGAATCACAGCTCATAGCGATTGATATTAAAGGCAGCCCCGAGAAAATCAGTAGAGAGGAGTTTAAGCAGATCAATGATGAGTTGGCTACACACTTATTACCACATATTAAAGTACTTGTATTAACTTGGCATGCGCCTTACAGAGTTGACTGTATGTCGATCACAAGTGCATTTACGTTGGGTTTTGATGAGAAATATTGCAGCCGTCCATCCACCTTTTTTACTCAGTGTTATGCTACCGCTGTTAGCCCACTTTATAACGCATCAAGTGAAAAGTTACGGCAAAAGAAATCTCCACCATTGAGCATTATGCTTAGTGGCCAAACATTTCAGCAAGCAAAGCAATTAATAGATCGAGGAATTAGTTCTGACTATAGCCAGCCAGCAGGAGAGGGCTATTTTGTCCGTACTCATGATGAAGCCAGGAGTACTCGTTGGCCTAGCTTTAAGCAGTTAGTTAGGTTTTGGCCAAGCAAAAAAGAAGTCAATTTACATTATGTCGATGAACGGTTTTTAGTAGATGATACTTTAATTAAAGGCAGAAAAAATACGGTATTTTATTTCACTGGTGCCGTGCATGTTCCAATGATAGAAACAAATAGTTATCTACCTGGAGCTATTGCGGATCATCTCACCTCATACGGAGGTGCGGGGATCAGAGAAAGTGGGCAAATGAAGGTATACCGTTGGCTTGAAGCTGGGGTGACAGGTAGTTATGGTACGGTGGTAGAGCCCTGTAATTACCCTGAAAAATTCTCAAACCCACAAATCCTTATTCCAAGTTATATGAGTGGTGAAACCTTAATTGAATCTTACTGGAAATCAGTTCAACAACCAGGAGAAGGAATATTTGTGGGTGAACCGCTCGCATGTCCCTGGTGCAATGATTAACTTACTTGGCTTTCTCTAACAACCAGACTGATTCAGTCGCAGGTACTTTACCTTTAAAACCACCTTCTATAGTCACTGTTTCAATAGCGTTGATGGTATAGCTAGACTGATAGTGGGTATTTAACTCTTGAGTTGTTACTGAAAAAGGTGGACCGGACATTAATAATTGGTCGTATTCAAATGTGATTAACAGTTGTGGCGCGAGCTGACTAATTTTAGCTAAATGTCGATAATAATCGACTCTTAAGGGCTTTGGTAAGGCAACTAATGCTGCACGATCAAAAACGGCATCAACCGTGCCGATCACATCGCGTGACAGTTTGAAAAAATCTCCGACATAAATATCAATGTTTTTAGCACTGAAATGATAGAAGTCTCCCTTCTTAGTGATGTCAGGCATAATGCCTAGTTCATTGAATAATGCTTTTATGGCTATCTCACTTAACTCAACACCAATGACGTGATAGCCTGAATCAACTAACCATGCGATATCATTTGTTTTACCGCAGAGTGGTAGAAATAAGCGGCTTCCTCGGTTGAGTTTGAGTTTATTAAAGTGAGTAATTAAACGTGGATTAGTCTCATTTAGATGAAATCCAATATCACCACTTGCCCATTTGTTATGCCAGAATTCTGCTTTCATTGAATATTCTTACTTTAATCAGTCAAGCTTGAGTGTTTCAACAAACCATTGGCTAATATCTGCAATTTGTTGTCGACAAACAGAGTGTTCCATTTCATAGCTAGTTAATGAGACATGGTAGCCTTTATCTTTTAATAGTGATGAACTCACTGTCGCTAATTTATAAGGTACGATAGGGTCGTGCGTACCGTGGTGGATAGCGATAGCCAAGTCTTGATTAGCTGGGTGATATTCAATCGAGTCTTTAGTGGCAAAATACGTCGATAAGGCTAAAAGGCCTGCTAATTTCTTAGGGAAGCTTAGAGCCGTTTCAAATGCAACCGCACCACCTTGAGAGAAGCCTGCAATAATAATTCGTTCGGATGCGATGCCTCGATCCATTTCATTATTAATAAATGCAATGATTGCATCTACAGATTTTTTAAGCTGTATTTCATCAACTTTTCGATCAATATTCATTTCTAAAATATCATACCAAGCAGGCATCACCATGCCATTGTTGATTGTGACAGGCAAAGAGGGGGCATGAGGGAAGATAAAGCGTATCGCAGCACTTTCTGGTAAATTTAACTGTTCTACAATAGGTTCAAAATCATGGCCATCAGCACCAAGACCGTGTAACCAAATAATAGAAGCATCTGGGTTTTCTGCTGTTAATACTTCAACGTGGGGTAATAATTGACTCATTGATATTTTCACACTTTAGTAATTGGTTTGTGGCGAATAGGTAAAGTATAGACTATTTATTAGCGAAATTGATGGCGCCTGAATCCCAACGTGGAGAGTTCTTGAGTGCATCGATAACTTGTTCTGGTTCATCAACAAAACGCCACATATCTAAGTGCTGATTTTGCATGAAGTCTTCATCAACACACTTATTGAGCATTTCTTTTAAAGGTTGGTAATAATTATCTGTATTTAGAATAACGATAGGTTTAGTAAACTGACCCAGACGCTTTAACGTAATGGCTTCGAGCAGTTCTTCTAGTGTGCCGCAGCCACCTGGTAAGGCAACTAAACCATCAATATCTTCTAAAAACCGTGCTTTACGTTGATGCATTGTTTCAGTGAACTCAAAGTCACTAATACCTTTATGGGCCCACTCAACCTCATTCATAAACTGTGGCATGATACCTTTAATTTTACCGTTATGCTCAATAACGGTATCCGCTAATTTTCCCATTAACCCCTTGGCACCACCACCAAAAACTAGTTCAATATCATTTTCAACAAATAGCGTCGCTAATCGTTCTGTCGCATCAAAAAAAATGGGCCTAATCGTTGGGCTTGAAGCACAATAAACACATATTTTCTTCATTCACTTACTCCAAATAAGTCATTATCTATTATCACTATGATAGATGATAATTGTTACAATTATTAGCTAGATGTATAGATATCATTAGCAATTATGGCCGCTATCTTACAGCTTTTATACTCTCATGAATTCTAAGGCATTATGAGTCAATACATATTTCAAATTATTACCCAGCAGTGGGATAAGAGTGAGCTTTCAGAACAGTATGTGGCTGAACGCGCACAGAAAACAGATCGTTTGCCATTATCGAGAGAGACTGCCTTTTTTGCATTTGAACAACAATGCATTATCGATAGGCAAGGTGACAATGTGATGGGTAGACAAATTCAATTTAGGCAAATAGATGCAGATACGATACAGATAGAGCGCTTTCAGATAACGTTAAGTACAGCTAAGCTTGAATTTATTGGCTTAGATGAGGCTGGACTTGAACCTAGCCAGCTTGGTTTAGTAGATGACAATTTTATTCAGTGTAAATATGAGTGGCGTCAGCGAGTCTTTGAGGGCGGTTATTTTTACTGGTTATACGAGCAGGTTATTTTTAATGCTATAAAAGTGGCCGAGCTCAATGAAACTGTTTTTCTTGATAAAGAAGCAGAGGTGTATATTCTCAATGAACGCTTGTAATACATACCCATATCTTAGTGTCGATATATTGTTTCAATCAAATGAAAGCCAAATTTAGTTTTAACTGGACCATGAACAGTTAGCAATGCTTTTTTGAAGACAACATTATCAAATGCTTTGAGCATTTTCCCGGGACCAAATTCACCAAGGTCACCCCCTTTTTTAGCCGAACTACAGATAGAATGTTTTTTCGCTAACGATGAAAAATCAGCACCTTTAGCTAATTTTTGTTTAATTAGTTCTGCTTCTTCTTTGGTTTTTACCAAAATGTGTCGTGCACATGCTACTGCCATTACGATACTCAACTATTTTTGAGATTAAATTTAGCGCTAATTATAGCCTTATTTAGGCTTTAAGCGTTTATTACAATGAAAGCTACTCGAGTGGTATATTGAAATAAAACCTCGACTCAAAGACTTAGGTAATAAACCATCTAAAAAATGATCCGCATCAAGTAACAGTCTACTAAGCTGCTCTTTGATAGTGCTTAGTGATACTATTTTAGTATAAATTTTATATGTTCTTATCACTGATTATGATAGCTAATGCAGCAGGGAGTGGATAGTGGAATTATTTAATAATGGTGAGCATGTTTGTCTAGTGTTTAGAGATATGGTGACAGGGGATGAAGCTGTTCAAGCAAATCAATTTCTTGTTTATGATCATAATCATGCAGCACTTATCGACCCTGGTGGTGATCTAACTTATTCCAAATTATTCATGACCATCAGTAATTTCATGAATGTTAAGAATTTAGATTATATTATTGCCTCACATCAAGATCCTGATATTGTTGCCTCACTCGATCGTTGGTTGGTTGGTACAGATGCAAAAGTGGTTGTACCAGCTTTGTGGGAACGATTTATCCCACATTTTACACGTCCGGGAAAGATCAAAGGTCGCGTGATTCCAATGCCAGATCAGGGAATGAATCTTCAACTTGGTTCTATTCAATTAAAAGCTCTTCCTGCCCACTTCATGCATGCTGAAGGTAATTTTCAGTTCTATGACCCGATTAGTAAAATACTTTTTTCAGGTGACTTAGGGGCAAACTTAGGTCCAAAAGCTGATTTAAATGAACCAGTGACTGATTTTAATGAGGTTTTACCGTATTTAGATGGTTTCCATAAACGTTATATTAATGGTAATAAAGTGTGTCGGTATTGGGCTAATATGGTTCGTCAGTTAGATATTAATATGATCGTCCCTCAACATGGTAGAGCCTTTACGGGTAAAGCGATTGCTGAGTTTATTAGTTACATTGAAAACTTAGAATGTGGCATGGACTTATTTACACAAGATAACTATACCGTTCCATAGAGTACACTGACTTCGTTTTACTAAACCTGAGAATGTCATTACAGATATGTTCAGGTTATTCACTTTAATATAATATTTTTACAAAAAGTCAGCGATAAGACTCCATGTAATATTAGCTTGTCTTATTACTTTCTTGGGATGATTTATAGTAGCAATTTTTACCCCTTTTCTTTGCTTGATACATTGCTTTGTCTGCATCCTTTAATACTTGCTCAGCTGAGGTATGATTTTCAGTTAATAATGTGATGCCGATACTGATACCCATAAAACGATTTTCATTGTTTAGTTTAAATGGCTCATCAAAACACCGAATAATACGTTCAGCGACCTCATCAACATCCTGTGGGTTGGATATTTCTGTCATTAGAATCGTGAATTCATCACCGCCTAGACGCGCAATAAGGTCATATTTTCGTATACTTTGGTTTAACCGCTGAGCGGTTTCTTTTAATGCGATATCACCTGCACTATGGCCTAGGTCGTCATTAATGGGTTTGAAGTTATCAAGATCGAGGTATAGTAAAGCAGATTTATAGCCAACACGTTGACTACGGACAATTTCATGTTCAAGCATCATCATAAAAAAAGTACGGTTTGCTAAGCAAGTCAGATTATCGAAATGAGCAAGTTTGACTAGTTTTACCTCAGCCTTATTACGCAGGAGTTGGAGATGAATTATAAATGCACCTAAAGCTGCAAATAAGAGCAGTATTACTAATAATAAGTTACAAAATTTGATCAGAGGGGCTTTTATTACAGAGTCATCAATATAAGACATTAAAAACCATTGGGGTGGTTTTAATTGCGGATCGCCATTAAATATAGATTCATGACTATTTTGAAATAGAGGCGAAATAGTGCGATAAACATATGTTCCACTTTCAGACGTGATGCTACCACTTGAAGAGTGCTGCATTTTCTGCCACACATCAGGCTTGAGCTTAGCCAATGTATATTCTTTACGATCTTCAAACATAAACCCCCAAGACTGTTTCTCATCGGCCCCATGAAGCCAATAGCCTTCAGAATCAAGTAACATGATGTGCTCAGCCATATGATTTTCTGGTTTATTTAGTTTATTTAACATTTCCTTAGCTGATAGATTGATAACAATAATGCCTTGTTTTACACCTAGATGGTTAAAGACAGGAGATACAACACGTATCATTGGACGGAAAGGACGTTCAATTTCATTGTGTTCAATATTGAGATCAAGAGGGGAAATATAAACCTCACCTTTAAGCAGTTTCATTCCTCGCTGAAAATAGTAACGATCTCGCTTATTTTGAAGCGAAGTCTGAGGGACTATTTCTAATTGATCATCATTGCGATCTACTCGAATCAGCTCCATACCTGACTTATCGATATAGCGTAGTTGATTATAGTCGTGCATAACTTCCAGTAAGGAGTGATAATCTGCTTGCAGCTCAAGCTCAGCTCGAGCTTGAGCAGTCGCTAACCCTCGCAGGTCTGAGTTAACAGCTAAAATCTTACTATCTAGAATTGCATTTTTGAGATCATCGAGAAATATTTTCTCAAAAAGTATGTGTGAAACCTGCTCATTTTCATAGGTTTCATCATTTATCTTTTCTTGCTTTTGAGTTGTGAGAACAAGGAACATACTGACAAGGAAAAAAATAAAGGCCAGATAAATATATCCTATAGTCCAATTGCTTAATGTTTTTATGTCGCTCATGTGGCGAGGGTTACTAACCTCACTGGCTTGTAGTGTAGTTAAAAATACTTTTCTGTAGATGAAGGGGAAGCATAGTAGAGCCAGTAGCACTATGTTAATGAGGGTGACTTGCCATGAAACGATACTTTTAGGCAAAAGAGGCAATAGTTGCATCAATAATAATTCGACAGAAAAAACAACAAGGCCTGCAACAAGTAATAAACCGTAACTACCAATTTTTACTGTTTTATGGGGCTTACAGAGGTAAGCCAGAGTGATTATTGTGAGTAATGAGATAGCTGACGCATCTAATAGGCCTGCTAACAGTGGGTTTACTGTGTTGATATTCAGTTGTTCAAGCAGCAACATGATCACTAGTTCAGAAAAAAGGAGCACTCCCATAAAGAGAATAAACAGGTGAATAGGCTGTTTTCTGAACATGTCACTCCATCAAGTAATATTGAGAGAAATCTGACGCGAAATAATTTCGCAACAAAAACATTATAACTTATATGGATATAGAGATGGTATTTTGCTAAGTGTGAGGAGTTTTATTGAATACTGACTATTAATTGTCTCACTTTCACATAGTGATACCCCTACAAAATTAAGGTTTATTTAATATTCGAATTTTATGATGTGCTTAATTCATCATAAAAGGGAAGAGAAATGAATGCTAAACAAGGTATTGAAGTATGGGACATTACCGTTCGCTTGTTTCATTGGGCACTAGTACTTAGTTTTACTACGGCCTATTTGACTGAAGATGATTTTATGAGAGTTCATACCTATGCGGGTTTCACCATTATAGGGCTAGTCTTATTTCGTCTTATCTGGGGCGTTATAGGCTCTTACCACGCCAGATTCAACCACTTCGTTTGTTCACCAACAACTACTTTAGCTTATATGAAAGATATTTTGTATCACCGATCTAAACGTTACATCGGTCACAACCCAGCTGGCGGAGCTATGGTGTTAGCGCTATTAACAAGTCTTATTATTACTACGGTGACAGGACTAGCAACCTACGCTACAGAAGAGCTATCTGGGCCACTAGTCAATTTAATGCAAACAGCTCCAAGTTTTATCTATGATGCTGCAGAGGAGGTACATGAGTTTTTTGCCAACTTTACAGTAGTATTAGTCGTGTTTCATGTCATTGGAGTTGTTATTGCCAGTTTTTCTCATAAAGAGAATTTGGTGCGAGCGATGGTTACAGGTATTAAGCGAGGTGATTGATTTAGCTTACTTAGGTATTACTTAGAGTTACTTAAACTGGTTAATGATACATATATCCATTTATCGTATTTATTGGCGAAGATGTAACATTGCTATACATTAGTTGTCTTACACCTTACATTTCAGATTTAAGGCAACACGTGTGAGTAAAGCAGAATATGACCTGTGTGTTATCGGGGGTGGTGCAGCAGGCCTAGTGACAGCTGCGGGCGCAGCAATACTAGGAGCTAAAGTATTGCTCGTCGAAAAGCATCGCTTAGGTGGTGATTGTCTTTACAATGGCTGTATACCCAGCAAATCCTTTATTCGTGCTGCTGATATTGCTCATAGTGTTCAATCTGCCCATCGTTTTGGTTTATCAGCACACCTTAATACAGTTGATCAGCAAGCAGTCATGAATCGTGTTGCTGATGTCATTAAGGCGATTGAACCTAATGATAGCCCAGAACGATTCCAAGCGATGGGGGTTGACGTTATCTTGGCCGAAGCTCAGTTTATTACAAAAGATCGACTTGCCGTTGGTGAAAGAGAAATAACGGCTCGAAAATTTGTATTAGCAACGGGTTCACGTCCTTTTATTCCAGCCATTAAAGGATTAGATTCAGTTGAGTACCTTACAAATGAATCTATTTTTTCTATTAAAGAAAATATTTCTAGTTTAATAGTCATTGGGAGTGGTGCTATTGGTTGTGAAATGGCTCAAAGCTTCGCTCGTTTAGGAAGCAAAGTAAGCATAATCAGTAATACAGATATACTACCGATTGAAGATACTGATATGAGTGAAGTGCTTAAACGTCAGTTTGACGCTGATGGTATTTCTCTCTACCTAGGTTTGACAGTAAGCAAAGTTGAAAAAACTGAGGGTGGTGTCAGTGTATATATCAGCGATTCACAGCAGCAACGAGTAATAAAAGTTGATGGTAGTCATATTTTGATTGCTGCGGGGCGACGCGCTAATCTTGAAGGCTTAGGTTTAGACACAGCAGGTGTATCTGTTGAAAATGAACGCTTAATTGTTGATGAACGACTACGTACAAGCAATAAAAATATTTTTGCCTGTGGTGATGTTGCGGGTCCATATTTGTTTACGCATATGGCTGAACATCAAGCAGGTATAGTGCTTCGTAATGCTTTATTTTATTTACCTGTAAAAGCACAAAACACTGGCATACCTTGGTGTACATTTACATCACCAGAGTTAGCCAGAGTAGGACTTTCTGAACGAGAAGCTCAACAATCAGGTATTCAATATCGTGCTTACAGCTTGCCTTTTACCGAAAATGATCGTGCTATTACAGAAGGAGAAATAACAGGGAAGGTTAAAATTATCACTACACCAAAAGGTAAACTATTAGGAGCCTGTATCGTGGGGCCTCGTGCAGGTGAATTGATTGCAGAATATGTATTAGCACTATCACAAGGTTTGAATGTTACTGCTTTAAGTAATACGATTCATATTTATCCTACACTGGCTCAAATTAACCGACAGGTTGCCGATCAACGAATGAAAGAATCACTTACTCCAAGTAAAAAACGATGGATTAAACGGGTTTTTGGTCTACGAGGTGAACAATAATGTTTAAAAAGTTATTCATCGTGGCTATTTTAATAAGTTTAATCACACTATTTTTTATTTATGGTGGTCCTGATTATCTGAATTTCGATAGCTTGAAACAACATAAAGATCAATTATTAAGCTATGCCAACGCTCATTTTTGGTTAATGTTCTTTCTAACGGGAGGTATCTATATTTTATCGACGGTATTGAACTTACCTGGCGCAGCAATTATGTCTCTTGCCATCGGGTTTATTTTCGGGCGTTGGTATGGTGTATTACTCGCTACAGTAGCTTCAACCATAGGTGCCGTACTTGTGTTTCTATTAGCACGTTATTTGATTGCAGATTGGGCTCGAGCACAATTAGAGAAGATTAAGTCAACCAAAGACATTATGGATAAGCTCCATGATGATGTATTTGGATATTTAATTTTTATGCGGGCTGTGCCACTGTTTCCATTCTGGTTTGTGAATATGATTTTTGCTTTTAGCTCAATCAGTACCAAAAAATACGCTATTGGAACATACTTTGGTATGTTGCCTGTCAGCTTTGTTTTAGTTAATTTAGGGCAATCTTTATCGACAGTTGACAGCATGGAAGAATTATTTACAGGTGAAGTAATTATCTCTTTTGTGCTGATAGGCGTGTTGGCTCTCATTACTACCACGTTAGTACGCATACGAAAGCATCGTGAAATTGCAGAACAAAACAAATAGGTAACAAAATGTACGATACGAAGCCTTATTTTAAATATAGTAATTTCCCAGCCTTATCACGCCAAAGATTAGAAATACTGCAATTAAATCTTGGTTATTTATGCAATTTAAGTTGCTTGCATTGCCATGTGAATGCGGGGCCTAAACGTATTGAGCTGATGGACAAAGCGACGATAGACTTGGTATTGGACTTAGCCAAAAAATCAGGTACTACAACAATTGACTTAACCGGCGGCGCTCCAGAAATGAATCCTTATTTCAGGTATTTAGTACTGGAAGCCAGAAAGCTTGATATCAAGGTTATTGACCGTTGTAATCTAGTGATTCTAAACGAAGCGGGATATGAAAATTTAGCTGAATTTTTAGCCGATAATCAGGTGGAAATTGTCGCTTCATTACCATGCTATTTAGAAGAAAATGTTGATAAGCAACGTGGTAATGGTGTTTTTCAATCTAGTATTTCAGCACTCAAAAAGCTCAATGAATTAGGCTATGGCCAACTAGAAAGTAATCTAGTCTTAGATTTGGTTTTTAATCCACAAGCGTCTGCTTTACCACCCGAACAAAGCGCGTTAGAAGCGAGCTATAAACACTATCTTTTCGATCATTACGATATTGTTTTTAATCAGTTATACACGATTGCAAATATGCCAATCAAGCGGTTTGGAAGTACCTTGATTAGCAAAGGTATCTTCGATGATTATATGCAATTACTGGTCGATAATCATAATCCAGACACACTTGAACATCTGATGTGTCTAAATACTATTAGTATAGATTGGCAAGGTTATGTGTATGACTGTGATTTCAACCAAATGTTAGAGCTTCCCTTGGCCGATCGTCCTAAGCCGATCCACATCAGTGAGATAACCGAACAAGACCTTTGTGATGGAATCATAGCCACTCGACAACACTGTTATGGCTGTACCGCAGGGCAAGGTAGTAGTTGCGGTGGTGCACTAGCCTAAGGCAAACACATAGCACATTATAAATGTTTTTAGTTAAGGAACAGACTGATGGAAATAGAACATAGCGTGTTAGATCGCTATTCAGAAGGTGCAGATGAAAGACAGCCAGATTTATGCTGCCCTGTTGATTACGATGCGAGTTTATTGAAACTATTACCCCAAGAAATTATCGATAAAGACTATGGCTGTGGTGATCCATCTCGCTATGTCAAAGAAGGTGATGTGGTACTTGATCTAGGCGCGGGTTCTGGAAAAATTTGTTATATGGCGGCTCAACTTGTTGGTGATAAGGGACAAGTGATCGGTATCGATATGAATGATGATATGTTGGCACTTGCACGTAAATATCAGCCAGAGATGGCTGAGAAGTTAGGTGGTGAGAGAGTTAAATTTGTAAAGGGTCTTATCCAAGACTTAGCGGTTGATTTAAACGAAGTTGATTCACAATTACAGCAATATCCAATTAACGATGCTGAAAGCCTGATACGGCACCAAGCATGGCAACAAACACAGTCTAGCAAGCAACCACTAATCAAAGATGATTCCGTTGATTTGGTAGTGTCCAACTGTGTGTTAAATCTTGTAGAAGATAGTGATAAAACTAAAATGATCGACGAGATCTTTCGTGTCGTGAAACCAGGAGGACGTGTTGCTATTTCAGATATTGTTAGTGATGAATTTGTTCCTAAACATATGAAAGAGGACAGTAGTTTATGGAGTGGCTGTATATCAGGGGCATTACAAGAACAAGAAATGCTAGATGCCTTTGTTAAAGCGGGCTTTGTTGCAGTCGCCTATGATAAGTGGGAAGCTGATCCCTGGCAGCTTGTTGAAGGTATTGAGTTTCGCTCGGTTACTATTACAGCCACTAAACCTAAAAATGCACCTTGTTTAGATGTTGGCCATGCAGTGATCTATCGAGGTCCATACTCTGAAGTTTATGATGATGAAGGTCATGTTTATCCAAGAGGCCAACGCATTGCTACCTGTGCGAGATCGTTTGAACTAATGACCGAGGGTGTTTACGGGGATGACTTTATTGGCATTACACCAAAGGTATTAAAGGAGCCAACATCGTGGTGTGCACCTGCTGGTACGCTCCGTCCTGCCAGTGAAACAAAAGGCGGCATTCACATTGCTTCAAGTGAATGCTGCAGCGAAGTAGACTGTTGCTAAGCATTTAAGTGTCTGAAGTATCTATCTTTCAACTGAGCATTATTATTCCCACTTTGAATGAAGAAGAGGGGATAGTTGAATTTTTGCAGCCATTACAACAGTTACGTGCTGATTGTGAACTGCTAATTGTTGATGGTGGCAGTGATGATTATACGGTCGAGTTGGCACAACCTTATGTGGATGATGTGCTTAAATCGGCTAAAGGTCGTGCCATGCAAATGAATGAAGGTGCAGCTATAGCGAGTGCTCCCGTATTATTGTTTCTCCATGCTGACACCTCTTTACCAGATGATGCACTTACACAGATTCAATCAGCCATCGATAGAGGGGCCAATTGGGGGCGGTTTGATGTGACACTTTCGACCAATGATTTGCGATTAAATATAGTAGCTTGGATGATGAATAAACGTTCTTACCTGACTGGAATAGCCACTGGTGACCAAGCTATTTTTGTTAAAAAAGACCTGTTCGAGGAGTTGGGTGGTTTTGCTAATATTGCGTTGATGGAAGATATCGAATTATCAAGCCGGTTAAAAAAGCAGGGACGACCTTATTGCGTTAAAAGCAAAGTAATTAGCTCTGCAAGAAGATGGTTAAGTTTTGGTGTCATAAGAACTATTTTACTCATGTGGTTTTTGAGGTTGCGTTATTTCTTTGGTGCTGACCCGATAGAGCTTGAGCAACTTTATAGAAAGGGCAGGTTTTGGAAGGCATAAATCGCTTAATTATATTTGTCGGCATTCTAGCTGCAATGATCATATGGGAGAGCATGGCTCCACGTCGACAATTGCACCATTCACGTTGGCAACGTTGGTCTGCAAATTTTGGTCTTTCAATACTCAGTACAGTCATTATTCGGTTTACGATTGCCAGTGCAGCTATATATGCCTCAACATTAGCGACTCAATATAATTGGGGATTATTAACATTTACAGAAGCACCCCATTGGCTAATTCTAGTGCTAAGTTTAGTATTACTTGATCTTGCTATTTATGGTCAACACCGAGCATCACATCAGTGGAAGTGGCTGTGGCGATTTCATAAGGTACATCATACTGATTTAGATTTTGATGTTACAACAGCGATACGGTTTCACCCAATAGAGATAATATTATCAATGTGTTACAAGTTTATTGTAATCTTGATTATAGGTGTGAGTATTGAAGCTGTTATTGCCTTTGAGATAATTCTAAGTAGTTGTGCCTTGTTTAATCACAGTAATATTAAGTTACCCATTTCAGTGGATAAAGTGATTAGATTATTTATTGTTACCCCGGATATGCACCGTGTCCATCATTCGATTATTCAAGCTGAAACCGATAGCAATTATGGATTTTCAATCAGTGTTTGGGATAGGATTTTTAAAAGTTATATCAATCAACCTGAATTGGGCCATGAACAAATGACGATTGGTTTAAGCCAATATCAACATGTTCCCGATGTCAGTTTGCCACGCTTACTGTTAATGCCATTTGCACGTGAAATATAAACACCCTGACACCACCATACTTGTTTTCTGCAAGGCTCCAATGGCAGGACAAGTCAAAACACGTTTAATGCCACAACTTAATGCTGAGCAGGCTGCCGAAATTCATATGACCTTAACGCATCGAATATTGAAGTTATTATCCGATGCTGAACTTTGTCCCATTCAACTCTGGTGCAGTCCAGATAGTAAGCATCCTTTTTTTAGAGGATGTACTGACAAATATCCTCTGACATTACACAAACAGCTAGGCAGTGACTTAGGCGAAAGAATGTTCCATGCCATTAGTGATGCCCTGCAAACATCCTCGAATGTATTACTCATCGGTTGTGATTGCCCCACATTAACAATCCATGACTTTGACTCGGCTATTCATGCATTGAACGGTAATTATGATGCTGTGATTGCACCGGCTGAAGATGGAGGCTATGTCATGATTGGCTTAAACCAGTCTCACTCAGACCTGTTTTTAAACATGACTTGGGGCAATGAACATGTACTTAACTCGACCCTTAAAAGGGCTGAAGAGTTGTCATTAAACGTATATAAAACGGGTCTGCAGTGGGATGTTGATTCTTTTGACGACTTACAGCATTTTTACCAGATGTGAAATTTTAACCCTGGTCTAGTCTTTGATCGTAATGAGTACCCTACACTATGACTTGGGTTCTGGCATCCTTACTTGGCGATACACCAAACAGTCGACTATATTCACGGCTAAATTGTGAAACACTGGAATAACCAACAGACATTGATGTCGTGGTGACATCGATCATTTTAGTCAACATCAGTTGTTTCGCTTCATGCAAGCGAAGCTCTTTCTGAAACTGCAGTGGTGTCATTGATGTTACAGATTTAAAGTGAGTATGTAATGATGACACACTCATATTTGCTAAATCAGCTAGCTCATCGACTTTCATTGCTTCTTTATAATGTTCTCTAATCCAACTGATTGCTTTTGACACCCGGTGCATATTTGAATCAGCAGTGACAATTTGGGCTACTAAAGGGCCAATATCACTTCTAAGTAAACGAATAAAAATTTCTTCTACAACGAGAGGCTGAAGAAACTCGGCATCATCTAGCTGTGACATTATTTCTAATAACCTTGAGCCTGCATCGACAAGTTTCGGACAAGCTCGGCCTATATAAAGCGCACGCGGATGTTGAACTTTTGGTATTCCATTAGGAAACACTTTTAGGCACAATTCCGCCATTTTTTGTGGTTCTAAATCAACGGCTAAGCATAGATAGGGTTCTTGCTGGGAGGCTTTAATGATTTTTGCAGAAACAGGAACTTCCGTTGAATATACAGCCATCCTAGAGTTGTCATATTCGAAAACATCATCGCCAATAATGACGCGTTTTGCACCTTGAGCCACAATGCATACACCTGGCTTTGTCATCGAACGAGCTGCCTGCATAGTATCCGATGATGCTTTAAGAAGGTGAACGCCTGGTAAAGGTAAGTCATAGTAGCCATCATCAGGAGCATACCGGTTGATCAATTCAGCCAGTTTTGCTCGATCTTTCGCACTATCATCAGGCACTGTTCTAGCCTTATTTGTAAACGTATCCATGACTGACCCCGTCGTTAAATATCATTGTTTGATTCATTATTCTGCCAGCCTCCGCCTAATGCTTTATAGATGGCTATTAGGTTTAGAATTGATGAAATTTCACTATTAGCTAGAGAATCTTCTGCATTGAGTAAAGTACGCTCAGCATCAAGCACATCAATGAAACTATCATAGCCATAATCGAAACGTTGTTTTGCCATAGTGACAGAGTTTAGTGCAGATGCGGCAGCAGTCTGAAGTTGATGACGGCGTTCTTCTTCATGTGAAAAGTTACTCAGTGCTGTCTGCGTTTCTTCTAAGGCATTAAGAACCGTTTTCTCATACTGTGCAAGTGCTGTTTGTGAGCGCGCATCAGCCTGATCGATTTGTGCATATAATCTATCACGATCGAATAGCTGCCAAGTCAATGATGGCCCAATTGAACCAGTTAAAGCAGACGTTCCAAATGTGGCTAAGTTTGTCGATAAGAACCCAAGTGAACCTACAAGACTAACGGTTGGGAATAAATCAGACACCGCTATATTGTAATTCGATATCGATGAGGCAAGTAAGCGTTCTGCAGAACGGATATCAGGACGTCGTTCAAGCAGATCTTTAGTGTTACCTACAGCTACAGATAGCGGTAAGCTTGGTAATGGTTTTGAGTCAGATAAAACATTACGTAATGCATTGGGAACCTGACCTGTCAGTACTGACAAACTGTTTATAGAGGCTGACACTTGTGCTTTTAAAGGTGGAATCAGTGAACGAGTCAGTCCTAATTGTGTTTTAGCTCGTGAGACATCTAAGGCACTCGCTTTACCAGCATTTAACATACCTTCAGTTAAGGTATAGGTTTCAGATTGATTTTTAGCGTTACGTTCAGCGATATCAAGGCGATATTGAGCACCTCTTAGCTCGAAATAGTTTCGCGCCACTTCAGCTGCAACGGTGACATACATTTGTTGCAAATTAGCATTAACGGCCTGTTCCTGTTCAAGTTGTGAGCTAATCCGTGCAGAAACACGACCAAACAAATCAAGCTCCCATGACGAATCAAAGCCAGCTTGATAATTATCAGCAGCTCTTACACCTGAGCTAGCTATTTCTTGCGAATACAAGTTTCGACTATAGCCCCCATTGGCATCGACGCTAGGATAACGATCTGAACTGATAGCTCGCGAGAGGGCACGTGCTTCCAGTAAATTTGCGTAAGCAATTCGTATATCAAGATTTGTGGTCAACGACCGTTCAACTAATGTCGTTAATTGATCATCTTTAAACTCTTTCCACCATGCGACGACAGGTTGTTGTGCTGAAGCAAATTGATAAGCTTCATCTGATAACTCAGTCGTTGTTACTGATGTGTCAGCCACAGGCTGCTGATAATCTCGAAATGATGCACAGCCCACCATTGAGAGGCTCATCATTGAAATGATTAGTGCTGTTTTCATGTTCATTTTTCCTCGTAGGCTATAGTCGTTTTTTCAGGCTTAAAGAACAGTGATATTCTTCTACAAAGCACATAGAAAATAGGTGTAAAAATAAGCCCAAAGAAGGTCACACCAAGCATACCTGAGAATACTGCAACACCTAATGCTTGTCGCATTTCAGCACCCGGACCTTCAGCTAGCACCATAGGTAATACACCTAAGATAAAGGCAAAAGATGTCATCAAAATAGGGCGCAAACGTAGTCTTGCGGCAGTGACTGCTGCTTCCCACATATCCATCCCCGATTTTTCAAGATCATTAGCAAACTCAACTATCAAGATCGCATTCTTAGAAGCTAAGCCTACGAGTACAACCAGTCCAATCTGGGTGAGTATGCTGTTATCCATACCTGCAATATAAACGCCAGTGATGGCTGATAATAAACACATCGGTACGATCAGTACGATAGAAAGTGGTAAAGCCCAACTTTCATACTGTGCCGCCAGTAGCAGAAACACAAAGATTACTGCCAGAACAAAAGCAATGACAGCGGTATCACCAGTAGACTTTTGCTGGTAGGCAATTTCAGTCCACTCATAACCAATACCTTCGGGCAATATGTCCTCTGCTAATTTTTCCATTGCATTCAATGTTTCACCTGAACTAAAGCCAACTGGACCACTACCAGTGACAGCAGCAGCAGGGTAAAGGTTATAGCGTGGCACACGCGATGGTCCAGCTGTATCTCTTACCGTTGCAAATGAACCAATTGGTACCATTTCACCATTATTACTACGCACTTTGATTCTAAGAGCATCATCGATAGTTAAACGGTCTTCAGCTTCAGCCTGAGCTGTTACTCTAAAAGTTCTTCCTAGATAATTGAAGTCATTAACAAATGCAGAGCCAATAAATACTTCCATTGCTTCAAACACACTTTCAACTGGCACATTCAAGCGTTCTGCCTTATTGCGATCAATGTCCAAATAAATCTGAGGATTATTGGTACTAAAGAACGAAAATACTGATGTCGTTGCAGGGCTGTCAGGGCTGTTAGCTGCATTAGCTAAATCTTTTGTTGCCTGTTCAAGCACATCTAAACCACGACCACCTCGATCTTGTAACATCATTCTAAAACCACCAGCATTACCGATACCTCGCACTGGAGGTGGGGTAAATACTACGATTGATGCATTTTTAAATTGAGCAACTTCTGCTCGCATTTTTTGCAAGATATCATCTGCTTTGATGCCATTGGCAATACGATCCTCAAAAGAATCTAGTGGAGTGAAAATCGCAGCAGAGTTGGATTGAATAGCCCGTGTTGCACCAGAAAATCCAGTAAAACCAACCGTTGTTCTGATACCATCAATCTTTAGCAACTTATGGTTAACCGCCTTAACGACTTCATCTGTTTCAGATAATGCAGCACCTTCGGGCAGCGAAATCGAAACAATAAAGAAACCTTGATCTTGTAACATCATTCTAAAACCACCA
>NODE-240-length-19912-cov-7.53815_pt1 | contig 19912 bp, 11 predicted proteins | sample MGYA00139097_ERZ477577 | MGnify/ENA metagenome assembly ERZ477577
CCTGTGCCACTCCACAGGGACGCCGCAGTGGAGCATGAAAACTGAGATGCGTCTATGATCTCTTCCGGCCGACCATCACCTGTTAGGTCATGTAATGTGATGGCTTGCTCCGTTGCGTTGAACTTGCCACCATCAAGTTGGGTGCACTCATTATTTGCCTTTTGGACTATCTCTGTGGCAAGAGAAAGATGCTCCATGGCAAATACGGTTGATGAAGAACATATACTTATGACGGAGGCATACAAGATGAACTGCATAAGATAGATCGAAGGCCTGGAGAAATGTATTACGTCAAGTGAAAAATAGCCAACGACCTTTTTCATCGGTTTTACCATTTGGTCTCTTTTCGGACTGTAGTTTTGGTTCACCCTGAAAAACCAATCCTAAAGATAAACAGGCTTCTTGAACTTAGCCATTATCGTATGTGGCAGCATTTTTTACACACGAAGCCTTATGGTCATTTATGCTTGAATAAATGAACGAAACATGCCTTTGGTAGTTAAAACCGTTGATTGAATTCAATTTCGGATCTTGGTAAATTTTCGGCAATATAAAAAATTTGTCATGGTGGCTCCCTTTATCCGGATGATGAGACCACTATAGCAATGGTTAATGACAGTAAGGCAGATGTAGGGATCGTCAGACTTGAGCAACTCTATCCTTTCCCCTATAAAGAAATTGCACAGCTTTTTGAAGACGCTCCAAGATTATGTGACATTGTCTGGGCACAGGAAGAGCCTGAAAAAATGGGGCCGTGGGACTGGATCCGTCCAAAACTAAAAAAGTTGTTAAAAAACCATCACACTCTCAACATTATCGCCCGACCGGAATCTCCCAGCCCGGCAACTGGCTCACCTACCTTTCACAAACTGGAACATCACCGGCTGATAGGCGCACTATTCAATCCTTAAGGCCAATGTGTAGGATCGTTTAACCTTTTTTTGCATATTTAAAATCGGCCTCAACTATATGTTCCTTAAGCCAGTCCATGGTGATCATCAAAATTGTGTTTACCAAGGTTTCTGTGGGTCCTACCCTCATAAATTCGGCTTCCATTTCATGAAATTTAGCCATGAACTCATCGTGAAATTTTTTATGTTCTTCAAAGTCTGTATATTTGATTTTTTTCATATACGCTTCTTCAGTCGCAAAGTGCCGAGCCGCATAATTGCCTAAACCTTTCAGGGCACCGTAAGCACTTTCCAGACCTTCATCGGAGAGGCAAGAGATATAAAAATGGTGCGCTAATCTGAAAAATTTTCTATGCTGTTCATCAATCGTTTGTATTCCAACCAAAAAATCATCTGACCAGTCTGTAATCTGATATTGAGTCATGGCAAATATTCCTCTTTGCGATGGGGGGTGATGTCTCCATATCCAACAGTTATGATTGTAACGACGGCTTTATACAGTGATCGGATGTATTGGGCAAACATATCGGATTTTTCAATGCCGCTAACGGCAGTTACCCAGCTATCTCATTTTGAAAGCGTGAATGTTCCCGAAGGACATCCATATAAGAAACGCTTTCAGTCTAATTTTTCATCAGTTGTGCACCCAGCGTAGTGATGATTAATTTCTGCAGCTCCGCCGCAAGCTTAGGATCATCCAACTCTATTTGCTTACGGTTTTTCGCACTCAGCATGTAAATCAGGCCCTCGCTTTCCACAACGGCATCATATGGCGAATGGTAGCCTAAAAAGGACCCTACCTCTCCTGTTAATGTCCAAGGACCCAGTGTCCTGGCCCTGATATTCATCCCTTCGCGGTTGGTTCTGGTGAGCGTCACTTGGCCTCGCATGATGAAAAAGAGGTCCTCAGATACATCGCCCTGGCGATAGAGGCAGTCCCCCGATGTTACATTCATTTTTTCTAGATGGTGCTTCATGCCATCCACGAGATTTTCGAACTTTACCTGCATTTCCAAGGCAGCCATCATGTCTTTATACACCGCCTGGAGAAGCTCCCCGCCGGCCTCCTGTCCTTCCAGTTTTGCCTTTTCAATACGGGCTTTTTCCTTGCCGATAATCACATCTTCGCACCATTCGGTGGCACGGTCCAAATCATCGAAATAATGCAGACGTTGATAGGCGCTCTCGGTCATACCGTTTGCTTCTAAAGTGGCCTTTACCTGCTCTCCAGAATTGACGATCCCCATTTCAATATCCTGATTTTGGAGATACCTTGTCAATTTCTCAAGGCTTTTTACCGCAGACGAATCGATTCCCTGAACGAGTGCCATGTCGATGAGCACGAACTCAGCCGACCTTTCCGCCGTAGAAACCGCATTTTTGATCTTTTCGTAGAGGCTGTTGGCAGTGCCGAAAAAAATAAACCCCTGCAGTTGCAGTACCAGCATCTGCTCACTGTTATAATCGAGTAAACGTTGGTCCGTAATGGGCCTGTCCTTGGCACTTTTGCAACCGCTGCCATCCAATTCGTTTTTGACGATGTTAATTGAACTGTAGCGGAAAACGAAAATTACTACAGATGCGACAATGCCGATGCCGATACCCTGTAAGAATCCCCAGAACTCGACAATCAAAAGAATACCGATGATGATGGAATAATCGACTTTGGGCATAGACTTTCTGACATCCAACAGCCATTCCCACAACATGGAAATACCCAGATATAGAGGAAGGCCCCCCGCAACAAACTTGGGGAAAAATGATAGAAATGCGCCTCCGATGAAAAATACAGCCAGTAGGAAAACACCATGAAAAATGCCTACAGATCGTTCTTTGGCCCCGATTCTTGTCGCCAAAGCGGTTTGGCTGATAAACAGGTAACTTGACGGTGCTCCGGCGAAGCCGGATATCAGGTTGGCAATTCCAGTGGATTTGAGATCCTTATTGATATCGAGATCTTTTCCTACGATGAATTCGACACCGCTGGTATTAAGAAGAAATGAAATGACGCTAAGAACGACAATTGTAGCTATGCTGGCGATCTGCTTGAGAACCAGGGGCCAATCGATCAAACTGAAATCAGGCAGGGCGGCCGAACGCCACAAGGGCTGGTCGGGCAGCGGACCGAGAAGCCAGCCCTGACTTTCCAACTCTCCGATTGAATACCCTAATATTCGGGCTACGATCATAAAAACGATGATCGTGCCGACTATACTGCCGGGCATAACCACCATGCTGGATGGAAATCGGCGGGACAGCACCATCAAGCCCACGGCAAACGTAACCGCACAGATCAGCTGGTAGTAATCGATACCCTGAAAAAAGGATCCCAACTGAAGCAGTTGAAAGCTGCTCCCGGTAGATACCTGTAGTCCTCCTTTGAAAAGCAGCCACCCGGTCGCGGCTAAAAATCCTCCCATGACGGGAAAGGGAATGAAACGCACGAGATTGCCAAGCTTGAAGTGCCCCAAAAGCACAAAGCTGATACCTGAAAGCAGAGTCGAAATTGCGATGGCAGCAAAAATATTGGCAAACAGGGCATGAGGATTGGCATTGGTAAGTACTTGGGCAAGGGATACCGCTATCAGACCTGATATGGCCACCGGAACGTCTTGTATCATGGCAATAACACCAGGATATGATGAAAGGGACGCGAGGATAATGCTGACGATACAACCGGCCAGAAGAAACAGTGCGACACCAGTGACAAAATATTCGGGGCATGTGGAGGAAAAGATCAAAGAAGCATAGGCCACTACGAAGCTCGTGTTCAGAATCCCGAAGATACTCATCGCCGTGACGTTCGAAATAATTAAATTGCCGATGCCGTGGGATTCATTAGTTTTATCGGTCATATCTCGTCCCTTTATATCAATCCCAAAAATATTGATGTCGTTTTCAAGTTGATCACGAAAAGTTAATGACCAATAGTTTAGATGCTATAGTCTCATACCTCAGATCTTGATTTGAAACGTCTTTAGAATCCTGAAAGCCCTCTGGCTTCATTCTTGTGGACACTCAGCAGGGTGCTAAATCCCGAGATATCAAAAACTTCTTTGACGTCCTTGTTCAAACTGCAGACCCTAAGCGTGCCGCCGGAACCCTTCAATTCTTGTGCGGTTGCAAGTAGAACTCTAAGTCCGGCACTGCTGATAAAATCGAGCTTTTCAAAATTAAGCAATATCTTCTGGACTCCATCCGCTCTTAATTCATTTAAATATTTTTCCGCATCCGGAGATGTACTGGTGTCGAGTTCACCGTCAAGACTAACTACTTTCACGCCGCCTTCGTCTCTTATGCTAATGTCCATGAGTTGCTTTCCTTTCCTCTTAATTGTGATGATAGGATCTTTACATTAGACTACAAGTTATTAGTATTATGCAATTTATCTTAATCGAGATATTTAACAAGAGTGACAATATTTTGGTCGACTCGGCGCTGATAATTGGTTTTATCCATCAGTTTACGGACCAAATGGATACCAAGTCCTCCCACTTTACGGTCATCAAGACCAAGTGTTGTGTCCGGAGAGTCAACCGCAAAGGGATTGAATGGAATTCCGTCATCTATGACAGAAACCTGCATGCGGCGACCAGCAAGTTCGATAAAGATGAAAATTTCATGACTTGTTTGGTCTTTGTATGCATATGAAATTACGTTGTTCAGAAGTTCATCGAAAACCAGATTCAGCTTCCTCCGGATGCTCGTTGAAATGCTGTTTTCTTCTGCAAAATCATTAAAACTGGATTTGACATTGTCAATTTGCTGCAGTTGGTTCGTGATTGTCATATCAAAACGTTTGATCGTGTCCGCTCCTGGTCTCTTGAGATATTTAACAGCCACTGCTGTTATGTCGTCAAATTGTTCGGCATCTCCTTGAAATTGCCTAACTTCTGATGCAATAGACTCGACGGCATCTTTTGCACTATTGTACTCACTTGATGCAAGCAATTTGGAAAGGCGTTCTTCTTGAAAGAATTCTTTTTCAAGATTTCTTGCCTCGGTTACCCCGTCGGTATAGATGAATAGCAGGTCCTCCTTGTCAAGCTGCGCCTTGTCTTCCTTATAAGCCAATTCAGGACTCGCTCCGAGAACCGGTCCATGAAGCGAGTCCAACCGGTCTATTGATCCCTCTTTACGGCGGATGAAGGAAGGGTTGTGTCCGGCGTTCGTATAGGTTAATTCCCCGCTGATAAGGTTCAATATACAGGCAAACACCGTAACGAACATGTATTTTTTGTTGTCCCTGCTCAACTCATCGTTTACCCGGGTGATTATGCTGGCGGTTGAGATATCATCTATAGCTCGAGCCTTGACGAGGGTGCGCGTAATAGCCATGAAGAGTGCCGCCGGTACACCCTTTCCCGAAACGTCCCCAACGCAAATGCACAGGCGGTTCTCATCAAGAAAGAAGAAATCGTAAAAATCACCTCCAACTTCACGGGCCGGCTGAAGAACAGCATAAATGGAAAACTCATCTCGATTTGGGAAGGGGGGAAAAGTCTGGGGCACCATGCTCATCTGGATATCCCGCCCAACATTGAGCTCTTCCTGCATGCGTGCTTTTTGTGCATCAATTATTTGGTAAGCCTGCTGCAGCTCGTCGCGTTGGCGTTTGCGCTCCAAGTGGGTTTTTACCCTCGCCTGGACAATGGGAGGAGAAATCGGTTTGGTGAGGTAATCCACGGCCCCCACCTCTAGCCCTTTGGTTTCATCGCTGGTTTCCCCCATTGCCGTGACGAAAATAACCGGGATGTTGCGGGTGGCTTCATCGGCTTTGAGCTGCCTGCATACCTCATATCCATCCATCTCAGGCATCATGATATCCAGCAGGATCAGGTCCGGCGGATTCGCACTTCGTGCCGCCTTCAGTGCTTGCTGACCGTTTTTTGCGGCCATCATTTTATATGAAGGTTTGAGCAGTTCGACCAGCACGTTGATGTTGAACCGTTCATCGTCAACCACAAGTATTTTCTGGGTTCCTTCCTTCATGGGCTACTCCGTTGGGTGATTGTCTTCCAATTCATTTTTCAGCTTTTCGAGGATTTCTAGCGCTTCTTCGAATTCAAATTCAGCAATTTGTTTTCTCAGTGACTTACATATTAACTGAAGTGGGCTTGCTCCCATTATTTCATTTAAGCTGTCTACCGTTTCTTCCGCTTCCGGATCCATTTCCTCGAGCTGTACGCTCAGGCGATCAATCATGAGTCGGATCGACTCCAGGTCCACATCATCGGCGGGTTCAGGTGATTCCGTATTAGAGATCAGGATAGTCGAAAGCACCGCCAAGCCTTGCATGACGATTTCCAGCGATCTGTCGAAAACAGGCAACAATGGGTCGTAGCCGGTTTCTTCCCCGGTTTTCAGGGCAGCCTCTAAATTTTTTGCATCCTCTTGAAGTGCGGCAGCGCCGATGGTTCCCGAAACACCCTTGATGGTATGGGCAATTCGCGTGGCCATCTCCAGATTGTCCTCATCAAGCGCATCCCGTATTGCCTGTCCATCTTTACGGTGATCGCTGTAAAAATCCACAAGCAACTTGCGATATAAGTTACGGTTTCCACCAACGGCCTTCAGACCGGATTCGATGTCAATGCCAGCGAGACCAGCCGGAAGTGCATCGTTTGCCGGTTCCGGAGTCGATATATGGGAAACGGTTTCACTTTGTGACATCTCTTTGGGTGTAATCCACTGGACAAGAGCGGAAAAAAGCTTTTCCGGATCGATGGGTTTCGCCACGTGATCGTTCATGCCAGCTTCAAGGCATTTTTCACGATCTCCGGCCATAACATTGGCAGTCATGGCGATGATCGGCAGATCTGCATATTCCGGTTTCTCCCGGATGGCACGGGTTGCATCGTAGCCGTCTATTTCGGGCATTTGGATATCCATCAGTACGGCATCGAACGTCTCCTTACTCAGTTTTTCGATAGCCTCCCTGCCGTTATTTGCGATGATAACCGTCAAACCTGCCTGTCCGAGGAGTTCTTTAGCCACCTGTTGATTGATCTTGTTGTCTTCGGCCAACAGCAGACGGGCGCCCCGAATGCGGTCGATGGGTTTGATCTGCCATGCCTCTTCGGCGCGGCCGGCCCCCCGGAACCCCCCGCCTTCGCCAAACACTTCCATCACAGTATCCAGCAGTGTCGAAGGCGTTATAGGCTTTATTAGGAATCCTTCCAAGCCAACGTTTTCCGCCTGCTGCATCACATCCTCACGTCCGAAAGCAGTAACCATAATAAGCGTGGGCACATGACTCAGTGTTGGATGATTCTTGATTCGTCTGGATGTTTCGATGCCGTCCATGCCGGGCATTTTCCAGTCCATCAATACCAGCTTGAATGGATCCTCGGCTGTTGTGTTCTCCAAAACCGAGAGAGCTTTAGCACCGGAATCCACACAGATCACCCGGAAAGAAAAAGATGAAAGCGTTGCCTCGAGCATTTCTCGGGAGCTGGCCACATCATCTACAACCAGAACTTTGAGCTGATCGAGCTCGGTTGGAGTTGCTTTGTGAATCGTCTCTTCCATATCCGACGCACGTCCGAAAACCCCTGTAAAGATAAAGGTACTACCCTCGCCCGGCTCGCTTTCCACCCAGATGCTGCCATTCATCATTTCCGTCAGCTTTTTGCTAATGGCCAAACCCAGCCCCGTTCCACCATATCTGCGCGTGGTGGAGGTGTCGGCCTGGGAGAACGACTGGAAAAGACGATCGCACTGCTCCGGTGTCATGCCGATGCCGGTATCCCGAACCAAAAATCGAATCTCAGCTTCGGTATCGGTAATACGAATTGGTTCGGTGCGAATCACAATCTCCCCGGTTTCAGTAAATTTCACGGCATTACCTGCCAGATTCAACAATATCTGGCCCACACGCAAAGGATCCCCAACCAATGCCCATGGCACATCTGGATGGGTGTCAAACAACAGTTCGAGCCCCTTTTCTTGAGCTTTGATGGCTATGAGGTTGCTCAGGTTGCCCAGCACTTCATCCAGCCTGAAGGGAATCAACTCCATCTCCAGTTTTCCGGCCTCGATCTTGGAAAAATCCAGAATATCGTTGATGATTCCAAGCAATGACTGGGCGGATTGGTATACCTTTTCGACATAGTCCCGCTGACGCGGCTGCAGTTCGGTACCGAGGCACAAATGAGACATACCGATGATGGCGTTCATGGGAGTGCGGATCTCGTGGCTCATATTGGCCAGGAAATTGCTCTTAGCCTGGGTGGCAACTTCAGCTGCTTCTTTTGCCCTCTGAAGTTCGCGTTCCGCCTCTTTACGATCGGTGATATCCGTAATCAGTCCAATTGCATGCCATTGGTTCTGAAGTTTTACCGACGACAGATGAAGCTCAATGGGAAACTCTTCACCCTGACGATTAAGGCCTGTAATTTCAGTTCCCTTGCCGATCAGAGGGCCCTCACCCGTATGCCTGAACAGCCGCAGACCTTCCCAGTGCCTATCCCGATATTGCATTGGAATGATCAATTCGTGCAACTTTTTGCCAATGACCTCCTGAGAGTTCCAACCGAAGATTTTTTCGGCGGATTGATTCCAAAAAGAGATCTCACCGCTTTCCGAAGAGATCATTACAATGGCGCTGAGGGCCGCTGACGTGATTTTACTCAGCATCTCCTCGTTTTCTTTTAGGGCCTCTTCAGCCTTCTTTCTTTCAGAGATGTCTTCTTTAACAGCCACAAAATGGGCTATGACGTCGTTTTCATCCCGGATAGGGGAGATAACTGCATTCTCCCAATAAATCTCCCCATTTTTCTTTTTATTTGCGAATTCACCCTGCCATGTCTTGCCACCTTTGATGGTTCCCCACATCTCCTTATAAAACTCAGTGGGCTGATAGCCGGATTTCAATATTCTGGGCGTGTTTCCGACAACTTCCTCGTTCCTGTATCCAGTGATTTCGCTGAACTTCGGATTTGCGTATTGGATCGTGCCATCCAAATCGGTAATAATGACGGATACCGGGCTCTGCTCGATTGCCAGCGACAGCTTGAGAAGCTCTCTCTCGGCCAGTTTACGCTCGGTGATATCGCGGAATAACACCACTGAGCCCAAAACAGCACCTTCCTTTCGGATTGGGACACTGGTGTATTCCACAGGAAAACTGGTTCCGTCTTTGCGCCAAAGGACCTCGTCGTCAACACTGCCCATCGTACCATCCACAAGAGAATGGTGCATGGGGCATTCTTCGATTGAATAAGGGGTCCCATCAGCGTGCGAATGGTGGATTAACGGGTGAATTTTTTCGCCGATAACCTCTTCAGCAGAAAAACCAAGCATGCTAAGACCTGCTGGATTGATGAAATCCACCAGGCCGTCTTTCCCTACGCCAAAAATACCTTCGCCAGCTGATTCCAGCAGCAGTCGGCTCTTTTCTTCGGCTTCGGCTATTGCCAGTTCGCTGGCTCGCAGCCTTTCATTAACCAAGAAGGTCCGAATGCGCCCCCAAATAAAAAGAGCAGTCAGCACCAGCAGCAAACCTACAGAAACGAGAATGGAAATCCAGGTCTGCCGTCGGATATTTTGGATTCGAGCGTATGCTTCGGCGATATCCATTTCCGTGGCGATACCGAAACCAAAAGACTCGAGCCACACCCATGCACCGATAACGGGAACACCTCGGTAATCGTTGTATCCGTCAAGGTCAAGACCACCACGGCCTTGAACAGCAGCAGCGGCCATTTGGGTCAACGGCAGATTTTCCCTATCCACTGTGGGAACAAACCCGTCCACCATGTTACCGCCAGGATCCCGGATGGATATATTGAGAATCCCCCGTTCTGAAGGTCGAATGAGACCGATATCCCTCAAGTTGTTGTCGAATCGACTTTCACTGATAAGTTGACCGCTGCGATTGAATGCGTAACTTTCGCCGGAATCACCGATACGTCCCCTTTGCAGAATCTCGGTAAATCCCTTTTCCGGGTCAATGAGCAAAATCAGCAGGCCAGAATCGCCGTTCCCGGCGGGCGGAATCAGTGCGCCAGCCATCATCACTGCCCGCTCACGCAAGGCATACCCCTCTTTGGTCCAACGGTCCGGAAGGCTAATTGCCCTGAAATTGGGCCCCGACGTGCAGCGCTCCAAAAACGATTTTTCTTCAGGACGGTCAAATCGAGTGCCGATCAATACCTTTCGGTCGCTACCCAGAACACTACCTTTTGAGCTCATCACCAGATAGCCAAGATATCCCCTCTCTGAAACCAATGGCTCAAGAAAATTAAAAAGATCCGACTGTGCATCGAGAAGCTGGTTGCCGTCCGAGTGTTCGCCTTGCAATTTTTCGATCGTGGATAATTCAAAAAAAATCTGGCCGAGTTCCGGGGAGTGGCTCCATATACGGACTTCCTGCTCCCGTTCCTGCAGCCATACCTTGACGGCATTGGCCGTGGTTTTCATGGTCGTTTCCAACGACTCTCCTATCGAGCCACGTTCATTGGCTATCAGATGGAACATATTCCGCCATGACAATCCTGCGATAAGAATCGCCACGAAAAAGGCCGCCAGAAACAGAGGCCAGCTTTTGATCAAAGATGAAACAACAAGCTTTTTTAAATTTTCCTTGTCCGCAGTATCCCTTTCTGAAGCCACGGACGCGAAATCCTTTTTTTCTGATGATGCCATCCACCTTAGCGAGATTAGCAGCAGCATGCCTACCAAGGCCAGTGCACCTATTCCCAATAGGAAAGCGATTATAATCAGTTCCCTGGCTTCCCGACCGAGATTTGCAATGGAACGGTTGGTGCGCTTGTCCACATGCTGTCCGACCTCTTCGATGACTGCCATAATGTCAGCTTTGGCCTCGTGATATTCCCGACTGTGCAGAAGACGTTGAGCCAAAGCAAAATTCGGATCACCTTTTTGAGTATAGTTCCCGAATTCATCCTGAAAAATACCCTTTATGGCATTGATGGCGCGCTGCTCCAGGATGGCTAGAGTGTTGGATTCGCTTATGGCGGTTTTCAACTGGTTGAGTTCCGCGTCGTCAAAATTCATCCGACGCAACATCGCATCTAAAGACAAAGGAAGCGCTTCGCCTAATGGCTGATGCCCGGTGGCCAACACGTAGTCCCAATATTCATCGCTGTAACTTTCGGGACGTGGTGCTTTACCCTCGCGAATGAGCAGAATCTTCTGGAAATAGGTTTCAAAACGCGGATCCCCGGTGGCTGCATAGGAACGCCATAAGGGTTAACTCGTCGGATGTGTTTCGGACATGGTCCACGGCCCGAAGTGATTCCAGCCGGTTGACCTTGGTTTGGGAAATGGCCGAGTTTTTGGTGACATATAATTTGATGGTGACAAACTCCGCACATACCAGGCCGAGCAGAATCAGAATCAGTAGGATAAGGATCGCCTTTTTTTCACCCTGAATCTTTCTTAGGTAGAGGAACACTATAATAGTAAGCAGAACACCGGCGGTAATGCTGACGATAAAGATCCATCGATTCGAAGGGATGGGCCTGCTTTCGGTCTCTTCCACAGCCACCGCTACGGGAATCCATTTCTGCCGGATGGCGTTCATCTCTTCACGGGTGATGGACGCCAATCCCTTGTTTAGTATGGATACCAATTCCGGCCAATCGGATCGGACACCGATGCTTCGTGCCTGATCCTCAAAAACGGTACCGGATGCCACCTTCAGGTTGGAAAGGTTGTTTTCCTGAATCAGATGGCCGACAACCCCTAAGCTACCGGCGTAAGCGTCTGCCTTTCCAGTGGCGACTGCTTTAAGTCCCTCGATTGGGGTTTTGACGTGCCGAACAATCAGTTCTGGATATACCTGCCGGCTCATCTCAACAAGGACGTAGCCCTCAACCATCACAACCCGGTCATCCAAAAGGTCGGCCAGGCTTTGAACAGATTTAAAATCCCGACGGGTTACGATCACTTGGGGATCAAAAGAAAACGGCTGCGTAAATCTTAAATATTCCGAACGCTCCGGCGATTCGGATAATATCGAGATAAGATCGAGATCTCGATTCCGTGCACTTTCCAATACCTGCGCCCAGGAAAGTCCCGAAGTCAGGATCATCTTTAGTCCCAGTCGTTTTCCGAGCAATTTCAAGATATCCGCCGCTATACCTTGATGCTGTCCATTTTCATCGATAAAATCGAACGGCGGCCAGGCGGGATCGGCTCCGAATCGAATCGCTGGGTGGCTTCGGATCCATTCTTTTTCAGACGAGGTCAGTTGAACGCGCGCCGCGGAAGTCACAGCAGCGTCGGTTTCAGTGCCAACAAGCCAGCGTTCCTTGAGCCTTTTTTCTTCTTCCCTTGAGATGGATGTAACACCCTTGGTCAGAATTGATGCGAGAAGCGGCAGGTCTTTGCGGGTGGCAATGTTTAAAAGCGACAATTCTGGATCGCCTATATTTACTTCGCCCGAAACAACCAAATCCGTCATCATATGTTCGGATAGAAAATAATTAAATACTGCAAGTTCACCAAAAGCGGCTTCGGCACTCCCAAAAATTACCGCCTTCATCGCTTCAAGGATGTTTTTTGTTAGAAGGAGGTTTATCTGGGGATAATCGCGTTTCAAAATTTCTTCGTAAAAAAAACCCTTTGGCAGAGAGACGGTTTTTCCGGAAAGCTGTTCGACATTTTTGAATGGGGCGTCGAGCCTTGACAATATGACGTTTGGGTTGCTGGCGTAAGGGGGGGTGTAGAGCATGTAGTTTAGGCGCTCGGGGGTCTTTACAATGTTGAGCATTACATCGAGATCACCTCTTTTCATCATTTCAAGGAATTCATTCCAAGTTGGACCGGTTACATATTCGACTTTCAGTCCGACCTTTTTTGCCAAAAGATTCATGAGGTCAATGGAATAACCTTTTGGTGTACCCTTCTCGACAAAGTTGAATGGCGGCCAGTCCATTTCATTGTGAACGCGTATCCTCGGATTCGACTTTATCCAGGCCCTCTCCTCTGCCGTCAACTGGAAACCGTGCTGAGCGTCCGGTACGACATAGAGACGTAGTTTGGCAATTTCCTCCCCATCATGAATTACAGGATGAACAATCTGCCGCAGCGATAGTTTAAGCTTTTCCGGAATCGGTTCCTTCAGCTTGACGGTACCGTAATCTCCCTTGAGCAGTTCTAAAATTACGGAGTCGCTGTTGGAGTCAAGTATGTCGGCAGCATGGATGACATCGTCGTCCGTCACCATTGTTTGAAGGACGGATGCTACGGAATCCAGATCGTACCCATACAGCGGTATTGATATCGCCCTCGAGATTTTTTCGGCCCGCGCCTTCAGCGCATCACCCGCTTCTGCCTTTGATACCGTAACTGCCGCCAGAATCAGGAATAGGGCAAAGTATAAACGTCTCATCGGGTATCCTTACGAATTATGGCCGGTTGTTTTCCAAGTTCGCCTTCTTCAATTCACGGTTTATCAGGTCCACTGTCTCGGCCGGCACTTGCATGCTGCATGCTATATACCTGCGATTACCGGGGGGCATGTCGGCATACCGATGCAACCGAAACTGGGACATTTCGTATCCGGCTTTGAGTATGATGCTCTCGGCTTCCTCTTGGGATATAAAATAATAGTCGGCCCGTCCGGATAGAATAATTTGAAGCATCTGGACATTGGAAGTGCCCACGACCGACAATTTTTGGGGTGCCAATTTTTGTATAAGGTCATCGATATAGGCACCATAGGAAAATCCGTCCTTAACCAGGAGCATTAAATTTCTATCCCCCAATAAACGGATTAGATCCTTATGCTGTGATAGTGCATCGTTCCCTTTTTTTCCGATGGTAACGGCCGGTTGATCCTGGTAGAGAACGTCTGTGAAACGTGCGAATTTCTCTCTTTCCGGATTCTTGAACCAACCGATGCCACACCCCATTTGTTTATTGAATTTGATGGTTTGCAACTGACGTTTAAACGGCATTTTTTTCCATTGGAAAGGGATACCTGCCTGGGTGAACGCTTGTTCTGCCGGAGTTGCGCATAAACCGGTCACCCCTCCCTTTGCGTCGGTGACGGCATAGGGCACCCGGTCATAATAATAGATCAGTATCCGATCCTCCGCATTCACAGACGAAAGATACAGAAATAATAGGCCGAATGTAAATATTAGGATAAAATTACGCATAGTAGAAATCTTATTGTTGCGGGACCATAAAGAAACTGACAAAAGCTTTTAAAGTTTTACGCTCTTTGGCTTTCGATAAATTGCTTTTGGAGGCGAACCCACCGTCCATGGCGACTTTCAACGGATACCAGCCGTAAACTTGTTTCTGGCGATCCAACATTTGTTCAACCAAATCCGTGTCGGCAGGATTGCCTTCAAGGATCACGCAATCCAGGATCAGGTTGGAAGCGCCTCCGAGCAGGCAGATTTTATGACCGTAGTGGGTATCCCGGCGGTCTTTGACGATAACGTCGGTGTGTTCTTCAAAGATCGAAACGACTTTTTGGTCGGCGGGGACGCTTTCCCCTTGTATAACAGGCCGGAAGGCCTGGTCATAGACTTGCAAGGCCAAGTCGCCATAATGTTTGATGTCGCTGAGCAACGCACGCTGTTCGATACTCGTCGAATGAAGGTTTCCCAAAAGCTCCTCCGCTTTGATGGCGTAACCGATGGTCTTTTGGGTGACTTTGAGTCAATCCTATACAAGGGAAAGCGTTTCTTCATTGTCTTGGCATACTGGATGCCGACCATTCGACGCTTGGCGCGACGCCAATGGTCAGTAAAGGCAACCTTGATACCGAACTCATCACGGGCTTTGTATAACAAGCGGGTCAATACCTTTACGGAATCAAAAAGCTGGATGGAATCGAAAGGTTTGTGAATGTTGCTTTCAACGACGGTGCAGTCGATGCGGACCTTTCGGCCTTTATCGATTTTTTCATCTCTGGCCTGCACCAACAAATCCCGAGAGATGCGCTCCCATGTATCCGGCGATATTCTTTTGATGTTAGCGTTGAGAGCGGACTTCCCAAATCCTTTATCGGCAATACCGATCCGACAAAACCGGCTCAAAGCCCGAGAGCCCGTAAGCGAAACCTCGCCCGGATAATTCTTTTCGAGTTTGGGCAGGAACTGTTCCATGTAGTAGCGTTTGAGTTCCAGTGTCTGTGCGACCTTTTGAACGTCATCCCGCCCCAAATCCATTTGCAATGGATAAAAGGTCAGCTTGAAAGCTTTCATGGCCGCAACGGTCATGGGGTTGTTTGAAAACATCAGGATCTGGTTCCTGATTTGGGCGAAGTAATTTTTCACTTGGCTCGCCTTCATTTCCCTTAGCGCTGTCAACTGATGGAACGCCTGGGTTTCAAGCGATCGGTGGGCGACAACATATCCCACCAAGGAGCTGATACCCGCCGTCACGATGGCCAGAACGGCTAATAGTACAAGGATTCTGTGCTACGTATGGTAAGTTTTGAAAACATAAGATCACTCTCGGATCTAAAGGTAATCTCATTTGAAACATATCAGCAGAGTACGAGCTGATGCGATGGCCGTTACCAAGGCCGTCTTAAAAGTCGTGAAATCAAGGTTAACCGACATAGTATGTTAATTCCGTTATTTTTTTGAGGGTATCCCTGTCGATTCCTGCGATGAACGGTCCCGAGTGATCCAAACCGGACACTGAGGTGCCGGTGGTATCGATGACCTCTCCCCCCGCACCTCGCACAATGAGTATACCGGCCAGCAGGTCATAAACCTCAGCGGGACGTCTGGACCACAAATTGATGTAGCCGAAACTCCCTTTTGCAGCCTCCAGTAGAAAATAGGCCGGCGATCCTCCGGCCATGCGCAGCATGCTGATTTCTCCATCGGCCCACCTGCGAAACAGGCGGTTCATTAAATCACCGGCGCTTTTATTAGGCTGTACGTGAACCAGAACACTGTCCGGGCTTGCACGCTCTAAAGGCAAATCATACCCGATGTCGTTTTCCCCGAAAATGGAAAATTGCAGCAGTCGTGATTTGGAATCCGAGAAAGCGTAGGCAAGTTCCCCGGTCACCGGATTCATCACCAGGCCTAAAAACGGCACCTGGTCTCGTAGAAACACCAAACTGGTGGCGCAGGTTTCCATCCGGTTGATAAAAGCCCACGTACCGTCGATGGGGTCGACGGCCACCGCAATGCCTTCCAACGGAATTCTACCACCGCTCTCCTCCCCCACGATGCGCATGTCGGGCATGAATCGGGAAACCTCCTGTTGGAGAATGCTTTCTATCTCCTCATCTTGAAGGGTAACCGGTGAGCCGTCTGCTTTAAACCGCACCAGTTTTTTCAAGGGCCCCAGGCGCATATTCCTCACGATCGCTCCTGCCCGGCTAAGTAGAAATAAGCCGAACCTAAGCCATTCAGCACGCTCGTCCACAGGCGGGGACGGCCAATCCGGGGACGACCTGCGCCTAAATTCTTCGATGGCCTCCTTTTCAATGGGATTCAAATCCATTGTCGCCTATCCTGTTTCAGCAAGTATGGATGCCAATCGCTCATCATCGATTCGTCCCTCCTGGTTAAGTTTTTTCACAATATCCCGGATAAATTGCGCATGTCCGTGGTAAATATTGTTTATTATCCGGGGGCTTAACGTCTGCCAGGAGACCTCTTCAAACTTGCTTCCCGGACGAAAAAGGGGAATATCGACACTTGAGTCACAATAGATCATAAACAGGCTTATTTCCAACCAGGCGTTGTCGGTTTGCCGGGCGTCGTAGGTATACCCAATGTAAAAAGCTTCCCCTGACGGGGGCGGCGACGGCCACCCGCACTCTATTTCCAGAGTCTTGGCCGCTGCCTGGGCCGGGGTTTCATTTCGTTCTACAAAGCCCTTGGGAATGACCCAGGTGTGAGCATCCTCTTTTTTACCCAGTAGTATTTCGATGTCAGCGGAAGCGGCATTTTCCCTCAAAACAACAGCACCGGCTGCGGGATTCGGTCCCCATCTGCCCAAAAGGCCGCGGCCGGCAATGCCGGTCCGCCCCCGGGGATGAAGCGGCCGCTGATGATCATCCAGATATTTATATCCTGAAGGCTGCTCCTCCGGCGACAGCGATTGGTAGTCTTCCGGATCTGCCCAGCCCTGGGGCATTTTATTACAGTCATTCTCCAATACAGAGGGGTCCACATGGTAGGGCGGCGAATAGTTGGGGCTATCGACGGGCCAAGGCGCTTCATCAATGGAGATGCGCCAGCGTGCAGGGTAGGAGGGCGGGCGTTCGCTTCGAATCTTGAGGTGGAAATCGTCGGAGACCAGATCCAACAGCAGGCGGTGCGCCGAAATCAAAGCGTAGGCGAGTTGCGGAAGGTCGCATTCACCCCTGCCTCGGCGCTTGTCGAAGCTCAAAGTGTGTAGCGCATATTTGAGCAGGGATATCCGGTAGACCAGCCACTCCTCATCGTTTTTGAGATCGAAGCAGGAGGAACGGATGCGGATCACCGTTTCCAGTATTTTGCGGTAACGCAAATCCCACTTGGCGAACTTCAACTCATCGGGCAGGCGCCTGCTGTCAGCTGGCAGCCTGTGCGAGAGCAGATACGCCTCGAACTGCTTCAGGCGCGGTAGGTCCTCAACATCGAACTGCTTGGTGAGAACAAATTTAGCGTCGTTTTCAAGCTTGCCATAATCAAGCTCCACGGGATGGATGCCGCAATGGGTCCAGTCGATGAACCAGATGTTGTCCACCTGATCGTAAATAACGTTCTGGTAGTTGAGGTCGCCATGTGCCACACAAATCCCACCCTCGACACTGTCTTCGTTTTTGGCGATGAGGGTGAGGATTTTGGGCAGGATATCTGTGTCGATCTCGAGGGAGTTGCCCTTCTCCTCTTCCAGGTACGCCTTGATGAACTCCAGGTTGCCTTTTAGATAACGCAACTCACTGTCCGTATGGAGGGCAAACTCACGATAAGGCGTGATCCATGCCGTTTGTAGGGTATTGCGGTAAAGCCGCTCGGTGATGATATCGAGGGTTTTATCGAGGCAGCGGAGAAAATTTCCCAGGGACGCGTCGCTTTCAATCGCCTCAAAGCAATCCTGGAGGGTTTGGGGGCTGCCGTCCATGGCAGCGAGTTCCATGCCGACACCGATGGTATCGCCCATTTCGATAGGATATCCGAAGGTCGGGATGTGCTTGCCCAGCAGGTCCTTCACCTGGTGGTACCCGTCGATCTCCCGTCGCATCTGCCGGTAGTTGTCGATCTTGATCACCAGGGGTTCTGTGCGGGCATCAGCTTTTCTGCCATCGGCGAGAAAGAGCAGGCTGCCGCTGAAACCGCCTTGGAGCGGATTGAGATGGGCTCTTGTCCAGTGCATGCAGAGAGACTCGATGATGCGGCGGCTCTCCAGGTTCAACTGCTTCCGGGCCGACGCCGGCTCGATGGTGCAGGCTGATAGCCCTGCTGTCTTCTGCGGGGCTTTGTTCATGCCAGCATAGCTAGCGGTTTCGTCCAGGTCGAGCAGCACCTCGATGTCATTAACCGGCAGGGTGTGGCGCAGGGCGGCGAGGTGGGCCTCCCGGGCCGAACTACCCACCAAGTGCGATGATACCGCCACTTGCTCGCAGTTCAGGATGTTGCGCAGGGCTGTGGCGATGGTTAGGATCCGCTTTTCTGTGTGGCAGCCGACCACCAGGAATCGAAGATCGGGTGCCTCGCTTCGAATAGCCGCTTCATTCAAGCCCGTCAGATCTTTTATTGCCTTGAGCATGGCGTGCCAAGGGATACCGCTCTCCGGCGCTTTGATTACCGTGGATTCAGAGGCGATCTCATTTAGAACTTCCGAAAAACCTTGCGTATCACCGGCCTCCTCTTGTGGCCCACGATCTTCCGGAGCGATCGCGTCAATATCCTGAAGGAGTAATAGGCGAATACGTTCTCCTTGAGCCCTGAGCGCCCGGTTCAGAAACTTGGGAAGAGGGCCCTGGCCATATGCCCGGCCCCATCCCATGAGGCGGTAAATTTCGCCTTTTCCGATATTTCTTTTATTGTCAATGTAGGGCGCATCAGGGCTGAGGAATTGATTCGTCAGGCCGGCGCCGATGATGAGGGTTTGCATAGGTCACTTTTCGAATTTTAAAGGGTAAAATCTCCCCGGATCCTGATAGGCTTCTGGGCCCCCGGTTAGGATAGTTCTTTGGGCACTTGTTCCGCCCCAGACGATTTCTTTTTGGCCATTTGAGCCACATCCAAGCCTGTAGCGTTCTTGAGTTGCTCCAGCAAGGTGATGGCGCTCTTTGTCAGATTGTTGACGTAGTTGGGCATACCGTTCCCGTCTCCACCGTCGAGGATGGTCAACTTGTGTACCCGGAGGTTTTCGGCCACCACCGACGTCAGCTTTTCCAGTAATTCCGGCATAAGCTTGAACAGGAACAGGTCCCGTACCTCGCCATTCTGCCACTGGCCGCGCATCATCTCGATAGCCTTGGCCGTGGCCTTGCCCTCTTCTAAGATACGCGATGCTTCTCCTTCGGATTTGAGCATGAGGGCCGTGCGCCGGGCTTTGGCCGGCACGATGGTGTCGGCCTCCTCGCATTTTTCACTGAGTGCTGCTCATTTGGACTCCAAGGCAATCTGCTCCTCGACCCGGGCAACGTCTCCGACGATCGTGGCCCGCTCACGCACCTGGTCAGTCAGTGCCATCCTGACTGATAACGCCGGGTGACCGGCACCTCGTTTTGAGAAGTTCTTCTGGTAGCATTCTTCAAACTGCTCCCACGGGAACAGGGCTGATAGCTTGACCCATTTTTATCGCGTGACAGTTGCCCTTGAAAGGGCATGGAAAACTCAACGAACTCGAGCTGTTTCAAATTGTGTTTGTACTTGATTTAGGCGTCGGAAGATGCAAGGTTTTAGGAAAGAACAAACGCTTTCCATGCATCTACTGCATCCAAGTTAGCAAATTTTGTGTAAATTTTCAAATCTTTAGCGCATACTCGCGCAACCGATCTGCCACTTTCTGAGGAATAAAAACAAACCCTATACCAAGCGAATCCGTTATTC
>NODE-241-length-19872-cov-5.52864_pt1 | contig 19872 bp, 17 predicted proteins | sample MGYA00139097_ERZ477577 | MGnify/ENA metagenome assembly ERZ477577
ACGAGGTGACTTTGATGCGAGTATAATTTTAATATCAGCCATAAATGAGGATTAACTTCCAGTATACCGGACTAAGTAAACCGCAAACCATTGATAGTTTTATAAGATGATTGATTGTTCTGAATTGTTTTTTCTCAGTTGCCTTATATAATAGAACAAAGGATATCATTACAAGAATAGCCGCTACACAAATCGGGAGCATAGAAATAAAACTGATTTCATTAAAAAACATCCAGACCGTGACAGTACTTATAACTGCTCCCAATAGTACAATGGCGGCAACCCACTTGGTTTTTGAATAACCAAGTACAATTGGTAGAGTTTTGGCATTCAGCTTTTTATCTCCTTCTACATCTTCCATATCTTTTATGATTTCTCTAGCAAGATTTAATATGAAAGCGAAGCTAGCAAGTCCAAATGTTAACCAAAGAATATAATTTGAACCTTCGTATTGATCAAATGGGAAGAGTGTTTCGGCTGTGTGGGTAATTTCCTTAAGATTGTATAATTGATGGAAGTAAAATCCTACTAATACAGTTACCAAGCCAGTTAATGATGCAATCACAATATTCCCTATTAAGAATCTACGTTTAAGGTAAGTTGAATAAAACCATAAGAGGTTAATTGTTAATACATGAATAAACAAATACCAAAAGGTATTTAGTGTCCAACTTAAATAGATCGCAATACTAAACGCAAGTGCATTCAAACCCCAGTGAGAGACAATGGCAACCCTTCTTTTTACATGCTTTCCGATAATAAGCCGCTCTGGTTTATTGATTCGGTCAGCTCTTACATCGAAGTAATCATTGATAATGTTACCTGCGGCGGCAATCATCATTGTAGAAAAAACAAGCCAAGTGTATGTTGGTGAAAAAAGGCCGTAATTAGGGTCGACACCGTATATGCCTTCAAAATACCAGCCAATACCATACATCGTTAGTGCAACAATAGCTAAGTTAAGAGGTCTGATTAATCGAAGAAATTGCATCAGTTTTTCACAATTTTATATTCGGTTCTTCTGTTTGATTGATGTGCCGATTCTTTTTCTTGAGCAGTTGTCAGTTTCTCAATGTCTGTATCTGAGTATACTGGTTGCGTGCTTCCGTATCCTTTATGCTCTAATCTTGCGGGTGCAATTCCTTTACTAACAATGTAGTCAAATACTGATTTTGCACGACTTTCGGAAAGTACTTTGTTGTTGTTTCCTCGTGAGTCGGTATGCCCACCAATTTCAATTCGTATTCCAGGATTCTCATCTAGGAACGTTGCTAGTTTATTTAATTCAACAAATGACTCCTTACGTAGAGTAGATTTGTTAAGATCAAAGAACACGTTAGCCAAGACTATAGAGTTTGTGTTGTCGTCAAGTGGTACCATTGGTACATCCATGTGAATAGCTTCAAGGTTTTCAGGATTCGTCATGTTAAAATTCTGAGAAAAAAACGTATACCCTGGATAAGAAACGTTTAGTGCGTACTCGCGATTAGTAGGGAGTGATACCATAAATTCCCCTGTCACCTTGTCGGCTTCTGAGTAAATAATTTCCTTTCCGGTTTTAATGTCAATCAACTGAAATTTTCCTGGGATAGGTTTGCGTGTATTAATATCATATACCAAACCTTCAAAATACAAAGTCCTCGTAGGGCGCATATTTTCTGGCATAATGAAATAGTAAATATCTAGTCCGCCAAAACCGCCTTCACGGTCTGATGCAAAAAAGGCTACTTCACCATCCGGAGAAACCATGAGAGAGTTTTCATCGTAACCAGTATTAATGGGGTATCCCAGGTTTATTGGGTTGGACCAATTTCCTTCTTCATCCATACGGGTCATAAACAGGTCGGAACCTCCCATGCCGATGTGACCTCTAGATGCAAAGTACAATGTTCTCCCGTCAGGATGGATAAGAACAGATTCTTCCTGAGCGGAACTGTTAATGTGGCTTGGAAGTCTCTCTGCTGTTGACCATTGGCCATTATCAAGTAACCGAGTAACGAAGATGTCAGAATCATCAGGTTCTCCACGTCGGCTTACACGACGAACGAAGTACATAGTTTTTCCATCTGAAGAAAGGGATGGTTGTGATTCCCAAGAGAACGTATTGATGGATCCAGGTAGGTTAACTGGATTCATCCATTTCGAACCAAGCTTTTTTGTATAGAACAGATCGCAACTCCCACGTCCAGTTCTATTTTCTCCATAATTAATGCCGGTTACATTATCAGCACAAGCAACAAAGACGAGAGATCTTCCGTCGGAAGCAATTGTTGGTGCCCCTTCATTTAAGACTGAGTTGATGTTGTCTGGCATGGCTACTGCTTTTCCCCAGATATTGTTATTCCCCAACTGAGATACATAAAAATCTTCTTGCTCCTTTTGTGGGCCTTGAACACGGCCGTCTGGAATCCGACGTGTGAACAGAATGGTCTTTCCGTCAACAGTGATTGTTGGGAAATACTCTGGATATTGTGTGTTAATTCCAGGGCCTATATTAATTGGATCGAAACTTTGAGGGTTTTTCATGGCATCAACTGCAAAAACACAACTCTCTCGAATTTGTCTAGCTTTATTTATAAACTCAGGATTAGCATTCCTGTTTTGTTCGTAGATGTCTGCATTTCGAATTGCTTCTTCGTACATTCCAACAGCGTGTTGCAGATTTGCCAAATAGAAAAAGGTACTTCCAGTTGGACTATGATTGGGGTTAATTGCTAGTGCTTTATTGTAATGATCAATTGCCGGCATATAGTCACCAATCAGCTCACAGAATTCTCCAGCGACCATATGGGCTTCCCAAAAATTAGGGTCTTTTTCAAGCGCCTGATTCATTAGCCGAATACCTTCTTTGAAATTCGGGGTATGTGTTTGTGGGTCAATACTTTCAGATGGAGCTTTCTTGCCTTGTTCAAAAAGCTTGATAGCTTTCTTATTCTTCGTTGAATAATACTGAGCCGTTGAGCAGCTCACAAAAAACAGGGAGCTTAATAAGATTAAGAGAAAACGCATATTATGGTACATTCATTATTTTATGTGTCTGTAAAGAAATTTTCCACTTTGGATGTTCTTTGACATAGTCAATCACCATTGGCAAAAACCGTTCCTGTTTTGACCATTCGGGTTGTAAGAATAATTTACAGTTTGAAGATACTTTTTTTGCATGACTTTCAGCCCATTCAAAATCTGAAGGATGATTGATTATTATTTTCAGCTCATTCGCAAGTTTATAAGCCTCTTCCAAAGGTGCTTTGAACTTTTTTGGAGAAAAACAATACCAGTCAACTTTGCCCTTTAATTGATAACAACCTGATGTTTCTAATCCAATTTCAATTCCGTTGTTCTTTAGAAGTGTTGTTAATTCAGTCAAATCATGTATGCAGGGTTCTCCACCAGTAATAACACAGAAGTCGGTTTTTGTTTCCTTTATCGTTTTGAACAGGTCTAGAATAGAAACATAGTCGTTGGAATTGACCTCCCAGCTTTCTTTTACATCACACCAAACACAACCAACATCACATCCTTCTGTACGAATGAAATAAGCCGATCTGCCACTATGATATCCTTCTCCTTGAATGGTATAAAAATGTTCCATTACTGGAAGGGTATTGCCTGAAATGTCTCTTTCAAGATTCATGCTGTAAAAGTAACAAAAAGTGGTCTTGCAACCTTGTCAATTTAACATTCTCTAACTATTGTTTTTCTTCAAGGGATTGTCTATCAAACAACGTGTATACAAGTAAATTAGGTTATTGATTGTTTTGTGATCTGTGAGTCGCAAGAATTAATTGACTCTATTGGACCGGGGGTGGTGAGTTTGTAAAACTTTTGGGTCTTTGAGGCTCGCTATGTCGCTTAATGTATTCATCTACTATCGAGAACCATTCCATTAATTTTGTTCTTTGGCCTGGGTAGATCGTCTTAGGATAGGACTATTTTAATCAAGACAAACTAATTTGTTGAAATGTGGTACCAGTTGTCGGAGAGTCTTCGATATTCATTAAGGAATTTATTCAAGATATTATTTTTTTGACTAGGGCGAAGAAAATAGGAGGATTCAGAAATGTGATCAAAGGATTTCTTAATTAATTCAAGGATGTCAGAATCTAATAGCATTTCTGATGTTTTTGTGTCGAAATTATAGTTTTCGAAGACGTCAATAATCTTGTTTTTGTTATTCAGTTCTTCTAAAGTTGGATTCTTTTTTCGCTGTAACTCGTCTAAGAATGGGAGAAGTCTCGCACTGAGGTCCAAAAAATGTCGCAATACAAGGTTAGCTTCATTGATTTTATCAATTTCTTTTGCCTTCATGATTGTCAGTGTTTTACGTGTCATCTTATTATTAAAACGCAGGTAGAATGTAATTAGTTGATGATATGATGTAGAGAATTAACATTTGATGGTTGTTAATTATCAAAATGAATTTGTCACCGAATAGAAGAATGTTCTATATTTGCGGAAACAAAAACAATTTATATGAAGAGAATATTACTATTTACTGCGGCAAGTTTCTTTGCTGTATCAGCATTTGGGCAAGCTCAAATTGGAAACGGAGACATGGAGAACTGGGCAAATAATGATGAGCCAGACAATTGGAATAGCTTCTTGACTGGATCAGGTGGCTTCTCTGGAGCTGCGAGTGACCAGTGTGATGAATCAAGCGATGTAAGACCTGGGTCTGCTGGAACTTCTAGTGCTTATATTTGGTCTGAAAGTACATTTGGCATAATTGCCAATGGGAATTTAACACTTGGAAGAGTTAATATGGGCTCTATTACACCAACTAGTACAAGTAACTACAATTATACGCAGAGAATGGATAATGGAACTCCTACACCGGAGCATTCAGAAGCATTAACTGATCATCCGGATTCAATTGTTTTCTGGGCGAAATTTGATCCTAATGGTGGTAATGGAAATGCTAGAATGAAGGCAACATTGCATGGAGATTACGACTATAGAGATCCGGAAAATACTGCTTCTTCAGCAGAAGTAGTTGGTTCGGCAGTTGTGAATTTTCCGGAAACTTTGGTATGGCAAAGGTTTGCTATCGCTTTTGATTATTCAGGACCTGCAACATTGAATGATCAAGCTTATATCCTTGTGACGTTCACAACGAATGAAACTCCTGGTGGCGGAGATGGTGGCGATGAGCTTTGGATTGATGACGTAGAGTTGATCTACAACCCAGCAGGAGCTGTTGATACTGATGGTGATGGTGTGTTGGATGCTACAGAAGCAACTGATTTAACTAACCCTAATGACATGTGTAGCTTTATTCTTGCAAGTGTTACCGAAGTTCCTAGTGCTGCATGGATTGCTGCTGATTGTGATGGAGATGGAGTATCAAATGGTGATGAAGTATTGGCTGGATCTGATCCACTTGTAACTATTAATGAAATTGATAATGATGGAATTATAGTTTCTATGAACAATGATGGGAATGTAATCGTTGTTTCTTCACCAGTTCAATTAGATGGTGGGTATACGGTATTCAATACAATGGGACAAGCTGTACAGTCAGGTGATGTGGAATCTAATATTCCATTTACACAAGTTTCAGGTGTGTATTTCGTACACATTGCTGCGAATAACAAAACTTACAAATTCGAAATTTTAAAGAATTAGAAGTAAGTCAGAAAAAAATAGATATTTTCGGGTCGTATATTTTTATACGACCCTTTTTTATTAAAGCATATGAAGAAAGTACTGTTTGGAGCGTTTGTATTAGTTGGATTTTTATCACTTGGACAGACTGGAATATTAAAAGGGACGGTTGTCGATAGTAAAGATAGTCCTATAATGGGGGCTTCAATTATCTATAAAGAAGATGTGACCATTGGTGCTAATTCAGATTTCGATGGTAAGTATGAGATGAAGCTGCCAGTAGGTGAGGTACGTATTCTCTGTAGATATTCCTCCATGGTTACGGATACCTTTCGCGTAGTTATTACTGAGGGACAAACGACAGAGAGAAATATTAAACTTTTGCCTTATGTGATTCAGGATATAGAAGAGATGGAGGTGAAGGTTGGTAAGTTTGATAAGCCTTTGGAGGATCAAACAATTTCCATGGAGATCATCCGTCCTGAACTGATTGAAAACAAAAATACACGTAGTATCGAAACGGCACTTGATCAAACTCCTGGTTTAAATATATTAGATGGTGAACCACAAATCCGTGGAGGGTCGGGTTTTACCTTTGGAGTCGGTTCGAAGGTTGCTGTGATTGTTGATGATATGCCGATGTTATCAGGTGATGCTGGTCGTCCGGAATGGGGATTTGTTCCTGTAGAGAACATTCACCATATTGAAGTAATAAAAGGAGCTTCTTCCGTGTTGTCTGGGAGTTCTGCTTTGTCTGGCTCAATTCATATTCGTACAGCATACCCGAAAGCAAAGCCTAAAACTAAAGTGAATCTTTATTCTGGAATGTATTCTAAGCCAAATGAAGCTGGAGCTTCATGGTCAAATAGTTTTCCATTAATTGCAGGAGCCAATTTCTTGCACTCTAGAATGATCAAAAATTTAGATTTAGTTATAGGAGGAAATATCAATTATGATCATGGATATATAGGTCCTCCTGTTCAAGACTCTGTTATTGCAACGGCTTTAGACGGAAAGTTTAAGGATACAATTTCAGATTTTACAAATCAGCAAATGTCGAGCAAACGAGCACGGATTAATTTTAATATTCGTCATCGCTCGAAAAAATATAAGGGGCTAAACTATGGTGTAAATGGAAATGCAATGATTGCTCAAACCAACATGGCATTTGCATGGTTGGCAGATTCATCTGGTTTATATCGAGCATATCCTGGTGCAGTTTTCCTTCAGGATCAACTGATATTCCATGTCGATCCATTTATTAATTTGATAACTCAAGCTAATGGAAAACATTTTTTCAGAACACGAATGTTGCATTCCGATAACCAAATGACGGCAAATCAATCGAATAAATCAACGACTTTTTACGGGAGTTATTTGTGGCAAAATCGATTCAAAAACTTAGGTGACTTGGATTTTATTGGTGGTGTGTCTGGAAGTTATACGAACTCGTTTGCAAATATGTATGTTGGTTCAGGAAGTCCTAACAATGACATTCTGAATGTTTCTGCTTATACCCAATTGGAAAGGAAATTTGCGAAAATCATCAATCTTTCAGTAGGTGGGCGATTGGAGTATTTCCAGTTAAACGATTCGATTACTGCCTTGAAGCCAATAGTAAGAGCTGGAGCTAGTATTAAGTTATACCAGGAGACTTATTTGAGAGCATCTTATGGTCAGGGGTATAGATTTCCAACCATAACAGAGCGATTTATTCGCACCGGCGTAGGTAATCTTGGAGTATTTCCGAATCCTGAAATCAAGCCTGAAAGCAGCTGGAACGCTGAAGTTGGAATCAAGCAAGGGTTGAAAATAGGCGGGTTATATGGCTATTTAGATGTTGCTGGATTTTGGCAAGAATACCAAAACACCATTGAATATATGTTTGGCTTCTGGGGGGATGGATCTTCACTTGACAACTTGGCTGGGTTTAGATTTATGAATACTGGTGAGTCGAGAGTTTTGGGGATTGATGTGTCTTTTTCTGGAAAAGCAAAACTTGGAAAAAATGCTTCTTTGACTTTTATGACTGGCTATAATTATATTGTACCAAAATCTTTAAATCCTGATTATGTATACTGGGAAGGTACGAATGCTTTAGGTCAAGACACTTCTTATTCATTTAATTCGACATCATTAAATCCCAATAGTGGAATACTTAAATATCGGTTTTTACATAATGTAAAAGGAGATATAGAATTTACATTCTTTAAGAAGTTTAGTATTGGAGCCAGTGTTAAGTACTTTAGTAAGATTGAGAATATGGATCTAGCAATTCAATCATTTGAAGAGTTAACGGAAACACTTTTTTATCAACAGAATGTAGAATACATGGAGTACTACAATTCTCATAGATATGGTAATTGGATTTTTGATGCAAGAGTTTCTTACAAAATTAATGAGAAACATAAGCTTGCAGTGATCAGTGCAAATATCATGAATCGCGTTTATTCACTTCGCCCCCTTAAGATTGAACAGCCTCGTACGATCATGTTGCAGTACTCGTTTAAGTTAGATAAGAATAGCTAGAAGATATTACTGAAATTTTCAGTATTAATATTCAAACAAAAAAGCGAATCTAAAAGATTCGCTTTTTTGTTTGATAAGCTACATTTCGCTTCACAATGCAGAAAATTATTCGTAAGTCATTTCTTCATCCTCAAGAAATTCAAAGCTAAATCTACTTGACTTATTCATATAATTAATTTTGATGGGCCAATTTGCAAATTCGAATCATACTAATAGATTAGTCATTATGATCATTTTGCATTGCTCTAGCGAATTTATCTAGTATTGCCAGTCGATACCCATTTTTCATTCACGTTGGTGTTTTGATTCTAATAATTGTCGTACTTTCGTCCTGACTTTAGGCTCACGTTGTGATTAAAAAGGAATCCGGTGAGAATCCGGGACTGTATCTGCAGCTGTAAGCACTATAAGTTGATTTTAAATAAGTCACTGTTTCAATATTAGACGAAGCGGGAAGACAAAATCAATAGGGTGTGAGTCAGAATACTTGCCAAAGTCATTATTAATGAGGACTTCAGATTAAAGTCGGATTTAGTATGCACATGCCGTGCATATCATTTCTTTTAACTGATTTCTTCAACGTTTAATTTATTAATTATTTATACGATGAAGAAAATTTACACATTCGTTACAGCCCTATTTATTGGAGCAAGCGCTCAAGCACAGTATGTAGTTGATTTTGAAACGCACAATCTTTCGGGAGCAGAAACCTTCGACAATGGTGTGGGAGGGACCGGTAATTTCATTTTTGGAAATAGTGCGGACATTAGTCTTACTAATGTTTATGATACTGCCTGGGGTGGTTCTTGGTCAGGGTTCTCAATATCAAATATTACGGACGCAGTTACTGCAGGATTTGGAAATCAATACAGCTCATTTACTGGATCTGGTGCTGGAAATTCTAATAATTATGCGGTTTACTATAACGAAGGACAATTTGGAGCGAATGCAACACAGGCCGTAAAAATTGATTCTTTTAAAATAACAAATACCACCTATGCGGGACTTTCAATGAAATTTGGAGATTCTTTTTCTAAAAAATTTGGATCACCACTGAACGCGGATGGTGATCCTGACGGCACGAATGGAGAAGATTTTTTTAGAGTTTGGATAGTCGGAGAAGATTATTTCGGAAATCAAGATTCATTAGAATTATATCTGGCTGATTATCGTTTTTTGGATTCTACGCAAGATTATATTCTAGATAAGTGGATTAATATTGATCTCACCTCCTTCAATTTCGTGGTAAATACTGTTCATTTTCGGTTTGAATCTTCAGATATGGGCCAATGGGGGATGAACACACCAGCATATTGTGCAGTTGATGATGTTTCGTATGGATCGGTTTTGGGGACTGACTTCTCGGAAACCTTGTCAGTTTCAGTCTATCCGAACCCCGTTGTTGATTTGTTAACCATTAAAGGTGAAGAAGGGACCGTTTTCATTACAGATGTTAATGGTGGACTGATTTGTTCATTTGAGCATGAAGATGTCTCGCATACTGATTTTTCACAATTACCTTCTGGCGTCTACTTTATTAGAATAATAACTGCTGACGGGCAATCAGTGAAGAAGATTGTCAAATAATTGAGTGGGAGTATGCTCCACTATCATGTATCATGCGCTATATTTATGTCATAGGGTTTTTGGTGTCATTGCCAGTTTTTGGTCAGAAAGATACGATTCAAGAGGTTGATGAGGTCACGATTCAGCATTCAGTGGCGCATATTACCCTTCCTTATAGAACGGTGAGGACTATTATTACTGAAGATCAGATTCGAGAAATACAGGCAAATGATGTTGGTGAACTTGTTCGCAAGATATCGGGTGCTAATTTAAAATCCTATGGGGGGCTTGGGGGACTGAAAACAGTTTCGATGCGAGGTCTTGGGTCAAATCATACGGCGGTGGTTATTGATGGTTTCGGAATGCAGAATACTCAGACAGGACAAGTCAATTTAGGGCAAGTTCAGAGTGATAATCTAGTAGCCGTTAGTAGTACAAAAGGCAAGGCAATGAGTATACGAGTGCCTGTTTCTTCACAAATTTCTGGAAGTACAATTCTTTTGCAAACTTTTGAGAATACTTTTTTTAATGATGACACACTCGGGATTCGGGCAAATATTAAGTATGGTTCGTTTAATCGAATGGACGGTTATTTGGGTGTGAAATACAACCCTAATAAATTGCTTTTTAGTGTTTTTGGATTAATAAGAAAGGCAGATGGAGCTTATCCGTATTCATTTGAAAATGGTTTAGAAACGATTGAAGGGATAAGAAACAATAACGATTATCAAGATCTTAATTTTGGCGGAACGTTTGGGCTAAATTTGAAGCACCTGACCTTTCGTGTTGGATACAAACAGAAAGAAATAAAACAAGGATTGCCTGGTGCTATAATTCTATATAATCAGACACAGGACGAACGTTTAGTGACTAGTGAAAAAAATATTTTCTCTGACTTAGTTTACTTAAAGAAAAATTTTTCTTGTCGCTGGTACGGGAATGCTAATCTAAATAATTTGTTTTATGATGATCCAAGTTATTTGAATGCCGTTGGAGGAATTGAAACTAATTATAAAAACAGAAGCCTCAATTCTGGGGTGACAATGCAATATTATCTGAATGATTTTACAATTTTCGCCGGAATTGAAGAGTTTGTTGCAGATCTCATAGTTGATGATAGTCTATTTGCAAAACCCTTACGCTTTCATAACTTTGGTATTCTTGGGTTTTCCATGGTTAAGCGTAAGTTTGATGTTCACATGCAACTATCTACACAGTATGTAAGTGAAGAGAATAAAAATGGGGAGAGCGCACCTGATCGATTCAGAGTCAATCCATTTTTTTCCCTAACTGCTGGTGAATTTAAAAAGCGATTAATGAGCGTTCTTTGGTATAAGAATTCTTTTCGGATGCCAACATTCAATGAATTGTATTATAACACGATTGGAAATATTTTATTGTTGCCAGAGGATGCACATCAAATAAATTATGGTCTATCTATAGTTCCTTTTGAAGGAAAAATCGATTTACAGATACGAACGAATGTTTTTATTAATCTGGTGAAGAATAAGATCGTTGCTGTTCCAACACAGAATTTGTTTGTATGGTCAATGCAGAATATTGGTAAAACTCGAGTGTATGGCTTAGAGGCGATTTCCAATCTTAAATGGGAGCTAGGAGCTAAGTGGAAATTACAACTTGATTTGAATTACACATATCAGCGTACTTTAGATTATACAGCGGCTAATTCTCCAACATACAAGCATCAAGTAGCTTATATTCCAGTTCACACAGGTAATTTCGATCTGTCGGTTTATTTATTGAACACCGGACTTCGCGTTTCAAATTATGCGATTTCCAAACGTTATGCATTAAATGAGAACGTTGTACAGAATGAAGTCGAAGGTTTTGTTATTACTGATATTAGTTTATTTCACAAGTTTAAATTTGGTGAAAAGCAACACTTAAATTTACAGTTTAATGTGAAAAATGTGTTCAATAAATCATACACTTATATTCGCTCCTTTATAATGCCAGGGAGAAACTTCCTAATCTCAATAAGTTATGCGTTCAATTAGTTTATTCATGTTAATTATGCTTCTTTTTTCATGTAAAAAAGAAGAGCCAATGCCATGTGTGGATGAAACTCTTACCAATGGAATGGTGGTCTTGTGCGAAGGTCTTTTTCAACAGAACAATTCAAGTATTTCTTGGGTGAATTTTCAAGACAACTCCGTAGCAAACTCTTTGTTTGTAACGAAAACGAATCGCCAATTGGGTGATACGGGCAATGATATGAAGCGTTATGGAGGAAAAATTTACGTTGTGGTTAATGTATCTAGTACAATAGAGGTGTTGGATGCTTTAACATTTGAATCGATAAATCAAATTGAAATGGTTACAGGGGGAATAGCAAAACAACCCAGATCAATTACATTTAATGGCTCAAATGCTTATGTTTCTTGTTATGATGGTTATGTAGATGTAATTGACACTGCAAGCTTGATAGTTACGCAGCGGATTCCTGTTGGCACCAATCCTGAAGGTTTGACAATTGCAAACGATAAGCTTTACGTAGCTAATTCGGGAGGGCTAAACGCACCTGTTATGGATTCAACAGTTTCGATAATTGACCTTTTCACTCATATAGAGTTGCAAAAAGTTGTGGTTGGCTTGAATCCAGGAGCAATGTTAACCGATCAAGATGGTGACGTGTATGCGATTGCTAGGGGGGACTATAATTCAATACCATCCCGAATGGTGAGAATAAATTCACAAAGTGATTTGGTTGTTGATCAATTTGGATTTGATATTTCTGGTTTTTCTAAGATGAATGATAAATTTTTAATTCACTATTATGACTATGGTTCTTCTCAAAGCAGTGTTGCTTTATTTGATCCTGCACTTGAATTAGTTGAATCTCCATCTTATCTGGAAATGTCTTCTGTAAACACTGTCTATGGTGTGGAATACAATGCTTCAAGAAATCGTATTTATCTTTTGGATGCAATGAGTTTTACAAATACAGGATATGTCCGAGAGTATGATGTCTCGGGGACTTATATTCAAAGTTTTCATGTAGGATTAAACCCTACTAAATTGTTGTTTTATGAATAAATTATTAATTGCATTACTTATTGTAGGAGGATACGTTAAAGCACAATCTTTCGCTCCGCCACCTGGCTTTTCTGGTTCTACAGCCATTCATAAAGACTCGTCAATTATTGTGAATTGGGCTTCAGGTATTACACTCACTCGTGGCCCATTGAATATACAAAACCCGGGATTGGGATTAGTAACCTTTGGAATAGAGTCTGATGCTTTGAGTATTGCTGATGCGGCTCCTGTTTCATTAGGTGATGGAGGAGAGGCTATTGTGACTTTTCCAAATCCAATAAAAAATGGTACAGGCCCTGATTTCGCAATCTTTGAAAATGGATTCGCTGATCACTATATGGAGTTTGCATTCGTTGAAGTGAGTTCAGATGGAATGAACTATTATCGTTTCAACGGTATAAGTGAAGCACCAACAGATGTGCAATTGACTAATTTTTCATTCTCAGATTGTGCATATATTCATAATCTGGCGGGAAAATATCGACAAAATTATGGAACTCCATTTGACTTAGAAGAATTATCAGGAATTTTTGGCTTAAATGTAAATTCCATCACGCATGTGAGACTCATTGATGTTGTGGGTAGTATAGACCCTCAATATGGGACCTATGATAGCCAAGGAGTAATCATCAATGATCCATTCCCAACTGAATTCGAGTCAGGAGGATTTGATTTGGATGGTATAGCCGTTATTCATCAGGATTTAGTTGGAGGTCTTGAGGAGAGTAATTCTATGGTTAATGTATATCCAAATCCTTTTCACACAAGGATTTCATGCGAAATAGATCAACCATGTCAGATTGTTTTAAGTAATAGTTTGGGAGAGATGGTTTTATCGAGAGAAGAAACTACTTTTTTTAGTATTGACCTCACCGATCACGAAGATGGAGTTTATTTTCTCTCTATACGGACAGGAACTGAGGCAAGGACAATTAAGTTAATTAAGCAGTTATGAAGGAATTATCAGAAGAATTTTGGAGTCAACGTTATACTGACAAGAAGACGGGGTGGGATATTGGAGACGTTTCCACGCCGATCAAAGAATACATTGATCAGTTAAATGATAAGACGCTTAGGATACTAATACCTGGATGCGGTCACGGATATGAGGCGGAGTATTTACATTTACAGGGATTCAATAACGTGCATATTCTTGATATAAGTGCAGAGCCGTTAAAAGCTTTTCAGCGAAGGGTAGTAGACTTTCCACGAGAACATATTCATAAAGCAGATTTCTTTTCGCATACAGCAGAATATGATCTACTCATAGAGCAGACAATGTTTTGTGCTTTGGCCCCCTCGTTACGAAAAGAATACGCTGAAAAGGTGAATAGCCTTTTAGCTCCTGGTGGTAAATTGGTTGGACTTCTTTTTGATTTCCCCCTCGAATCAGGGCCTCCTTTTGGTGGTGATAGAGAAGAGTATTTGGATTATTTTAGTCCTTTCTTTTCAGAAGTTTTAATGGAACGTTGTCATAATTCAATAACACCGCGTAAAGGCAACGAACTATTTATTAAGCTTTCTAAAGTTTAGTGACCAGTATTCTTTTTGTATCGTTTGTTGCCATGTGCCCACTTGTGCTTGCGACGTCCGAAATCTCCATTTTTAGATTTTCCTTCTCCCCATCTGAATACAATTCCTGCGGAGTGCTGAAAATAATTGGTATGTAATCCTGAATCCCAAAATCCTGGCCAGAGACCGAGCTTTCCATTTGTATGAATTTGAACTCCAACCATTCTGTGAACCCAAATATTGAATCCAAACCCAAGATTTAAAGTAGGTACGTGTTGAGCGACAGCGGCATTTGATCGATATGTGTAGCCTACACCAAATGTAAAATAAGGGTCAAACCAACGTAATCTCGGTGCATAATGATTGTAGAAACTGTATTTTCCGTTGACATCAAAACAAGCAAAAATGCTGCTAAGTCCAGTCGTGTCATTAATACGTTTGCCAGGTAAATAGGGGGTGTAGGCAGCAGCAGCCTCTAAGCTCCAACCATATTTAAAGTACCTGTCTAAAGATAGTTTTGTGGGGTAGTACTGGTAATTCCATGATGAACCAACATTAAACAAATCCCCAAGTTGATTTCCATCATCTTCAATAACAGTCCAACTCACACCAATCATCCATTTGTATGGCTTGTAGGTTTTAATTGTTTTATATGGCTGCGCAAATGAGCCATTTATTACAAATAGAAAAGAAAAAAGTAATAACAGTTTTTTCATTGAACTGGATTATATTCAAATATAAGTGAAAAACGGGTAAAAATTACACTCTAATGTCCCTTTGGGGTTTTCTCGCCAGCATTAATTTCTATGTCCAACGTGTTTACGGCCGGTGGAATTGGACAGGAATAACGATATGAATAGGAACAATAAGGATTATATAGAAGGTTGAAATCCAAGAGTATAGTATCCCCTTCAGGAATACGAATATCTAAATAACGTCCACCACCATATGTTAGTTTACCTGACGTTTTATCTCGAAAAGGTACAAATAGATAATCGCGATATTCTTTATCAGATCGTAGATCAATATTTTGATATGCTTCTAATCTATATTTAGTTCCTTTAATTATAAAGTCAAGATATCCATATCTTCTGTAAATTGGAGTTCTTGCAGTTGAAGTTGGCATTTCAAAACGCTTGCCTTTATCTTTCGTGAAAGTAGCTACAATCCGGTAATTGTCATCAAAAGGGAAGTAGTCTAGACCTTGGAAATGAGCAATTTCTTCTTCATTTAATAAATGAGCTGCTGTATCGGTTAATGAGTTGAAATGATCAGCACGGTGTTTTTCAATTTCATCTTCACTCATCTGTCCAAGAGATAGAAAAAGTGAAAAAGTGAAAAATAATAATAGTGTATATTTCATCGTGCACCAAATATTGAACTCCCAATTCTTACCATGTTACTTCCTTCTTCGATAGCTATGTTATAGTCACCGCTCATTCCCATGGAAATATGTCGAAAGCTGTCATTAAATTTAAAGTAGTGACTCTTCAAGACGTTAAAATAATTCTCAAGTGCTCTGAATTCATCCCGAACTTGTTCTTCATTCTTAGTAAAAGTAGCCATCCCCATTACTCCAGCAATCGAAATGTGATTCATTTCTATAAATTCATTGGATTCCAAAATATCTCTGGCTTCTTCAAAAGATAAGCCAAATTTAGATTCCTCTCTAGCAATATGAAATTGAAGTAAACACTCTACAATTCGATTGTTCTTCTTCGCCTGTTTATTGATTTCTTTTAACAATTTAAAACTATCTACAGCATGAATTAAGGAGACAAAGGGAGCGATAAATTTTACTTTGTTTGATTGCAAATGACCAATCATATGCCATTCAATGTCCTTAGGAAGCTCTTCGTACTTATCCACAAGTTCTTGAACTTTATTTTCTCCAAAAACACGTTGGTTTGCATTATAAGCCTCTAAAATAGCTGAAGAAGGTTTTGTTTTTGATACAGCAACTAAAGTTACGTGAGATGGAATCTCATTGTACAGTTTATCAAGTTGTTCCCGAATCATTCGTTTATATTGTAAATGGTTAATCCGCTGCGTAGTTTTGGTTCTACCCATGTCGATTTTGGAGGCATAATGAGTTTGTTGTCAGCAACACGCTTGATTTCGTCTATTCCAATCGGGTAGAGGAAAAAGCCAACATCAAATTTGCCACTTAGGATTTTTAATTCTGCATCGCGAAGTTCTTGTTTACCGCTAATGAATTCGATATTATCATCCGTTTTCAAATCTGAAATACCCAGTATTGGTTCCAGAACGTAACTGGTTAGGATATCAGCATCTAAGCATTTCACCGGATGCGAATTATCAATGATTTCAGATTTACAACATAATTTAAACCAATCACCTTTAACACACATTGTTATTTCATGCTCTTTGGTTGGGTTTTCACCAATTAGCATCGGTTCAACAGAAAAATCCTTAGAAAGCCGCTCAATCAATTGATCGGTAGAAAGGCCATTCATGGTTTTTATTAATCGATTAAACTCAAGAATATGTAATCGTTTTTCATTCAAAAAGAAGGCAAGAAAGAAATCTTCATTGGCAAAATGTCCCTGTCCATTTTTTTCTCTCCATTGCTTTAATCCTGCGGAAGACGCACTTCGATGATGACCATCACAAATGTATAGTGAATCTAATTGTTCAAAGGCATTAATAACCGCTTGGCTCTCATCTTCATTAAAAACCCATAATTCGTGTTTTATGAGATCGGTTGTGGTATACTCGTATTCTGGTCGATCCTTAACTTTATTGTATAATAGTGGGTCAATTTGATTTTGAACGTCAGAATAGGAGAGGAGTACAGGTTCTGCATTGTACCCAACAATGTTCAGATAGTTGGTGAACATAGCTTCTCTGCTCGTTAAAGTTGCTTCATGTTTTTTTATCGAATCCTCCCGATATTCTTTTACACTTGCTCCGCCGACTACACCCATGTATTCATGACCATCTTTTGTTTGTCTATACAAGTACAGATGTGGATCTGGATCCTGTGTTAAAATTTCTTTATCTATGAATTCATGGTAGGCATCACTAACTAATGCAAAACGCTCTGGTGAATTTGGTTCAGTTTTTTTCTTTCCTCCAAATTCAGGATTGATAATATGTAAAAAAGTAAAAGGATTGTCCTCTAGTTTTGCTTTGAGGACATTTTCCTTGTATGTATAGTACGGACGTGCAGCAACTAGATGAACTTTGTCTCTGGTTGGACGAATGGCCTTAAATGGGCTAATTTCTGCCATTATAAAAAATGGAGGTTAAAACGTTCCAAACGCACTAATGATTGTCTCAGCCAATTCGGTTCCTATACGATCTTGAGCTTCTCCAGTTGCAGCTCCTACGTGCGGTGTACAAGCAATTCTTTCGTGACATAAAAGATCCGCTCTTGGGTTTGGTTCATTCTCGAAAACGTCAAGTGCAATACATGCCACTTTACCACTATTCAATGCATCGAATAACGCATCTTCATCGATTACACCACCTCGAGCAGCGTTTATAAGACGTACACCGTCTTTCATGGATGCAAATTCAGCTTTTCCAATAACCGCAGATCCATCAGCTTGTTTTGGTACATGTAATGAGATGTAATCTGCATCAACAATGGCCTTATTCATATCGTTGGTGGGCGTTATTGTTGCAGAAGCTGATAATCCGTTACCAAGTTGAATGTCAAGTGTACAAGGTTCTATGTATAAATCGACAGCTGTCACATTCATTCCGCAACCAATTGCATACTTTGCCAAACTTTGACCGATCCGACCAAACCCAACAATAACTAATTTTTTACCACGGATTTCAACACCTTTTCCGTATTTCTTTTTCAGTGTTTTAAAATCACCACTTTCCATGTTTCTGTATGAATCATGAAGTGAACGTGAGATAGCTAACATATGCCCCAAGACTAATTCTGCTACAGACTGACTTGAAGCCGCAGGTGTATTAATGACAGTTCTTCCATTGTCCCTTGCATATTGCACATCAATATTATCCATACCAACGCCTCCACGACCTATCAATTTAAGTCCTGGACAAGCATCGATAAGATCTTGACGCACAGTCGTAGCACTTCTCACAAGAAGGACTTCAATATTTTGAGCATTTATTTGAGTGATTAAGTCACTTTGTTCAATTTTATCTGTTAAAACGGTATATCCTGCGTTTTCTAAAACATCGATTCCTGCTTGAGAAATTCCGTCATTTGCCAGTACCTTCATAATTATCCTTTTAACCGGGTAAACTCACCCATTACTTCTGTTAATACTTTTACGCTTTCTAGTGGTAGTGCGTTATACATAGAAGCTCTATATCCACCAACAGATCTATGTCCTTTTAAACCAACAATTCCAGCATCATTCCACATGCGATCGAATTCATCTTTAGCGGAATCTTCATTTAGAAGGAATGTAATGTTCATTTGAGATCGGTCCTCCTTAACAACAGTTCCTTTAAATAAAGGATTATTGTCTATTTCAGAATACAAGGCGTTCGCTTTAGCTGTATTGCGCTCACCAGCAGTTTGAACTCCTCCATTAGCAATAAGATCACGAAGATTAAGCATTGCTGTATAAATTGAGAATACTGGTGGAGTATTTAGCATAGAGTCTTTATCCGCATGGTTTTTTAGATTCAAATACATTGGCATGAAAGGAGAGCTTGATTTTCCCAGAATTTCATCTTTAACAATGAACAATGTAGCTCCAGCTGGCCCAAGGTTTTTTTGCGCTCCTGCATATATTATATCAAATTTTGACACATCAACTTCTTTGGAGAAGATGTCCGAAGACATATCACAAACCAATGGCGCTGATACATCTGGTATAGATTTGAACTGCGTACCAAAAATAGTATTGTTCGAAGTGTAGTGTATGAAATCTACATCTGATGGTGCCGAGTATCCTTTTGGGATATAATTGAAATTCTGATCCTCCGAAGAGGCAAAAATATTTGTATCAAAACCAACTGCCTTTGCTTCACCAATTGCTTTTTTTGACCAAACGCCAGTATTGATATAGCCTGCTTTTTTTGTGTCGCGCATCATATTCAATGCCGATATAGTAAAACCAAGTGAGGCTCCCCCTTGTAAAAAAAGGACAGTATATCCTTGAGGAACATTTAACGCTTGTTTAACTAGTGATTGAGCTTCCTCCATGACTTTTACAAAGTCTGCGCTTCTATGTGAGATTTCAAGTATGGATAATCCATTAAAATCTACGATTGCTTCAGCGGCTTGCTTAAAAACGGTTTGTGGTAAAATACACGGTCCGGCTCCAAAGTTATATTTCATTTCGAAAGTGATTAAATGTGAATTGATATTAACATCAATTCGTATAAATAAAAAAGGCTGCCGAAACCGGCAGCCTGTATCTTGTTGTTTTCTTGACGGCGGCTTTTTTAGCTGGTGCTTTCTTAGCTGGTGCCTTTTTAGCTGCAGTTGTCTTTTTAGCAGCCGGAGCTTTTGCTTCTTCAGCCTTAGCTGAATCTTTCTTTGGTGCTGCTTTCTTTTTCTTAGGAGTAGCAGCTACTATTGGAGTAGAACTCTTACGCTTTCTTGATACCCCATAAGATCCACGTGATCTTTTTCCTTTCTTAGTC
>NODE-242-length-19866-cov-6.09217_pt1 | contig 19866 bp, 15 predicted proteins | sample MGYA00139097_ERZ477577 | MGnify/ENA metagenome assembly ERZ477577
TATTTCATCTTATTTCGATTTTATTGCACCACAGTGATATCCAGCCTCCAGATTTAAAGACTGCGCTGGCCGAATTTAAATCATTAACGTTGTGCAATTTGTGACCGTTACCAAGAAAAAAAATATCCCCCCTCCGACCAGGCGAAAAAAACCGTTAAATGAAAAGCATATAATCGGTTTTCTTTTCTCCATTTCGCTTGTCCTGTCATTATTTCTCGGGGTGCTGCTTTTCACACTCGATCAGTTAAAAATCCCGAATATCAGGTCAGTGGCCCACTATCGACCTTCCCAGGCGAGCCTGGTTTATGATAAAAACGGTACTATTATCGATCAGATTTTTATTGAGAACCGTATTGTCGTTCCCCTGGACAAGATGAATCCTCTGCTTCCAAAAGCCTTTGTCGCTGCAGAGGATGGGCGTTTCTTTGAACACCCTGGTCTTGATTCATATTCTCTACTGCGGGCATTTTTTAATAATCTCAGGGACGGGAGAAAAAGCCAGGGAGGATCGACGATTACCCAACAGGTTGCCAAAGGGCTCTTGCTGACACCCGAGAAGACCTACCTGAGAAAGTTCAAAGAAGCAATTCTGGCATGGCGTATAGATACCCTGCTTACCAAGGATGAAATTATCTATATATATCTGAACCAGATATATCTTGGGGCTGGTGCCTACGGTGTTGAGGCAGCGTCGATGACCTACTTCAACAAACATGCGTCGCAGCTAAGTCTGGCAGAACTGGCTGTCCTGGCCGGTCTTCCCCAGGCACCGAGTCGATACTCACCATTGGAACACTGGGATCGAGCCCAGGCACGTCAGAGATATGTGCTAAATAGAATGGCTGCTGATGGATATATCACTGAGGAGCAGGCGAGAAAAGCGTATTTCGACCAACCTGAGCTGGCACAATCAAATAGAAAAAGTCGGCAGGTAAACGGTTATTATCTGCAGGTAGTTAGAAAGCGGGCGGAGCATATGCTTGGAATTCCACTCGAGTCGGCTGGAGTTAAAATATACACTAATCTTGATCAACGTCTTCAGTTAAAGGCGAATGGTGCACTTGTTGACGGCGTCAATGATGTTATACAGCGATCTCGAAAAGAGGGGGGGAGTAGCAGCTCGCCCGAGGGTGCGATTGTTTGTCTTGAAGCCTGTAACGGCAAGGTAAGAGCCCTGGTTGGCGGTACAGATTATAATAGAACCCAGTTTAATCGAGCTGTTCAGGCCCGCCGGCCGGCTGGTTCGGTCTTTAAGCCATTGATCTACAGTGTGGCACTGGATCGTGGCTGGTCTCCACAATCAGTGGTCGTTGACGCACCTTTTTCAATTCGTGGCGGGAACGGCAAAATGTGGCAGCCTCAAAATTTTGGCAACGTCTACCACGGGAAGACTACGCTGAGGGAGGCGCTTATCCATTCATACAATATTCCGGCAATAAAAGTACTGCAGCAGGTAGGTATCAAGCCGGTACATGAGCGAGCTAAAGCGTCTGGAATAATTTCCCCTCTCCCGCGTGACCTGAGTCTGGCACTGGGGTCTGCTGACGTTTCTCCGCTTGAGATGACTGCTTCCTATCTGCCATATTTATGCAGTGGCAAGTACACACAACCTACCTTTATTGATCGAATTTCCACAGTCAGTGGTAAGGAAGTTTACCGACACAGTAATAAACCTGTTGAGGTGATGGGGGTTAAAAGTGCAGAAACAATGAAATCGATGCTGGTACAGGTGATATCAGCGGGTACTGGAAAGAGGGCAAATGGCTTGGCCGGATTAAATGGCGGAAAAACGGGGACATCTGATAATTATCGTGATGCCTGGTTTATTGGCTTCCATAATCGTTTAATCGGAGGGGTCTGGGTCGGTCATGATCAAAACCAGAGTCTCGGCGAAAAAGAGAACGGGGGGCGTACATCAGCGCCAATATGGTTCTCGTTTATGAAAGGAATAGACAATTAGCAGGGCAGCTGAACAGCTGGAGAAAAAAAGGAACAGTTTTCGGGAGCAGACTGTTCCTTTTTTTTAACTAAAGATCCCTTTCAGCGTGAAGAAAAAGAGCATAGCCATGATTCCCCCGGCTGGTAAGGTTACGACCCAGCTGATAATAATATTGAAAACAACCCTGAGATCGAGAGCACCAATACCACGGGCAAGACCGACCCCGAGGACCGCGCCGACCAGGATATGAGTTGTTGAGACTGGCAGTCCTGTGCGACTGGCCAGAACGACCGTCGTAGCAGCCGCCAGTTCAGCACAGAAACCGCGGGACGGGGTGAGCTCGGTTATCTTTCTTCCAACGGTAAGCATTACCCGATATCCCAGGGTTATGAGACCAAGGACGATGCCTCCGCCGCCGAGGAGAAGAACCCATAACGGAAGAGCTGATTTCTGCATCACCTCGCCACCACTGCTTACGATACTGACGACCGCGGCAAGAGGACCGATCCCATTGGCTACATCATTCGAGCCATGTGCAAACGCCATCGCACAGGCGGTAAAGAGCATCATCGGCGCAAATACTTTTTCAACACTGGCGAAGTGGAAATCTCGGTCCGCCTCCCGATCTTCTTCGATTTTGCTGATAAAATACCAGCCAATTCCAGCAGTGAGCAGGCCAAAACAGATGGCAACCCCAAAGCTCTGAACGACGCTGAGATTTATCTGGAGGTGTTTTAACCCTTTAAACATCGTTACGAGTGAAATAATAAAACCGACAAGAAAAACATAAGCAGGGGCATACCGTTTAGCGTTCTTCAGTGGGTTACTGGTATCGAAAATTAATTTACGGGTACTTATAACGAGCAGAAAAGAGATGGTACCGCCGACAGCAGGGCTGATTAACCAACTGGCGACAACACTGCCGACTTTCCCCCATTTAACGGCATCGGGACCGATACCAACTATTGCAAAACCTATAAGGGCGCCGACTATCGAGTGGGTAGTAGAGACCGGCCAGCCTTTCCATGAGGCGATCATTAACCAGAAAGCTGCGGCAAGCAGGGAGGCGAGCATCCCGTATACAAGGATCTCCGGTGAGTTAACAATAGCTGATGGGTCGATAATGCCTTTTCTGATTGTACCGGTGACATGACCTCCGGCGAGGACGGCCCCTGCAAATTCAAAAATAATGGCAATACAGATGGCCTGCTTGATGGTAACAGCTCCGGCACCGACTGAGGTTCCCATGGCATTTGCCAGGTCGTTTGCACCAATACCCCAGGTCATATATAGACCGAAAATAATGGCAAGAATGAGGAATACGGTGCCGTAGGTTGCAATAATGTCCATTATTTATCCTTGTAATAGTTATTTGGAGAGAAAAAGTAATAGACGATCAGAAATATTTTCGGCCTGATCAGATATAGCGCCAAGCCGATCAATGAGCTGGTACCAGAAAACGGCAGTGACCGGGTCGAGTTCCTGCTCGCTTTCGAAGAGAGCTCTTCTGGTTCTGTGCATAATGCTGTCAATGTTATGTTCTTTTCGACGCACTCCGGCGATCATTTCTTCAACTTTCTTCTGCTCCCGGCCTCTGAAACCAACCTGGAGGAGCTCGTCAAGCTGTTCAATCATGTCCTTGGCTGAAGCACTGATCTCCATCGTTCCTTCTAGCAGTTCGTCGATTAGTTCTTTCAGCGCGTCTGGCACTACCATGTCACGATAAAGGAGTATTTTAGCAATCTCTTCTGCAAGATCTGCCAATTGATCCTGATCGCTGATTAATCTCAGGAGATCTTCTCGGTCAACAGGCAGTAAAAGGGTATTTGGCATGTTGATCCGAAAGACGTTTTTGATCTCATCCGCCTCGCTTTCCAATCGAATGATCTCGCCGGCAAACTCAGAGAGCTGCTCTTTGTCTTTCCGATAGAGTGCGTCCAGAAGCGGGGGAATCAAACAGATACATGAAAATACTGTTCTCATGTGTTGTTGAATGGGTTTAAACGGTGAAGTCCTGAAAAGTCCGGAGAATGGGGTGGTTGACTTAATATCCATAAGTATGATCCTTAGCTGAATACGTGGGTACAGATTGAAGAGTCTTTTTTGTTAGCTTCTTAGAAAATATCAGCAATTACCTGTTCAAAAGTTATGGGTTCATTAGCAGAATAGGGGAGTATAATTCAAGTACTTAAATTAAAATTCAAGAAATAATCATCATATAAAGGTTAAGCATTAACGACTGTCGCACAATATATCCAGAAAATCAACTGTTTGAATCAATTGTTAAGATTTGATTAGGAAATGATCCCCATTATTAATTTGAACGTTTCATTTTACTGATAATTTTGCTCAATGGTTCTGCTGAATAGGTCAGCGGAACCATTTTATCTTTTATTCGTATGAACAGTGCGGGACCCTGCTGGTGTGAACTGCAAATGATGTGATGATTTTTTATGGAGCCGACATTTTGCCAGATACTGCCAAATGGATCCAGAGGTGTGTGACCAACAATCACGGGTACTGACTTGGGTTTATCGAGTGCGTTTCTCAGTGCTTTTATATCAGATTTTCCATAACCGGAGAGGTAATGGGGGCGTTTGACACGGTTTTGGGTCAACGCTTTGGCAATTGCAGGGAATTGCCTGATATTTATCAGCTGCTCCCTCGAGGTGCCCGCCCGTGGTGGACCAGCGTGGCAGGCAATAAATGAGTCAGATGAGATCATATAGGGAAGGCGGTCATAAAAGGTCTGCATGGCCTCAACATAGGCAGTTCCCCGCGTCTCCTTGAGATGTCTTCTCATGAGTAAGCCCTGGGGAATACCGTTTTTGGCAAGATCCGGATTGAAATCGTCATGGTTTCCCCGAATATAAAAAACGTTTCTGGGAAATGTCCGTTTAAGAGACAGGATCAGGTCCATGATTACGACTGAACTATCCATGTTGCTCATCTGATTGGCTATTTCAGAGTGAACCGCGTCACCAAGGATACAGAGAATCGCTTTATTTTCACGTAACGACTGGAGAATACAGTTTTCAGTCAGAATCTTCAGGAGATTGTCGACCTGCCCATGCAGATCGCCAATTATGATGGGGTTTTGTTCGTCTGGAATCTCCAGCAACCCTCCTGGTATACCGGAATCATCAAGCGGGCGGCATGACTCAGTGGCCAATCTTTCGTTAACTTCCAGGATCAGGGAAAGACTGCTTCGTTTTTCCAGCCTATCAATTTGTCCACCGAGCAGGGAACGGGCATCAAACATAGCAGTAACCCTAGTGGACGATATCTCTTCGCGGCTGTCATGTTCGTCAAGTCTTACGACTTTAATCTGTTTCTCTGTGTCAAGAGGACGTATCAGCAAGTCACCGTTGTGTGTATTGGTGATTGATAGGTGGCGTTTTGCAACATCTTTTTTAAACTGGAATAGATCGTCATAATCCTTGTTTGCCCTGCCAAGGACTATTGTTTCGTCCTGTTTAATCCTGGCAAAACCACGCACACTTGTGACAGAGCAGCTGTCAGGCTTTTTGATAAGCCAGTTTTTGTTTAGTCGCAGATAGCGTTTATTCGCCCCCAGGGGGATCTCAGGTGAAACCTTCAGATGGGTCCTGCCGATCACCATATCAAAGCTCTTGCCGTCATGAGGGATCCGGCTGACTGTCTCCAGGTTCTGGAGCTCATTGGTAAGAGTGAACCACGGGATAGAGCTCTGTCTGGAGAGCAGCTGCTTCCAGCCCTCGAAGGTATTAAGGCCAGGTCTTGGTTCCTCAACAGAAACCGCCCAGGGTGGCAGAGCCACCTCTCCTTTTTCAGAAATCAGCAGTGGTGCTTCATTGATGTTCCTGCGAATATAGACATTTAACCCGGCCCGATGTAAATAAAGCGCAATATCACTGTACGCTTGGATTTGTCGGTTAACCATGTCAAGAGACAGGTTGGCATCGACCGGGAAGTATCCGTCTTTCTGCCTGTTGAGGCGTTGTTTATAGACACGTTTCGATTCCGGAAGAATAAATTCAAAGATGTAGCGATCGACCCAGTTTGTGCTCAATTTTGAGTGTGACCGCGGCGGAATCTTAATTTTGGGAAGATCAATGGTGAGTTTATCATATGGGCTGTCAAGCCATTCCTGATCAAAGACGGATAATGATTCCCGGTATCCAACATATGGAATACCAAGGTGAATTTCACGAGGGCGGTAAACCAGGCTTCTGTCTTTCCACCATCCTTTTCTGCCGAGATCGAGATAACCTTCATTGGGCCAGCCCCTGATCTGGTCAATATAATAAGATTTACCGGCACCGGGAGGTCCTGTTACAACGAGTTGCCTGAACTCAAGCCCTACGGGGAGTTCGATCCCCCTGATAAGCTGGACCTCTTTTATTGGTTTCAGAATTTTAAGAAGCGGGTTTTTCATGATAGAGGTATAAAAACATTGTAATAATTTTACTTAAGAAATGAATGATGCTCAATGAGTCAACTCATGATGCTCGCTATTGATGGCGATCGTTTTTATAACGTATGAATAATTCAGTTGAGCACCATTGCTGGCGATGCATCTTCACTGATCCAACCCGGCCTCCTCACCGTTTCCTCTTGTCTTGCTGAACTTCTCTGGTCATCAATAATTTTTCAATTCTATTATGTAAGTATCATAGTATAAAGCAGTCATTAAATGCCTATATAGTCGTTTTTATATAACTTTTCTCGGAGAGTATTTAATGGATTGTTAGTGATTTATTTTAATGCAGAAAAATGATAGGCTAATAGTATCCGGAGCCAAATTATCATTTTCAGAGGATGACATGTCATGGAAATAATCATCGGCTCATCGCCACACATCAGTCAGGAAATCCGAACGAAAACGCAGCCAGCAACAAGTGGAGTGGTTGAGGCAAAGTTGCTTCATGTCAGAAAACCGAGGAAAGGCATTGCCGGACCATCTGGCATGGAGCGCCGCCAGAAACAGACTCAGGACCCACTCAAAGGAAGGGTTCTGACCGTGCTGGTCCCTGATGCCGCTCTCCTTCCCAAGGATATAGAAAATAGTGAATACAGGGTGATGCTGCGTTTCAGTAAAAAATAGCGGGGCTGGGCGGATCCGGGAGCTGATTCCCTGAATTCAAAAACAAAGCCCTGCCTGTTAAAATAGCGGTCAGGGCTTTGTTGCTGTTGGAAGCAGTGGCGTGTCTGTTTAAAATGGTGTCATCTGCCAGATACCACAGGGGCAGGTATCAGCACAGAACCCGCAGCCGATGCATTTCAGATCCTCGGATACATAGTCAAATGTGACTTCAGAACCAAATTGAATTTCATTTCTTGAGATTGCTCCCGTAGGACAGATTGTTTCACATAAATGACAGTCCCGGCACGTTGCACAGGATAGACATCTACCGGCTTGTTCTTCTTCTGTTGTACCCAGTTGATCTGGATTGTAATGGGTGATGGTGAGGGCCTGCTGGGGGATAAGTCCTTTATTGAAAGGCTTCCATTCATCGCCGTTTATTTCTGCGATGATACATTCAGCGGCTGTTTTTCCTGCACCGAGTGCATCGGTGGCGAGCCCCGGCCGTTCAACATCACCAACTGCAAGGACCCTGGCATCGGAAGTCCTGTGGCCAGGTTCTGTTTTTATCCAGCTTGCTCCGCCCACGTCAATGGTTTCAATATCATCTGGAAGAAATGGAAGCGCAGGAACATCACCAATTGAGATGAAAACGGTCTGAGCAGGGATTAATTCCCCAGCATCAGTGATAAGCCCTTCACGGGTTACCTTGCCTGTTACAATCGGCCAGAGAAATTGAGCGCCGAGAGCTTCTGCCGCCTCTTTTTCCTTGCCAAAAGCGAGAGGTTTCTGGATATCTACCAGTGTCACTTTGGTAGCGCCTAACCGGTATGCTTCGCAGGCGACGTCACATCCTACATTACCAGCGCCGATGACCACAACCTCTGAGCCAATATCCATTGACTCAACACCTTTTGCCTCTTTCAAAAAGTCAAGAGCAGGTTTAACGCGTTCATGACCGGGGAATGGAATACGACGAGGTTCGTGGGTACCAACGGCAATAATCACATAATCAAAGCCATCTTGCAGTTCGTTAAATCGCTGACTGTCCATATCATGGTTAAGATGAACATTTATGTTTTCAAGGGACATGAAACGTTTGATCTCTTCATCCCAGATGGCCCGGGGGAGACGTTCCCATGGTACCACCTGTGCCAGTTTTCCGCCGAGTACTGGCCCTTTCTCAAAAATGTGGGATTCAACACCAGCGATTGCCAGCTGCCAGGCAGCATTCATACCGCCAGGGCCCCCACCAATAATTGCAACTTTTTTACCGATAGCATCTGCCTGTTCAGGGGCGGGAAAATTTGAAACGGCACGACCCAGAATCTGCATCTCGATGGAACCGTCTACACCGGTTCGAGTACAATTTTCCATACAGAGATTTGGGCAGACTGCACCGCAAACTGATCCCGGTAGTGGGGTATAACCGAGGATCATCTGGTATGCTTCATCGATTTTTCCTTCCCTGATTAATCTCAGCCGCTCAACGGTAGGTATATGGATCGGACAGTAGTATGTACAGGGAGCTGCAGACTCGCTGTTTGCCCACCAGGGTTTTCGACGACGAAGATCATCGGTGACGATGGCACCAATCTGGGAGCGATCAAGCCCGGGAGAAAGATCCCGAAGCGGATCACCGCCTCCGAAAGCCTTGTTCCAGAATTGATTACGAAACTCCGCCATTGGCATCGGCCCAGACCACATCAGGGCCCTTTCCTGAGGAGAAATAGAGCTCAGTACGTGCCATTCTTCTCTGATACTCAGTTCACTACACAGTTCAGGACGACCGATTCTGTCGAGATAGCCGGGAATGCTGTCAATGAGCCATTGCCACTGCTCGTCATCTAGGTCAGCGAGTCGGGCATTCTTTTTTGAGTATGAGCCATCATCTTTTCCACGAAAATAGATGAGACCGCCAACCATACCAACACAGGGACGATAGCCAAGTATGTTGTCTGGTGTTTTGGCATCAACTCCACAGATAACAGCGGTTCCGCCGCAGTTAAATTCAGCAAAGGAATCACCCGTTGATCCGAGAACCCAGAGTTCCGGTTTTTCGTATTCAGGGTTCCACTTGGTCATGGTCAACCCTCTGGCCCCGATCGATCCGCCGATAAATACCTTGCCGGCAGCCATTGCATTACAGGCACCGTTGGTTGCATCTCCGAGCACTGTAATCTCGGCTCCGATATTGAGATAACCGACATCATCGGAGACGGCTCCGTGACAGAGAATCGCGGTACCAGGCTGTCCCATGGAACCGAGTCTCTGCCCACATGGACCATTAACTTCAATGTGAAGCCCGTCTTCGCGCTGGAGCCTGATTCCAATATTATGCTGTCCATACGACTCGAGCAGGAGGTTCGGTGCTTCAGCAGCTGCTTCCCGTACCATTTGCTCATATTTCATAGAGCTGATTCGCTGGCCGTTTTCATCAAGACCTTTAACAACCTTTTTATTCACAGAAAAACTCCTTGGTAAAGACTGGTACATTATATTGTTTGATACAGAGGCGAATGTTAACAGACATAATTAATCTGCAACCGTTCCGCTGCATCCTTGTCGTTGATGCCAAGCGCATCAGACATGCCAATTGGCAGACTTTGAGACCTTCCAAGCGGAGCCATTATCTTCTTCACCTCTGTCTGTATTGCCATATAGGTGTCGGCAACGCGTTCTGCCACCGTGTCAGGGTCAAGCCTTCGGAACAGTTTTGGATTCTGGCTGGTTATTCCTTTCGGGCAGATTCCGAGATTACAGACGTTACAACGGTTCTGTTCATTACCAAGGCAGCCGGCTGTCGCCTGCATGATGTATTTCCCGATATGTACCGCACTTGCTCCAAGCATGATAAGGGCCATGCCGTTCTGGGCGACGTTGCCATTTTTACCGATGCCCCCGGCGGCATAAATTGGAATTTCGTTCTGCTTTCCCTGGGCAACAAGATCAAGATAGCATTCCCGGACGTTCGAAGCGACTGGGTGCCCGGTTGCATCCATCGAAACATTGTAGGCTGCACCGGTACCGCCATCTATGCCATCGATCAGCAATCCTCCAGCATAGGGGTTACGAACCAGGTTGTTGAGGACCGCTTTGGCTGAAGTGGAGGCGGAAATTTTTGGATATATCGGGACCTTGTGATCAAATGCCATGGATAGTGTTTGGATCATTTTCATGACACTTTCTTCGATTGAGTAGAGTGTCTGATGTACCGGCGGTGATGGGAGATCAACACCTTCAGGAACGCCACGAAGCCTGGCAATCAGTTTGGAAACCTTGTACCACATGAGCAGGCCGCCATCACCTGGTTTGGCTCCCTGGCCATACTTGATTTCGATTGCGGCTGGCGGGCACTGCATTTCAGGGATCGCCCTGATGATTTCATCCCAGCCGAAGTAACCGGAAGCAATTTGCAGGATGATATATTTTAGGTATGGGCTTTTGAGTACCCACGGCGGACAACCGCCTTCACCAGTACACATGACAACAGGGATCCCAAGGACTTCATTACAATAGGCAACGCCCTGGAGTAGTCCGAGCCACATGTTTGGTGACAGTGCTCCGAAAGACATGGAACCGATTATAAATGGGAAGACTTCCCTGGTTGGAGGAATCCATTCACCAGTGACCTTTTTGTTCAGGTACTCTTCAGGTGAAAGAATACGACCGATGGTGGTTGCCAGGCTGAATTCATGGCGGCCTGCATCAAGTGCGGGGTCTGTAAGCATTGAGATTCTGTTAAAAATTATCTGGTCCAGGAGTGTTGGCCCGGGTTTATTCCTCCTGCCTCCTCTCTTACCTGCCTCTCCTTTCTGATTGTTGAAAAACAGTGTCCTGTTCTCCACATCGTTTGGAACCGGTGTTATCGCTTCATTAGGGCAGACCATTGAACACATGCCACATCCGATGCAGGCGTGTTGCATTGAAGTTCTCTGTCTGATGCCCACAAAGGTCCGGTAGTCGCTGCCTCTTTTTTTACTGAGAATCTCCAGCTTTGGCATTCGCTGTCTTCGATAGGCTAGATACAGGCATTCTTTTGGGCAGACACTTGTACAGTTACCGCACAGCGTGCACCTGTCTTCTCTATGCTGAATGACCCAGGGAAGGTCCGGGTATGTCAGGCTGCCTGGCTCAACGGGAATTGTTCGTACTGGGACCATATCGTTAGTTCCTTTCTCTCTGGTGGTATTATTATCGTGTGCTCTCTCATTGGCTGAAAATCAAGAGTAGGGTCTCTATCAGGTATCATTGCATCGACGCCGCACATTTCAGAGGCAATCGCCCAGGCTCCCTCTCTGCCGCCAACGGTCGCAGGACGCAGTTTTTTCTGGTCCATAACAAGCAGGCAGGTCTCGTCGGGCAGGGTGCCGATTACCGCATTGGGGCCATCGATAATGAGTCGACGGCATACGGAGCGTAACCCTTTCAGGAACGCTCCCTGAGGGTGGTTGTCAAGCTCGTCAGGGCGCAGCGGGGTGATAATATGTTTGTAAGCCTGGAGCGGCAGGTTCAATTTCTTGAGCGTGTAGTGTAGGATGTGGGTAAATACTTCAGAATCGCTCTGGTAACCCATATAACCGGGAAAGTCTCTACCAATCAACCAGTCTCGAATCGGAACAAAAGCGGTGTTCTCCCCGTTGGTCATTGTCGAGATACCCTGGACAAAAAATGGATGGCAGGCGTATAGGTTAATTCCATAGTTGGTGTTCTGTCGACCCTGTGCCATGCAGACCCGCGATTTGATCTGTCCATCGTGAAGACTGAGCAGATTGCCGACCTGCAGTGGCCAGCCGACCTCTTTGATCATTGCCACGTCGGGATAGAACGAGAATACCGTCAGATCGTAACCATGCTCTTCACCATTCTTGCGGAGCGCCAGGCGAGTTTCTAAAAGCTCCATTTCACGCTCTTCATCTGAACTACCGCTGAACTGTTCTGGCATTCGGTAGGCACGAATAAAATAACGGAAACGTTCAAACTCTTTGAGCTGCGAATGGTCCATCGCGAATTTATGGTCATACTTTAATTCATAACCGCGATCTTCCATAAAGTCGTCAAGACGCCTCCAGGCTTCCTTGGTTTTTGCAACTCCTGAAAGTATCGGGAATCTAGAGTTATATTTGAAATCCTCAAATTCCATGCCTCGCAGCAGCAGGCCAAGACCTGAACCATCATAGCCTTCCTGCATCGCCTCCATAGCCTCAAGGACTTCATAGGGTGAGAAAGGCTCTCGTGCTGTTTTCAGGGCTAATCGACACATCTATCTGTCTCCTGGGATAGTTTTGCTTTGATGTTAAGGATTAATGTCGTGGTAGAACGTGAACCGCTGGTGAACTACTTCTAGCCAGATGACGTTGCTAAATTAACGGGAGCCTCGAAATTTACACAAAAAAAAATATGAAGTCAAGTTACCGACAGATTTCTAAATGGTGAGCCGGAGAAGGCGAGACCCGAGGCGTCAATATCGGAAAATAGTGCGGAGAAAAACGACAGGACCAGGAAATTATGGTTCAATTATTGATGAAATGGTTAAAGTGCCCGAAGTAAAAAAATAGTTCAAGCACCATGCTGAAGCAGGATCAACCTGATGTGCAGATTGTGAATTGCGATGTGATAATTTTCAGGAAAAGCGGTTAAATAAACCTTATTTGATAATGTTACCGAGATTTTTTACCTGGTCAACTTTTTCCTTGACCTCAGCTACTTCTTTGACACCGGGGATGTCGTTGAGCAGATCCTTACTTCCATCTTCAACATCGCCAATTCCTTTTTTAAATGAGGAAATAGCTTTTCCAAGCCCTGACCCGATTTCAGGCAGCTTTTTTCCACCAAAAACCAGAAAAGCAATAGCGAGAATGACGATGAGTTCCGGGGTTCCAAGTCCAAACATAAGAGCTCCTGATAGAATTGAAGAAGATGTTGTTAAGCAGTTGTATTATCGTTTTTGTCGTCCGGTTTTTCTTCATCTATTTTCTTTGCTTTTTCTTCTTTAGTCGTGGCATCTTTAAAATTCTTGATACCTTTACCGATTCCAGAGCCAATCTCAGGTAGCTTGCCCGCTCCAAAGATAATTACTATTATAACCAGTATTACTATGAGCTCAGGCATTCCAAGTCCGAACATATCCTACCTCTATTGAAAGCTGTATTAATGAAGCCACAGGTCTAGGTGTGTGGCATGCGCATCTGTTTCAAGGCTGAATGTAGAGTAGTCTGTCGAGAATGTCAAGCTGCAGAGTGAGCAAGTTGAAAGAACATTTCAATGGTCCAGAAGTCACTCGTCAACCGGTGATTGTTTTGCATCTCTCATCGCCACCATTTTTTTTCCGATCTCCTGCATTCGAGTAATGATGGCAAATTCATCAAGTGTTTTTATTACTCGATTTTTCATTATTATCCGACCATTTATAATGGAATGGATGACATCTGCACCCCGAGCCGAATACACCAGATGGGAGGGAAGGTTGTAAAGGGGGGTGAGATGGGGCTGATTCAGGTCCAGAACGATAAGATCGGCTTTTTTGCCGGAAGTGATGGTTCCGATTCTGGCTTGGGCATTCAATGCCGCTGCACCGCCAAGCGTTGCCGCATGGAGTGTTGTTTCTGCATCCATCGTTGTTGGATCAAGGATGATTGCTTTATGGGTCTTGGCAACACTGCTCATTTCAGAAAACATATCAACATCGTTATTACTGCCGCTTCCATCCGTACCTATTGAAACAAGGACCCCCTGCTGAAGGAGTTCGGGTACCGGGGCGATACCCGAAGCAAGTTTCATGTTTGATTCGATGCAATGGCTCACGTGCACCTGTCTTTGAGATAGAAGAGAAATTTCCTCTTTGTCAAGTTTAACACAATGGGCTGCCAGTGTTCGATTATTCAGAAGACCGAGTTCTTCCAGGTGCCGCACCGGTGTTGTGCCATATTGTCTGCGACAGTTTTTTACTTCATCGCTACTTTCAGAAAGGTGAATTACATACAGACTGTCATGCTTTTCAGACAGTTGATGACATTGTGTTAACAATGATGGCGAGCAGGTGTAAACACTATGGGGATCAACGGTTATGGATACCAGCGGATGACCCTCGTATTGGGCGAACATCTCCTCGACGTAGCTGATTCCTTCCGGCAACGTTCCATAAGCTGGAGACGGAAAATCGTACAATACTTCTCCAATCCAGCTCCTGATTCCTGATTTATCTGCTGCACGGGCAACATCCTTGGCAAACAGATACATATCACAGAAACTGGTTGTACCAGATTTGATCATTTCAATGATTGACAGCAATGTTGAATCGAAAACAATCTCGCTGTTTAACTGCACTTCAACTGGAAAAATATGTTCTTGTAACCAGGTCATCAGCGGGAGATCATCAGCGAATCCGCGAAAACATGCCATTGCTGCATGGGTGTGGGTGTTGATCAGCCCTGGCATGACCAGACCATGGGGCTCATGCAGTTCCCGAGCCTGAGGGAAGCGAGCCAGCAGGTCTGAACGGCTGCCAGTTTCGACAATTGTATCTGCTGCTACTGCCACCGCACCATTAATTACGACATCTTCTTGGCGCCACGTTGGCATCAGGTACTGGCCTGATACAATGAGGTCTGCAGTATGTGCTGGCGTGTGCATAAGTCAGTTTTGTGCTGTGGTAATTCTGCTCATTATTTCAATCATGAGTCGTACCAGCTGCGGTTGTACTGCTGAAGCCGTGTTAATGATATCTTCGAGAATAATCGGTTGCATCTTATCTGGATTATTTACATTTGCAACAACAGAGAGTCCCAGAACCTGCATACCGCCGTGAATGGCAACAATTACTTCAGGTACCGAGGACATGCCTACTGCATCTGCTCCTGCCTCTCTGAGCCATCGTGTTTCGGCTGGTGTCTCAAGGCTGGGTCCGGGAATACATGCGTATGTACCGCTAACAACTTTTTGAATATCACAGCTGTCAGCGCTGTCCAGTGCTGTTTTGATCAAACCCGGGTCGTAGGGCACTGAAAGATCAGGAAATCGCGGACCCCATGCATCAACGTTGGTACCCCTGAGAGGGTTTTCACCGAGAAAATTTAGGTGATCCCGTATTATCATGATTGTACCAGGGAGAAATAACGGATTAAGCCCTCCGGCAGCGTTTGTTATGATGAGTATCTGAACCCCAAGAGAGCGTAGAACTCTGATCGGAAAGGTTACTTCTTTCGTGGAATAACCTTCATAATAATGGAACCTGCCAGACAGAATGACGACCGGTACATCGTTGAGCTTACCAACGATCAGTTTTCCCTGATGACTCGATACGGTAGAGCGAGGGAAAAAAGGTATATCAGAATAATCGACAGTATGTTCCGCTTTTATCCGCTCTACCAGATCGCCCAGGCCGGTTCCGAGTTGGATAGCGATACGTGGGACAGGTAAAATAAGGTGTTCCAAATATCTGACGGCCTGGTTAACCTGATCTACATACTCTGAAATTTCGACGGTCATGAGCGGTTGATACCGTGTTCCTCGATATAGGCCATAATATTTTTGACGTTGGCATCCATAAACGCACACCGTGAATCCTTGTCCATTATCTCCGCAAGTGCAGGAGGAAGCTGAATAGAATCCTTAATTGCCTTTTCTACAGTATCCCCAAATTTGGCAGGATGGGCGGTCGCCAGACAGACAACCGGAACTCCCTGCTTGCGCACGTCCAGTGCTGCACGCACGCCGACTGCTGTATGGGGGTCGAGGGTATAATCGTGGTTTTTGTAATAATACTCTATTGTTTCCAGTACACCTTGTTCCGTGACTGCAGCAGCAAGGAAATCCCGTCGAATATGATCAAGATAACCGTCAAGTTCAAGGCGCCCCTCTTTCTGAAACCGTTTCATGGCCTCATTTACCCGGGCGGGCTCACTGTCATAGAGATAATAGAGGTACCGTTCAAAATTGGAGGCTGCCTGGATATCCATGGACGGGCTTGTTGTTGCCCTTACCTCGCTTAGCGAGTAGTCGCCGCTGTTGACAAAGCGGGATAGAATATCATTTTCGTTGGTGGCGAGGATAAGCTTGTTGATAATACCCTCAGGCATCATTTTTTTTGCGATATATCCTGCAAAGATGTCACCAAAATTGCCTGTTGGGACCGAGAAAGCGCAGGTTCGAACGTTTTCGTGTGCGGTAATGTGCAGACAACTGTGGATGTAGTAAACAACCTGGGCTAAAACCCGGGCCCAGTTGATCGAGTTGATGGCCCCAAGCTGCATCCTTGATTTGAAATCAGTGTCGCCAAATATACTTTTTATAATTGCCTGGGCATCATCGAATGACCCGTCAATTGCAATGTTAAAGACATTGACATCCTTTACTGTCGTCATCTGTTTTTCTTGTACAGGGCTGATTCGATTGTGTGGATGCAGAATGAAAATATTAATCCTGTTACGACCACGGACCCCATAAATTGCAGCACTGCCGGTGTCACCTGAAGTGGCACCGATAATATTCATGGCAGCATTATCACGCTCGAGTAGGTATTCAAACAGGTTACCAAGAAACTGTAGAGCAATGTCCTTGAAGGAAAAGGTTGGACCATGGAAGAGTTCAAGAACGTGCAGGTCATCAAGATGAACAAGGGGAGTGATTGATTCGTGACTGAATGCAGCGTAACTTCGGCCTATGATGTTTTTCAGGTCTGAAGCAGGTATGTCATCGATAAATCGGGACATAACTTCAAAGGCCAGGTCCTGATAAGAGCGACCCCGCCACGATTCAAATGTTTCGGTATCGATTCGGGGAATAGCCCGTGGAAGCAGGAGACCACCATCTTCTGCAAGTCCCATCATTACAGCTTCTGTGAACCCTAGAGAGGTGACTCCTCCTCGTGTGCTGAGATATTGCATAGCCGTGTTTGAAATGATTTACGATCTATTTATCGGTAAAAAAGCAGCTTCGGTTATATTCTTTACCAGTGCTGTTGCGCATTGCCTTATTATCAAAGCGTTTCTATACGGGGAGCATCGTGCCAGAGCCCTTCTAGATCATAAAACGCTCTCTCCTCATGGTAGAAAACATGGACAATGACGTCACCGAAATCCAGAAGAACCCATTTACCTTCCTGCAAGCCTTCTGCACGGGATGTTTTTATTCGTTTTGAGCGTAATTCATTTTCAAGTCCCTCCGCCATTGCCTGAACATGCCTGGTTGACCGACCGCTCAGGATGACAAAGAAGTCTGCGAAAGAGGACATCTCCCGAACATCAAGAGCGACAACATCTTCTGCTTTGTTGTCTGTTGCAATGCGGGAACAGATACGGGCAAGTTCAATCCCGTCAAGGTCCTGGTACTCTTTTCTCAATTGTTTCATAATTACTTTGTGCCGTTTTAATACGTAAGTGTCAATTCTTTTTGTTGTTCTTAGAAGACTTTCGCGGAGGAAAGTCAAAACTGATTTTGCCATTTTTCTCCAGCAGGAGATAGGCGTCGAATGGTCGTTTTTTCTTGGAAATGAATCCTTTAATCAGAGATGTTTTTCCATCGCTGAGCAATTGTTTTATATGTTCTGTTGATATGTCTTTTGAAAGGATAATCTTGCTGATTTTGAGACCATTTTTAAGGTCGTTTTCGAGTGCTGAGGCAGACATGTAGCCTGTTTGCGTTTCGTATACGTCAGTTTGATCAGTAGGAGATTTTCCGAGTGATCCGGAACTTTTTATGGAATCAATATCAAGATCAGCAGTTGAGTCGGCAAACAGGAAATCAACTTTGTTGTTCTTTAACCTGACGGAAGCAGTGAAGGGTTTACCTTTTTTGGAACGGAAGTCGCCAAAGGGACCAATCGTCTCACCTTTAATCAAAGCTATAATTTCAGGTGTCTTCATTAATCTTCCTCCTAAAATTTTGCGAATGATGATCCTGTCGTTTTCGCAAACATAAGATGTCGGTGTTTCGTAAAATATTGTATCGTCGACAGGACTGAACGGTGCAGCTTTACGGTCCTTTCTGTCATCGAAATCCTTTATCCGGTTCGTCACCTGGGCTGTCAGGTCCCTGATTTCCTTCATAAACTGGTCCCTGGTGAAGGAACCTTTCAGGATCTGGCTGAGTTTGTATTCCCATTCACCGGTCATCTCCGGTGAAGCCAATACATCAATTTTCATCGCTGTTAGAAGGCTGAGCAGCTCAAATGCCTTTCCGGTTGGCGCAAGTTCCTTGCCTTCCCTGACAAGGTATTTTTCATTGATAAGCTTTTCTATAATAGCAGCTCGTGTTGCTGGCGTCCCAAGTCCACGCTCTTTCATCGCCTCTGCAAGCTCCTCATCATCAAGCAGCTTGCCTGAGTTTTCCATGGCTGATAAGAGTGTGGCTTCTGAGTATCTCGGGGGAGGTTTCGTTTCCAGCTTTTCCTGTTTTATGGAAGTACAGTTGACCTCACTTGTCTCGGGGACCGGTTTGAGCATTCCAGCACCTTTTTCAGACTTTCCCTGAAGATAAACGGCCTTCCAGCCGGCTTCCTTGAGGATTTTTCCTTCGGTGAGAAATGTCTCCTTCTCAACAATTGAAACTCTCTTGGTGTTAAGGTATCGGGCGGGAGGGAAAAAGATGGCCAGGAACCGCTGGACGACCATACAGTAGATCTTCATCTCAGCATCACTCAGCTGAGCAGGTATTTTGTTGGTCGGGATAATCGCGTGATGGTCGGACACTTTGGCATTGTTGAAGACCCGTTTATCCTGTCTGATATACTTTTTATCCAGAATGATTTGAGCATACTGGCCATACCGCCACGATTTCTGGGTTGAGACAACGGATGACACTGTTTTCTGGTAGTCCTCAGGTAAGTGTCGCGAATCTGTTCTCGGGTAGGTGAGTACTTTGTGACGCTCGTAAAGTGCCTGGGCGATTGTAAGGGTGTTTTTGGCTGAAAATCCAAAACGGGAGTTAGCCTCCCTTTGCAATGATGTCAAGTCGTAGAGCTGAGGGGCAATTTGGCTTGTTTCCTTGCTGCTGTCTTTGACCTCAGCTCTCTTGTTCAGGCAGTTTTGAGCAATGCTCAGAGCCTTTTCGGGGTCCCAGATTCTATCAGCCTTTCTTTCCGGGGCGCTTTTATCTTTCCTGAAGTTTAAGTCAACCCATCTGCCGATGTATTGTTCCTGATCAAATGAGAACGTAGCAATGAGATTAGTGTATAGTTGTGGCTTAAAGCTCAACCGTTCCTGTTCACGGCTCACAAGCAGGGACAAGGTCGGCGTCTGGACCCTTCCGCAGGGGGTCAGGAAAAAACCGCCAAACCGGGAATTATACGCGGTCAGGGCCCTGGTTGCGTTAATGCCAATCAGCCAGTCAGATTCCGAACGACACAGCGCTGTATCTTCAAGTGTGAGCATGTCATTGTTTTCACGGAGCTTTGAAAAACCGGTTCTAATAGCCTCATCGGTCATGGACTGCAGCCACAATCTCTTTATCTGTTTGCCGGCAACAGATTTGTTCCAGACGTAGTTGAGGATATATTTGAAGATGAGCTCACCTTCGCGACCTGCATCACAGGCATTTATGATCGTTGTTACATCTTTTCTCCTGATCAGTTTTTGTAAGGCGTTGAGTTGAGATTTTGTTGAGTCAAGCCCTTTGAGAGGAAATTGGTCGGGGAGTATCGGCAGATCTCCCATATTCCATTTTTGGAAACGCGAATCGATTTCTTCTGGATAGCAAATTGATACAAGGTGACCAATGGCATAGGAAACAATGTAGTTGCTGCCTTCGTAGTGTGTCCTGCTCTTCTTGAAAGATCCGGGCAAGACTTTGACCAGGTCACCAGCCACACTTGGCTTTTCTGCAATTATTAACGTTTTTGTACTCATCTATTGGCCAATATAGTTCC